>JAABUP010008982.1_pt1 | contig 12494 bp, 10 predicted proteins | sample 5559201 | NCBI WGS metagenome assembly JAABUP01 (sample SAMN10711887, study PRJNA513373) | rock metagenome | isolation source: Antarctica rocks | place: Antarctica | reverse complement strand
CGCTGAGCCGCGGGGGCCGCCTACGCTCCCGGCCATGGTCCGCGTGCCGGCCGGCGGTGTGCCGGACCCGCAGCCGTTGCTCGTCGCATCCGGGCACGCGGGACCGGGCCGGCTCCCACCGCCGGTGCCCCGGGTGGTCGGCATCGTCGGCGGCGGTCAGCTCGCCCGGATGACCCACCAGGCCTCGATCGCGCTGGGCATCCGGACGCGGCTGCTCGCGGCGTCCGCGGACGACCCGGCGGCACTGGTCGTGCCGCACGTGCAGCTCGGCCGTGCCTCCGATGTCGACGCCGTCGTGGCGTTCGGCCGGGGCTGTGACGTCGTCACCTTCGACCACGAGGGGGTTCCGCAGCCGGTCCTGCGGGCCCTGACGGCGACCGGGGTGACCGTCGCCCCGGGCGCGGACGCCCTGCTCGCCGCACAGGACAAGGCAGTCATGCGCGAGCGGCTGACCGGGCTCGGGGTGGCCTGCCCACGCTGGTCCGTTGTCCCCGACCCCGCCGCCGCCCTGGCGTTCGCGGAGTCGATCGGTGCCCCGGTCGTACTGAAGGTCGCCCGCGGCGGCTACGACGGGCACGGGGTCTGGCTGCCGGCCCCGGGCCGCCTGGTGCCCGACCCCGCCGACCCCGCCGACCCCGCCGACGCCGCCGGCGGGGAAGGACCCTTCACGGCCGGCGTCCCGGTCCTGGCCGAGGAGCGGGTCGACTTCACCCGGGAGCTGTCCGCGCTCGTCGTCCGCTCGGTCTCCGGGCAGGCCGTCGCCTACCCGGTGGTGGAGTCGGTGCAGCGCGACGGGATCTGCGTGGAGACGGTCGCGCCGGCGCCCGGACTGGACGACGAGGCGGCCACCGGCGCACAGGCCGTGGCGCTGCGGATCGCCGGTGAGCTGGGCGTCATCGGGGTGCTGGCGGTCGAGCTGTTCCAGGCCCGCGACGGCCGGATCCTGGTCAACGAGCTCGCGATGCGCCCGCACAACACCGGCCACTGGACCATCGACGGCGCGGTCACCAGCCAGTTCGAGAACCATCTGCGCGCGGTCACCGACCTTCCACTGGGATCGCCGGCCGCCCGCGACCGGTGGTCGGTGATGGTGAACGTCCTCGGCGGCGACGTGCCGGACCTGCACGGCTGCCTGCTGCACGTACAGGCCCGCGACCCCGGCCTGCGGGTCCACCTCTACGACAAGCCGGTGCGGCCCGGCCGTAAGGTCGGCCACGTGACGGTGTCCGGCGACGACCCGGGCGGCCTGACCGAGCTGCGGACCCGCGCCTGGCACGCCGCCGACTACCTGGCGGGCAGGATCGACGGGTGAGCCCCGCCGGTCAAGCTTCCCCCGGTCAAGCTTCCCCCGGTCAAGCCTCCGCGGGTCAAGCTTCCGCCGGGCCCACACCCGCCGGCGGCGCGGCGGTAGGCGTCGTCATGGGCTCGGACTCCGACTGGCCGGTGATGCGGGCCGCCGCCGAGGCGCTCGACGAGTTCGGTGTCGGGTACGAGGTCCGGGTGCTGTCCGCCCACCGCACCCCGCAGCGGATGCTCGACTGGGCCGCCGCCGCCGCCGGCCGTGGGCTGCGGGTGGTTGTCGCCGGCGCCGGGGGCGCCGCGCACCTGCCGGGGATGGTGGCCGCCGCGACCGTGCTCCCGGTGATCGGGGTGCCTGTCCCGTTGGCCCACCTGGACGGGGTGGACTCGTTGCTGTCCATCGTCCAGATGCCGGCCGGCGTCCCGGTGGCGACGGTGTCGATCGGCGGCGCACGCAACGCCGGATTGCTCGCGGTACGGATCCTCGCCGCGGCCGACCCGGCGCTCGCCGCGGCGATGGCCCGGTTCCAGCAGGACCTGGCCGACCTGGTGACCGCCAAGGACGAAGCGCTGGCGGCCGGGCTGCACGCCGGGGACCGCCCCGGCGGCGGGACGCCGGCATGATCCGTGCGACGCGGCTGCGTCGGCGCCGCAGCCGGGCGCCCGCACCTGCCCCCGCGCCCGGGGTCACCCGGACGGTAGAGGCGTACGCGCCGCGGGCGGGCCGGACAGCACGGGTCGGTGAGTGGTGGCTGCCGGACGGCGCGGCCGCGGCCGGCTCCCCGCTGCCGACGGTGGTGCTACTGCACGGCGGGTTCTGGCGGGCCGGCTTCGACCGCCACCTGGAGGACGCGGTCGCCGCCGACCTCGCCAACCGCGGAAACCTCGTGTGGAACCTGGACTACCGCCCGTCGACGCAACCATGGCCGGCGACGCTGGCCGACGTCGCCGCCGGCTACGACCACCTGACTGTCGGCGCCCATGGCGCGCTGGTCGACCGCTCCCGGATCGCAGTGGTCGGGCACTCCGCCGGCGGCCACCTGGCGCTGTGGCTCGCCGCCCGGCACCGACTACCAGCCGGGACGTCGGCGGTCCTCGCCCCGTTGCCCGGAGTCCCGCGGCCGACCGTGGCGGTCAGCCAGGCCGGGGTCGCAGCGCTCGCGGCCGCCGCCGAGCAGCGGCTGGGCCGGGGCGCCGCGGTGGAATTCGTCCAGGCGCGTCCGGACGAGGCCCCGGACCGCTATGCCGTCGCGGACCCGGTGCGGCTGGTACCCACGGGGATCCGGACGGTGCTGGTGCACGGGATCGCCGATAACGTCGTCCCGGTCGGGCAGAGCGAGCTGTACCTGGCTGCCGCTCGGGCGGCCGGCGACGACTGCAACGTGCTCCGGGTCAACGGCGGTCACATGCAGCACGTCGACCCCGCGTCGGCCGCGGTCGCCCAACTGCACCAGGCGCTCGCCGACCACGACTAGGGGCGGCCGAGGCCCCGGTAGGTCCAGCCGGCCGCGCGCCACGCCTTCGCGTCGAGCACGTTCCTGCCGTCGATCACCACCGGGCGGGCGACGATCGTCTTCAGCTGCGCCGGGTCGATCGCCCGGAACTCCTTCCACTCGGTCAGGTGCATGACGACGTCCGCGCCCACGGCCGCCTCGTCCACCGAGTTCGCGTAGTGCAGCGTCGGGAAGTACCGCTTGGCGACCTCGTTGGCCTGCGGGTCGTAGACCGACACGTGCGCACCGTGCAGCTGCAGCTGGCCGGCGACGTTGAGCGCGGGGCTGTCCCGGACGTCGTCGGAGTCGGGCTTGAACGCCGCACCCAGGACGGCGATCCGCGTGTTGAGGAACGACCCGCCCACCAGTTCGCGGGCGAGGTCGACGGTGTGCGTGCGCCGCCGCATGTTGACCGCGTCCACGTCCCGCAGGAACGCCAGGCTGTCGGCGGCCCCGAGCTCGCCGGCGCGGGCCATGAACGCACGGATGTCCTTGGGCAGGCAGCCGCCGCCGAACCCGAGGCCGGCATTGAGGAACTTGCGCCCGATCCGGTCGTCATAGCCGATCGCGTCGGCGAGGCGGGTCACGTCGGCACCGACCAGCTCGCAGATCTCGGACACCGCGTTGATGAAGCTGATCTTGGTGGCCAGGAACGCATTGGCGCTGACCTTCACCAGTTCCGCGGTGGCGTAGTCGCTGACGATGACCGGGGTGCCGGCGGCGATCGTCTCGGCGTAGACGTCGCGCAGTGCCGCCTCCGCGCGGGCCGCCGCGCCGGTGGTCCCGGACCCGCCGGCCGCGGTGGCACCCGGCTCCAACTCGGTCGGGGAGACGTCGAAGCCGAGAACCAGCCGGTCCGGGCGAAGGGTGTCCTGGACGGCGAAGCCCTCGCGGAGGAACTCCGGGTTCCACACCAGCGCGACGTCCTCGCCCGCCGGGGCCAGCGTGCGCAGCGTGACCGACAACACGGCCGCGGTCCCGACCGGGACGGTCGACTTGCCGACGACGACAGCCGGCCGCGTCAGCCCCTTGGCCAGCCCGGCGACCGCCGCCTCGACTTGCGACAAGTCCGCGCCCAGCCCGTCGGCCCGCTGCGGTGTACCGACCGCGAGGAAATGCACGTCACCGAAGTCGGCGACCTCGGCGTACTCGGTGGTGAACCGCAGTGCGCCGGAGTCGACGTGCTTCTTCAGCAGGGGTTCCAGGCCGGGTTCGAAGAAGGGCACCCGGCCCTCCCGCAGTGCCGCGATCTTCGCCTCGTCCACGTCGAAGCCGAGGACCTCGTACCCCAGCTCGGCCATGCAGGCCGCGTGGGTGGCACCGAGGTACCCGGTGCCCAGGACGGTGATGCGCGGTTTCGTCATGCCTCGGATGGTAACGGCGGGTCACCGGCGTGAGCCGCCCGCGTCGACGACCGCGTCAGCTGCCCGCCTTGACCACCGCGCTCGGGATCGGCTTGTCCGCGCGGATGGCTGCGAACAGCTGCCCGGCCAGGTCCGCGTTCCAGATGACCGAGTCGCCGGCCGATGTGACCCGCCCGGCGCCGACCGGAACGGTGATCGACGTGCCGCCGCCGGACGTTGCAGCCCGGGCCGCGCGCGCGAGGCTCAGCGCCTGCCAGGAGCTCATCCCGTCGTCGACGGTGAGGGCGGCGCCCCCGGAGCCGGCGAGGTCCCGGATCCGGCGCGGGTTCAGCAGGGTCGCGGGGCTATTCACCTTGGCCAGCAGTGCGGAGACGAACTGCCGTTGACGCGCGACCCGGCCCAGGTCCCCGCGCGGGTCGGAGTATCGGGCGCGGACGTAACCGAGCGCATTCGCCCCGTCGAGCGTCTGGCAACCGGCCGGCAGGTCGATGTGCGCCTTCGGGTCGTTGATGGCCCTCGGCAGGCACAGCCGGACCCCGCCCACGTCGTCCACGACGCCGGCGAAGCCGCCGAAACCGATCTCCACGTACCGGTCGATGTGTACCCCGGTGGCGGCCTCGACGGTCCGGACCAGCAGCGGGGGCCCGCCGATGGCGAAGGCCGCGTTGACCTTGTTGCTGCCATAGCCGGGGATCGGCAGATAGCTGTCCCGGGGGATGCTGACGATCACCGGCTTGCCGCCGCCGGCGGGAGCGTGCAGCAGCAGGATCGTGTCCGTGCGCTGGCCGACGGCACTGCCGGTGCCGAGAGCGCGCTTCTGGGCCGCGGTCAGCCCCGCCCGCGAATCGGAGCCGACCAGCAGGTAGTTCGTTCCGGCGGTTGCGGCGGGCCGGTTCCCGGTCGGGAAGGCTGCTGTGCGGCCGACCTTCGACCAGCCCCAGGCGCCCAGGCCGAGGATCCCGCCACCCACCAGCACCAGCAGGACGAGCAGCGCGGCCAGGACAGCCCTACCCCGGTGACGCCGCCGTCGCCGGGGTAGGGGATGAGCCGCCGGGGGACGACCGACCGGGGGACGACCGACCGGGGGACGGGCGACCGGTGCGCGGCCGCTGGGGGGACTGGCGGCCGGTGCGCGGCCCGTAGGGGCGCGACGGCCGTTGGGGGGACTGGCGGCCGGTGCGCGGCCAGTGGGTGCGCCGCCGGCCGGGGGCCGGGCGCCGCCCGGTCGGGGCGGAGGGTTCCCCGGCTCGCGCCGGCGGGCGTCCTGGTGCCGGGCGTCCTGCTGCCGGGGCAGCACAGAGGTCTGGGCGCGGCCGGGGTTGTCGTAGACCCAGTCGAAGCCCGAGCCGTCGGCCCGCGGGACCCGCCGGGTCGGCGCCGAGCCGGCCCGGACGGGGCCGGACGCGCCGTCGGTGGGCGCTGGTCGGCGGGGTCGGTCGTCGGTCACGGACGGTATGACGTTCGGCGCGGCCTGAGGGTTCGCTCCGGTATCGCGCGGGCGGCGCGCACGGACCCGACCCGGACCGACACGGCTCGGACCGACACGGCTCGGACCGACACGGACATGGAACGTGCCTACCACCGCGGGGCGGCCGGGGAGCGGACCGCCCCGTTCCCGGCGGGGCGTGCCCCTCACGAGGCGGCCCTCGGCGACGCGGGCGCCCGCTCACCTACTGTCTCCGGCCGTGGGCAGCAAGCACGGGCGGGCCGGCACGCGTGCTGATCCCCTGGCGCCCGACGACTCGGCGCCCGACGACTCGGCGCCGGACGTCGCCGCGTCGGACGTCGCGGCGCCGGACGTGGCGCCGGGGGACGGCTGGCCGGCGGTCAGCGTCGTGATGCCGGTCCGGAACGAGCAGCGGCACCTGCGCGACGCCGTCGGGCGGGTGCTCGCCCAGGACTACCCCGCGCCGATGGAGGTGGTGCTCGCGGTCGGCCCGTCCGATGACGGCACCGCCACGCTCGCCGAGCAGCTGGCTGAGGCCGATCCCCGGGTCCGGCTGGTGGCGAACCCGTCGGGCACCACCCCGGCGGCACTGAACGCGGCGCTGCGGGTGTCGTCGAACCCGGTCGTGGTGCGCGTCGACGGGCATGGGCTGCTGTCGGGCGGCTACATCCGCCGGGCGGTGTCGCAGCTGTCGGTCACCGGCGCGGCCAATGTCGGTGGCCTCATGGACGCCGTCGGGACAACCGACTTCGAGCGGGCCGTCGCGCGCGCGATGACCTCCCGACTCGGCATCGGGGGCGCGGCCTTCCACACCGGCGGGGCCGCCGGCCCCGCGGACAGCGTCTACCTCGGGGTGTTCCGCCGGGACGTCCTCGACGCGCTCGGCGGGTTCGACGAGCACTACCGGCGGGCCCAGGACTGGGAACTGAACCTGCGCATCCGCCGGGCCGGCCACACCGTCTGGTTCGACCCGGCGCTGACCGTGACGTACCGGCCGCGCTCGGGCTGGCGGGCACTTGCGGTGCAGTTCGCCGGTTCCGGCCGGTGGCGCCGGGAACTGGTCCGGCGCCACCCCGAGACCGCGGGCGTCCGCTACCTCGCACCACCGGTGGTCACGGTGGCCGTCGTCGCCGGCCTGGTGGTGGGCGGCCTCGGGACCGTGCTCACCCGCGCCGGCGCACCTACTCGGGCAGGCCACACGCAGCCGACCGGGCCGGCCCGGGTCGCTCGGGTGGCTCGGGTGGCTCGGGTGGCCCGCCTCGGCCTGGCCGCCCCGGTCGGGTACGGGGCCGGGGTGACGGTGGCGGCGGCGGTGGCGTCGCGCGGACTCGCTGTGCGCTCCCGGCTGCTGTTGCCCGGCGTGCTCGCGACGATGCACCTGTCCTGGGGCGCCGGCTTCCTCGGCCGTCGTCCGCGCGCCTCGGCCTGAGCCGTTCCAGGGCCTGGCCGTTACGCGGTTGGGCGGCAGTACCCGGCGTCCGTCGGGCCCGGGGTGCGATGCGTCGAGCGATGTGCGACCGGGCGGTCAGACCGGGCGGCCGGCTTATCCCGACTGATATGACGAGCCACAGCTACGGCACAGGTGCCGTGTTCACACGATGGGGCCCCGCTCCCCGTCCAGAACCCGAGGTGCCCAATGCCCACGTCCTTCATCCGACGCTCGCGCGCCGGTTCTACCGGCTCGTTGTTTCGCCGATGTGCTCCGTCAGCCGCGGTCGGACTGACTATCGCGGTCGCGTCCTCGGTCGCGCTCGGCGGCGCCGCCTCCGCCACCGCGACAACGCCGACAATGGCGGCAACAGCCGCTGTCCCGGCGGCCACCGCCCCGGGCACGACCTACACGATCGGCCCGGGGTCCAACGCCCAGACGCGGATGCAGGACGCCATGGCCAAACTGCGCCCCGGCGACACGCTGAAGGTCCTGCCCGGCACCTACGGGATGGACCTGCGACCGGACCTGAGGCTGGCAAAGGGCACCCAGGCGAGCCGGATCACCGTCACCGCCGCGGACCCCGCCCGGCCACCTTTGTTCCTCGGTGCGGTCAACTTCAGCGGTGCCGACTGGTGGCAGCTGAGCCACCTGCGCATCCAGGGAAACTTCTCCCGCCGGGACAGCCTCACCATGAACAGCGGTACCGGCTGGACGGCCACCGACCTGGAGGTCTTCGGGGCGAAGCAGACAGGTGCCTACTCCAACGTCAACATCGCCCGGTTCAACGGGTGGCCCAACGCGAGTCGCTACATCTTCGCCTTCAACTGCGTCCACGACGCCGGCGTGGAGCCCACCCGCGCCGGGTCGATGCACGAGATCTACGTGACCGCACTCGGTGACAACGGCAATGCCCTGATCGCCCGGAACACCCTGTTCAACACCCCGCAGGGCGCTGCCATCAAGATCGGCAACGGCGGCGTCGCCGACACCCCGGGTCCGCAGAAGGTGCAGATCGCGAACAACACGATGTTCTACAACGGCACCCAGGTGCTGATGTTCGCCCGGATCACCGACAACATCGTCCGGGGCAACCTGCTCGTCGGGTCGACCCGGAAGCTGTCCAACGGCGACAGCGTCGGGGTGTACCTGGCCGCGCTGACCCGCGGCGCCACGGGCACGCAGGCCAACCTGATCCAGCAGAACTACTCGTCGAACCTGACCAGGCCGCTGTTCGACAACGGCAGCCAGTCCGGGACGTTCACCAACGGCGGCGACAACAACGTGAGCCCGGGCCCCGGGTTCACCAGCGGCGGCTGCGGCGGTCTGCGGCCGTCGGACGCGCACGCCCAGCTGTACGGGCGGTACGCCTCCCGCAGCCTGTACACGATGCCCTGATCATCGGACCGGAGGCGCGCTCGCCCAGCGACGCAGCACGTCGGTGAACACGACGGCGTGCACCGACCAGTCCAGCCGGTCCCGGGCGTAGGCGTGGCCGGCGCCCCCGACCACCGCCCGCGCGGCCGGGTCGTCCCGCCAGCCGAGGACGACATCGGCAACCGCCCGGCCGATCTGCTCCGGCGGGCCGGCCGGGACGGTCACGCCGCCACCGGACTCGGCGAGCAGCCGGGTGACGTACGGCAGCGGCGAGGCCACGACGGGGACGCCGTGGGCGAGGTACTCCATCGTCTTGGTCGGGATGGACACGCGGTGGTTGGGCAGGTCGTGCAGCAACTGCAGTCCGGCCAGCGCGCCGTCGAGCATCGGCAGCGCCGCGCTGTTCGGGACGAAACCGTGCCAGACGACGTCGCCGGCGTCGGCGGCCGCCCGCACCGCCGGGGTGGTCGCCGCGTCGGCCGGCCCGATCAGGTGGACGGTGACCGCCCCACCGGAGCGCCGGCGTAACTCCCTCGCCGCCGCGAGTAGGTCTGCCGCACCCCGGTCCGCGCGCAGGTGACCCAGGTGCACGACGCGCTCCCCACCCGGTGACGGAACCGAAGCCGGAACGATGGTGGTGTTCGGCACCACCGGGTGCGGGCGGTCGAACCGGCCGGCGTAGCCGTACTCGGCGAGCAGCAGGTGGTGGCGTCGTTCGGCGAGCCGCTCGGCTGCCCGCACCGCCAGCCCGACCGGCCGGCGGGCGGCCGCGGGCAGCCACGGCTTGGTCGTCACCGCGCCGGCCGTGTCCTCGTGCACGTCCCAGACGACCGGCGGCAGCTGGAGCCCGGCGGCGGCAGCGAGCAGCTCCGGGTCGTGCAGCAGGACCAGGTCGACCCGCCCTCGGGCCCCGGCCAGCACTGCCCGCGCACCGCGCAGCGCGGCGAGCCGGCGGCGGCCGGTCGCCCGCGGCACATCGAGCGTGGCGACGTCGGCCGGCCGGTCGGGAGGGGCGATCCCGTAGCCGGTGAACGGTGCGGCGTAGGTGACGGCGAACCCGGCCCGGACCATCACCGCGATCTGCCGGTGCAGGATGCGGGCGTCCTGGGGATGGTGGACGACCGTCATCACCAGCACCCGGGGAGCGCTCACCGCTGGGCACTCACCGCTTGTCGGTGGCCGACTCGCCTCACCGTTTGTCGGTGGCCGACTCGTAGGCGTCGACGACCTCACCGACCGGCCCGTCCATCACCAGCGCCCCCCGGTCCAGCCACAGCGCGCGGGTGCAGGTGTCGCGCAGGACCCCGAGGCTGTGGCTGACCACGAACACCGTTCCGGCCGCCGCCCGCAGCTCGTTGATCCGGTCCTGGCTCTTGCGCTGGAACATCGCGTCGCCGGTCGCCAGCGCCTCGTCGATGAGCAGGATCCGGTGGACCGCCGCGGAAGCTATCGCGAACCGCAGCCGGGCGCCCATGCCGGCCGAGTAGGTGGACATCGGCAGGTCGATGAACTCCCCGATCGCGGCGAAGTCGACGATGCCGGCCTTGCGCCGCTCGACCTCGGCCGGACTCAGGCCCATCGCCAGGCCGCCCAGCAGAACGTTGCGCTCCCCGGAGAGTTCGTTGATCAGCGCGGCGTTGACCCCGAGCAGCGTCGGGTCCGCCTCGGCCCATACCCGCCCGGACTCGGCCGGGAGCAACCCGGCGATCGCGCGCAGCAGTGTGGACTTGCCGGAGCCGTTGACGCCGATCAGTGCGATCGCCTCGCCTTCGCGGGCGACGAACGAGACGTCGCGGACCGCGTGGATCTCCCGCATACCCCGCCGGCCGGCGCTGCGCTGCAGCAGCCGCTGCGGCTTGGTCGCGCGCTTGCCGGTGGCCAGCACCTTGTAGACGACGTTCAGCCCGGACACCACGATCGTCGGCTTGCCCAGCTGGACCGACTGGCCCGGCTCGGCGGCCGCCGCGACCGGGGGCACCTCGGTGGCCGTCACCGGCCGTAGTCCCGTTCGCCGCGCCAGAAGAACAGCAGGCCGCCGACGAGGGCGAGCAGCGCCCAGGCCCCGCCGGCGATCCACACCCGGCCGGCGGCGACCTGGCCGTTCAGCAGCGGGTTGCGGACCAGCTCCATGTACACGAAGAACGGTTCGTAGGTCAGCACCGCACCGACGACGGGGTAGTCGGTGGAGACCTTCAGGGTGTTGACGGCCACGACGATGCCGGACAGGTAGAACATCAGCCGGAGGAAGAACGGCAGCAGCTGGGTGAAGTCCCGGATGATCACCGTCATCCGTGCGTTGAACAGCGCCACCCCCGCGGCGAACAGCGCCATCAGGCCGACCGCCGGCGCGACCGCCAGCCAGGCCGCGTCCGGGCGCTGACCGAGGATGAGCAGGATCACCAGCAGGACCGCCACCGCCGGCAGGAACGAGAGCAGGTTCACCACGGTGCCGGCCAGCGGGAGCACCGCCCGGGGGAACTTGATGGTCCGGACCAGACCGAGGTCGCCGACGACGCCGTTGGCCCCGCTCATCAGGCACCCGGACAGGAAGGTGAAGACGAAGATCCCCGCGGTCACGTACTCCGGGTAGTTCGCGATCGACCGGGCATTGTTCGGAAACAGGACCGTGAACACCGTCGTGTAGACGAGCGCCTGCAGCGTCGGGCGTAGCACGTTCCACAGCGGCCCCAGCCGGTCCTGGCTGTTCGCTGCGCTGAACCGGAAGCTGGCCAGCGACCAGAGGAAGTGCCGCCGCTGCCAGATCTGGCGCAGGTAGGTGCGCAGCGGTGGGATCTCGTTGACCGGCCCGAGACCGCCCTCGCCCGCCAGCTCTGCCGCGCGCGCCAGGTCCAGCGGCAGCGGTCGGTTGGCCCCGGACACATCCGGCGCCGGGGGTGGCGGCGGCGCGGGCTGCGGCGGCGCCGCCGGGGGCGCGGCGACATTCGAGGCGGACATGACCGGCCAGTCTGGCAGGTGCAGTCGTCCGGCTCCCGGAACGGCCGGCGTTCGATACCGTGGCGCCCGGTTACGGATCATCCCGCGGCCGGTCACCAGCAGCCGGTCAGGCGTATCAGCCAGCAGTGGCCACACACCATCAGCCAGCCAGCAGCAGTCGGTCAGCTCGCCGCCGCCCGGCCGGACGACGACGACGACGAGGAGACCATGCCGACGCTCGCCGTGATGGCGCACTACGACCCGGACGGGCAGTTCGCACCGCACGCCGCGCGCAACGCCGCGGCGCTGACCGAGGTGGCGGACCGGGTACTGGTGATGAGTACGGCATCGCTCACCGACGAGGCGCTGGCGGCGGTGCCGCCCGGCGTCGAGCTCGTCCGCCGGCTCAACGTCGGGTACGACTTCTTCGGCTGGAAGACCGGGCTGGACCTTGCCGGTTACCGCGACTACGACCAGGTCGTCGTCTGCAACGACAGTTATGTCGGGCCGCTGGTGCCGTACCGGCAGATCTTCGACGCGATGGCCGACCGGCCGGTGGACTTCTGGGGACTGACCCAGACCTGGCGCCGGGCCCTGCACGTGCAGAGCTACTTCGTCTGCTTCCGCGGCTGGGTGGTCCGGTCCGCCGCCATGCGCCGGTTCTGGGCGGCGATGGTCCCGGTCTCGGACCGGGCCGAGGTGATCAAGCGGTACGAGGTCGGGATGTCCGGGACGTTGCTGGACGCCGGCTTCGCGCTCGGGTCGTACTTCGAGGAGACGCCGGAGGACCGGCGGCTGGCGCGCGCGCGGCACGTGTGGTGGGCGGCCAACGCGGTCCGGCTGCGACCGCCGAGCTCCCGACTGGCCGCCGCGCGGACGATGCCGCGTGAGTTCTGGAACCCGATGGCCGCCCTGGCCGACCGTGCGCTGGACGGGGCACGCCTGCCCGTCCTGAAGCTGGACACGCTGCGGTACGACCCGTACCGGTTGGGCGCCGCCGACCTGCTGGACAAGGCCGAGCGCCAGTACCCGGCGCAGATGGTCGGGGTCCGCGACTACCTGCGGCGCACCTCGCGGGGCTACGTGCCCCGGCCGCTGGAGATCGGGTCGCACCAGGGGCCGACACCGGCACTGGTCCGGGCCACGCTGGG
>JAABUP010008980.1_pt1 | contig 12498 bp, 11 predicted proteins | sample 5559201 | NCBI WGS metagenome assembly JAABUP01 (sample SAMN10711887, study PRJNA513373) | rock metagenome | isolation source: Antarctica rocks | place: Antarctica | reverse complement strand
CTGTTGCAACGCACTGATGAGATGTGCAGTCACAGTATGTCGCCAGAACAACATTACGTACCATATGAATGGGTATGTCATGGCTAATGGCACACATCAGAGATCTGGCATGTAATGTCAATCTGGCAAGATCTTGTTGCTGCTGCTAGCTTCTTCAGACTGAGATCAAATCATCCAGGCAGGCAGGCGCATGTCAAGCCAGACAATATCGCTAATTCTGTGCAGAATCAAACCCCTGTTGAGGCATTCTGCAACTTTGTTAGCATGGTGTAGATAACAGTCACTGTGCACGCTGCATGTGCAGGTGGTGCGTGCGCCGGGACAATTGCTGTCAATCTGTTGACTGGCATTTTCCCGGATCACGCACCATCTGCATGTGCTGTATGCAGATTGCCTAGTCACTCTACACCCAGGCAATATGCAGCATGATCTCACATTTGGAATGGCAGTCATCAATGCATTCGACGCTGAGCACCAGCCTCATGTCATCCACAGTGACTGGCAGAGACAGGTCCACTACCCATGCATTTCAGGCTTTCTTTCACAGACCATCACAGGGGAATCACAGTCTGTTTGCAGCCTGCACATGTTTTGGGGTGACGATGCAGAGATCATGGCTTGAAAGCTGCTTTCCCAGTATGTGCACCCAAAAACATGTGCAGGCTGCAGTGCATGTTTTTTGGTGCATATACTGGGAAAGTAGCTTTCAAGCCATGATCATTGCATATTCACCCCAAAACATGTGCAGGCTGCAAAACATACTCAGATTTCTGCTGTGCATATGTGACTAGCCCGTTCTTGGCGCATCCTCCGGGTGGTCATGTGCAAAATTTATCTTCAAGTGTGTCACCAAATGTATTACCAAATGTATGAAGTTGACTCCCTCTCTGCTGAGCAATGCAATGCACTGTAGCGTGCATATTGATTATATGCCTCAGCCACAGTGCCTGTCACATGCTGTACCTGTGGGTTCCCTGGGCAGCCTGCAATACTACTTGGCTTCTCAGTACATTGACGCCAAAAGGTGTAGTCTTTTCTTTCTTACCTGTGGGCTTGAGCTGACACCGGTTTCACAGCCATCATCAGGTGAATGGTGGTCGGGTGCATCATCTGCAAACAAGACAGCTCTGCTCACTCATCTCACTCAGCGTTGAGGCTGATCAACCAGAACACATCAGTCAGATCAGCTTCGGGTCCTGGGGGGCATCGAATCAAGGGCCCCTGCCCTCTAAAAACATCTACTGTTGGCATGCCTCGTAGCAAATAGAAGTTGCACTAAGTTTTGCTAGCATATGGCCGTTGCACTAAGTATAGCTAGCCACCACCATGATGTGGCAGTGCGCACGTTGCTGTCTTTCAGAATTTTGCTTATTGAGGTGCTGCGTCTGTTGCCCTGAACAATTCATGATCAGCCCATCCAGCTATTTCCCAGAAAACAATGGTCCACGACAGACTACCAAAGTTCCATATGCATGTGCAAACCCCACAGCCAAAAGCACAGACCCATGGCCGCAAAAGCTTAAAAACTTGGCTGAATGTCTTTTCCCAAAGGTCTGAACCCTGACAAGGTCCATGCATGCCTCTGGTAAAAGACACTCAGCCAACTTTTGTTGGCTTTGTTCATATGTACAACATCAAACTGCACTGCAATTGCAGCCCATGCTTTGTTGGGTGCATACAGTCTGAACTGCTTTCCGACAACCTGGGATGTCCTCATGCAGGTGTTTGGGTACTTGCATGAAGCCTGGGACAAGATTGGGTTCACACACGGCGACCTCAACTGTGCAAATGTGATGGAGCACAGAGGGGATGCTGACCTGTACCTGCCAGCAGGCTTTGCAAATGATCAAGAAACCCAGATGTTCAAACTGCCAGGTATGCTGGTCATCCCTTAATGGCATTGGTCATGCTGCCCTTGCTGTGTTGCACATGTGGAAATGAACAGAAATTCGGTTACATGCACATCTATGCACCGTTTTTGTGCTTGCATTGAAATCAAGGATCACAAACACGGCAAAACAGGCACACGTCCCCGCAATCATTTTTCCGAATATATGCTTTTCGATCCAGATGCAAGCATACAAAGATGCGTTGACATGCATGTAGCGCAACTGCCAGATGGGAACCTGCAGCAAATGCAGCATGAGATGCAGACGATGTTAGGTGACTTACAATCACCTGCATGTCCCATGCAACTTGTTGGCTTCTGTGTGTCGCTTTGCAATGGTTGACTAATCATCAAATACATATTGGATCAGCATGCCGAAACATCTGTGCATTGTGCAAAGTATCTTGTCCGCCTTGCTGTTGAAAGGCTATTCATGCCACCTGCATTTATGAGAGGCAAAAGAAGGTTTTGCCTTTTAGCAGTCATAACAGGGGCTCCTGAGGCAGCAGCCCGGAGGCAAAAGAAGGTTTTGCCTTTTAGCAGTCATAACAGGGGCTCCTGAGGCAGCAGCCCGGAGCAAGCAAAGCACAACAAAGTGTTTTTGTAAACATCTGTGATTGTAAAAGCCCCTTATAAGTTCTCAGACTGTACATAAGAAGGGGCATCTAATAATTTTGACAACTGTGAATCTGCAGGTGACGAAGAAGCAGAGCAGTTAGAGTTCCGCATCATTGACTACGGTCATGCAAGATTGGCAAAGAACAAGGCTCTTGCCAAGTTGCCAAAGGCTCCTGGCCTAGAGCTCAGCTATCGCAAGTAAGCTGACAGTTGCTTCACACAATACACACCAGCCGTAAAACCCCCCCCCCTCCCCTCCCTCCTTGCCCCTCACTAACTTCTTCCAGCCTCAATTGCATGTCATGAATTTCTCTCCTCCCATTGCTCACGCGTCGTTCCAAAAAGCCTCCTGCTTTACTTTCAGTCTTTTGTCTGCCTTCCTGCTGTCACATCCTCTGCCAGATGCATCCATATGTCATGCATGCACATTTCACCAGCCACCCAACAGTCCCCCTGTCAGAACATGCTGATCACACCATTATACTTGTTTCCTACAGAGCTCAGCGTTTCACAAGTGCATTCATGTAACTGCGGGCTGCCACACATGACAGGAGGACACTCACGGTACTGACTAACACTAGTTTCAGATGACTACTAACAGATGTAGATGCGCTGACGTGAGTGTTGACCCTTATGGGCTTGGTGTACTTTGAAAAACAAATGGGGGGGGGAAATCCAGTTGTTTAGGGTTTATAACCCTGGCACCATCTTTTTCCCTGTTTTCCCCAGTTTCCTATTCATTAATATGGGAAGTGTGGTACAGGTGGTGGGAGGGCAAGGGAGATGTTTGGCGGCTGCTGCAAGACATGGCTGTCACCATTGATGGTCGCACCTGGCCTGCAGAAGAAGAAGCTCACGTAAGGCCCCCTACGCTCGGCACTGTTACCATTGCAGACCTGCAGCCTGTGTATCCTGTTTGAGTCAGCCAAGCATGGCTGCTATCATGGCGCATATACTACTGCCTGCATCTGTCATGACAATCTTGCAGCGCTGGTTGCATGTTGTTTGCAGAGACCTCCGCGCTGCACAAAAGCACTCACTAGAGCAAGTGCTCAGTCTGTGAAAAGGTTATATGCAGTCAGTGTCATGGGTTGAACACACGCAAGACCACGACAGGTGCAACAACAGAACTTTGGAGTGCTTTTTTGCATGATTGGTTCTATGTTGCGGCTGCTTGGTTCATCACTAAACGATGGATGGATGGATGAATGATTGATTGGTTGAACAAATGAGTAAATGAATACATGAATGCACAAGCGAACGAACGAAGGAACGAACGAAGGAACGAACGAAGGAACGAACGAAGGAACGAACGAAGGAACGAACGAAGGAACGAACGAAGGAACGAACGAAGGAACGAAGGAACGAACGAACGAACGAAGGAACGAACGAACGAACGAACGAACGAACGAACGAATGAACCGAATGGATGACCGAATGGATGACCAAATAAACCAAAGCACAAGCGCATGACTGAGTGAACACTTGACTGAATAAACGAACAAATGATTGAGCGCCTGCATGGGCAATGTGCAGGTGCGCATGCTGATTGGGCTGATCCGTAAAGTGACTGGCGTCACCATTTCAGCATTCTTCAAGGACCAGACGGGCTACAAGTACAGCGGGCGCGAGATGGAGATGCCTTGGCATAACAGATCTGGCTTCGGCCACAATATCAGGAAGTACAGAATGAGGTCAGCCATTCATTTCGTTTCATTTCATTTTTTACCGTTCAGTCTGGGGTCTGGATTTCATTTCATGTTTTACCTTTCAGTCTGGGGTGTGGAGCCAGTTGTGATTCATCAGACATCATGGCTTGAAAGCACAGGTGTATGTGGTGTGCAACAAATCTGTGGTTTCACTTGGCTATGCGTCGGCTTTGCTGCTGATGCATGCCTGGTACACCAAATATTGCATTTGGGACATATTGGGCGTGGCAATATCAGATGCGTAATCATCTTTGCTGCAGAGTGCACTCCTTGATGTGCTGTGCAAAAGCACATTACTGTTCAGCTTTGGCACAAGTTGTAAATATGCAGAATGTTGTTTTGCCACTTTGAGGGCAGGTGTGCTGAGCTTGTATTTCCTGTGATCATTTGACGTCAGCAGGGATGTGAAAGTCTGCAGAATGTGTGTCTCCTGCACACCTGGGTGTAACACCTGGCTGTTTGCTGCAGGATTTGGGCATTTAGTTTCCAAAGGAACACACAGATCAAGCCCATTGAAGCGTTGCAGTGGATGAGGGGCAATGAGGAGTATTACAAGGTCAAGTATGGCAAGTCTGAGGATTAAACACTCCACAGCAATCATTGGGCTCTGATGGGACAGCTGTACTAATAGCATTCACCATGCTAGTCGCAAGAAACGAAAGTCAGGCGCTGGCTTGAGTTGCATTGTGCTGCATGTTATTATTTCCAATGCGATATTGGTAGCACGAACGTATGAGTTTGAGCTTGGTTCATACCATATTCCTTATACCAGCGCACTTCCCAATGCCTTCTAGCTGTGCTATGTAGTGCATTTCTTACAGCATTGCGCTTTCATGTCCCATGCTGCTGGCAAGGCTATGCCTTGCATCAATTCAGATGCTAATGGCATGCTGAACCGTGCAGCTCAGGATTTGTATGAGCTTTATGGATCTAATCCATCTGTTTATTTTGTAATGAGATCTTGCATTGTGCAGATTGCTTACTTACAGCAAAAGTCAAAAGTCTGCAGCCAAAAATGTGCAGTGTATACATTGCAGCTTTTGCCTGCATCCCCAACTGCAATGGTATCATGAGTCACCTCATCACTGGGGCGTGATCAAGTTTTCAAGGAATACCATGGCATAAGAGTACTCTCAGCGAGGGGCATAGCAATGTCTTGCCTTGCCTTGGCGCAGCCGAAGTCAAGGTCAAACAGCAACCACTCTGGCAAATTTTCTGGCAGCTGCAAGTGATCGCACTGAAATCAGGCACTTGCTGGCTGCACAAGCTTTGCTTTAACTGACAGCAAAGCTTGCTCAACAAGCAGACTCCTTGTCTTGTGTGAAATGCTCTGACTAACAGCACACTGCTTTGCTTCATTAAGAGGGCGCTAAACTTGATATATAACAGAAAGCTGGCCTATTTTTACAGGTTAACATCTTTGCGTGTCTGTAGTCAGATCCAGCTTGCCCAGCTGATATCTGCAAAAGGTTTGGCTCCAGCAAATGGAGTCCTGCATTTGTAAAAGAATGTGACTTTGTTTTGCGCAGCTTTCTTTTCTTTCTTCTAGGGGGATCTTGCATTTATTTGAAGAGTACAGTATCAGACGCCTTTTGACAAACCTGCTGGTAAAAGTCAAAAACCAAAAGCTGGTGCTGATTGTCAGCTGGTCATGTTCTCAGCAACACCTCTCATGATTTTGACGACATTGTCTTGACCCAACACAAACAACTTTGGATACTCTCCCTGAAACCTGCGAAAATGGTTGATAAACCATTTTTCACATGCTTCCAGGGTTTTTACTAAGCACAATCTTTCAGCAAGTGCAAACCAGTAGATCAGACTGACAGCCATGTTTGCATAGTCAAAGTTTGCTTTATTGATCGTTCTCCCATTATAGGTTGGCTTCAAAGGACTAGACTCTTCACACAATGTTTTGTGTATGAAAACATCAGCTGCCTCAAGCATGGCCTGAATGTTCCACTTGTGTGCAAAACCTGCAAGGACTTTTGCTTGTTCAAGCCCCGCAATCTCTGGCTTCCTTCCTTTGAATGAGCACTGCTCGTACAAATATTGCAGCGCCACCTTCACAGCCTCAGCTGTTGTGTCTGGCAGGGGTACAGTCACGACTTCTGCCTGATGATCGCCTTTGATGACCCTGGCGAAGTATGCCGCCACCAGCTCAGCAAAGACAGGTGACGCAGCCATGAGCACATAGCTGTGAGCGGGGAGAACATCTTGCTCTATGACGCATGCCACATCAACAGCTGGCAGCAGGTGGACAGAGACATTGCCAAGATATGCGAGGTCCTTAAGGTTGGTCTGTGCCAGTCGCACTAGTTCGGCCCGGGTGAGACTAGACATTCTGCGGCACATTGGTGGTTCTGAGGTGGAAACCTTTGATAGGCACTCAGCAGGTGCAATCATAGGGCTGGCAGGTACTCGAAATTTGCCGTACCTATCTACTCGCGTGAATGGGCTGCACTGCCATGCCGCTGCTTGCGATTATCCGCTAGCCACCGGCCCGCTAGTAGCCAGTCCTCCTTTGAGCAGCACTGATCGCCAAAGTAATTGCACTCCTTCACCGCTTGTCGATGGCGCGTGCAGCGGGCGCCAGAAGATCAAACCTGACCTTGCACTTGAAGATGCTCTTCAATAGATGGCAAGGCAAGATGGGCGCGGTTTGTTAGCTCGTGTCATATCAGGTCAAAACTAAATGTTTGAATACTTTTGCGACGTTTTGATCGTTCAAGCAAGCGATTTAGTGTCATCGCCGAGGCGTTGACTGCAACACAGCAACCCACAGACTGCACAGAACCATCACATTGACCCGGATGCAAGCTCTCGATGTCAATGAAATTTCTGTTTCATGAATCGTACGCACAGAGCTCGTTTTGCTGAGTGTACTTGCGCCGAGTAACTTGCAGCAGCAATATTCAGCTGAGATGGCAGAGCTGAAAACAATGACTTTGCGTGCCAAAGTCAACTTGCACTGGGTGTGTCAGGGATTGTAATGCAATGAGCCTGAGCTTGCTGCAAGACTTTGAGGGCATTGAAAATGACAATAAAAGCAGAGCAAGGGAGCTTGCATTTCACAGCTGTGACATCATCAAACTGTGATTGGAGCAACCGACAAGGCATAAAACAAACCACAGTGCAGTGCGGCTTGGAAGCATCCAAACAGCTACAGCGCTCTAACTACTTGCTGCCTTGGTCAGGAGGTTGCAGCAGGATGTCTCAACAAATTCAACATGTGTATTCTGCTGTTCTTCAGTGACTCATTGTTAATGTTTTGCTATCAGGTGGCAAACCCTGCATTTGGACCCATAAGATGGTTGCTACCCATCCTTATGACAACTTACAACTTTCTGGCAACACCTTTGCCTTCAACAGAGGCGTCTCAGGATTGATATTTCAGCTCCAAAGTTGGTCTTAATATGGCTACCTCATTCTGTCCTTCTTCACCTTCTCTGTCTCCTTGCACTCCTCCTCTTCCTCCTCCTGTTCTTCCTCTTCTATCTGACGCTTGATGTCTGGTCCAACACACATGGCAGTGCCGCAGTTGCAGTTGCCCTTCAGGTTGTCCTTCAGGAACCCATGCCCGTAGTCAAACCTGCAGATATAAGGTTTAGGCTATAGGGCTCATGACCTAAACTTAAATAGCTAAACCCTAAGCCCATGGTAACATCTGCAATTCAAGTCACCAGCATGACACAAGCATTGCCCTGCCAGACAGCTTGCTCCTCAAAAAAATGTGTCAGTCTGTGTCTGTTTCCTGCTGAGATGATAGGCTGCAATATAGTCAAACGAGCTACCTGGCCTCAACAGCTGCAAACTCTCAGACTGATTGCTCAAGTGGTTGTATGAAAGACATGAGTGAATAGATGCACTAGCCTGCAGAGCTGTACAAAACCTAGTGCAACGACACAAGGTCAATAGCAATGCAAGCACAAACACAGTCACAGATAGACAGCATGGGCAGTCAGCAGTCATGGCACAGACCCACAGAGTCAGGTTCATGCAGCAACCCTCTCGACAACATGTGTAGTGCTTTGACAGCTGCGTGCAAAGGCAGGCAAGAAGAAGGGGAAGAAGAAGACAAAGAGGAAGAAGAAGAAGAAGCATACGTGAGCTGAGTCATGGGAGCAATGTTCTGCCCAGCAACCGCACAAGGAGGGAAAAAAAGCAGAACAAGAAGAAGAAGAACAAGAACAGCAGGAGGAGAAGAGGAAGAGAAAGAAGAAGCGGGGCGATGTTGTGCCCGGCAAGTGCACAAGAAAATCAACAACTGAAATCAGCAGAACAAGAGAAGAAGAAGAACAGCAGAAGGAGAAGAGGAAGCGTACGTGAGCTCTGTCATGGGGGCGATGTTGTGCCCGGCAAACAGGCACACCTGGGTCTGGCTGATGTCGTGGTCGTGTGACAGCACGGGCTGCACGTACAGGTTGGGGTCGCAGCTGTGGTTTATGAAGCGCGCCACATTGCCCTCGTGCTTTGCGTCCAGAATGTATTTCGCCTGCTTGTGGGTCTCCCTGACAGGCAAGTGCAGTTCTGTTACAATCAATCATTTGATACGTGTCTTTTCTTAGGGTCAGGTATGTACCCCTACGGGTCCGGTATGTACCACAAGGGTCAGGTATGTATCCCTTGGGGTCAGGTATGTATCCCCGGGGGTCAGGTATGTACCACAAGGGTCAGGTGTGTACCCCCAGGGCTCAGGTATGTGCCCCTAGGGCTCAGGTATGTGCCCCTAGGGGTCAGGTATATGCCCCTAGGGGTCATGTATGTACCTTTAGGGGTCAGGTATGTACCCCTAGGGGTCAGGTATGTACACACATATGTCAGGTATATACCCTGGGGGTCAGGTATGTACAAGCCTAAGTAGCTCTCTGTATGGTGGTGTTGTATGATGGGAATAGCTCCAGTTTGCTGCTTGCACCGATGGCATGCAGACCAATTGAGTTGAGAGCACACTTAGTCACACTCAGGTGCAACACTCTTGGTGAAATTTAGGTGGTGTCTTTGCACCTAAGACAAAAGTCATAATTGCCATGAGCAATCAGCACAGAGTGCTGTCTCGTTGCTTGAGATGAAGTAAAAGCACCTCTGCAATGTTGGCTGTTCACCTAATGCACAGTACCCAAGACAAATGAATTTCACAACCTGCAGACTGAGCAGACAGCTCATCTTTGAGACCCTTTCCATGCTCAAGATGACTAACAAGTCAGGTGCAGGAAGATCGATCACATGACCAGCAGACAAGGTTGCTCGTTGTGCTTGGTGCACAGGCCCTGCAGGCATCACATGCATGAGATGACTAACGTGATGACTCACCACATGCTCTTGGGGAACAGGGGCAGCTCCTCGTCGCCCTGGCTGTAGGGCCTCGGAGCAAGATCAAAGGTGTAGTCCATGTCATCATCTCCCACTTCATCAATGGCCTTGGTCTTACCTGTATAGCAATACTCATGGTAATGATAATACTGGTAATAACAATAATAAAAATATATAACATTAATAATAACAATAATAATGGTATTAATACTGGTAACAGTGAAAATTAGTAGTAATACTAATGAATGATGATGATGATGAGGATAATGATGATGATGATGATGATGATGATGATGATGATGATGATGATGATGATGATGATGATGATGATGATGATGATGATGATGATGATCATGTTTGCTGGCCTTCGATGAGCTATGTAGGTGCAGATCGAGACTCTTACCTTGTCCTGCATGTACCTAGCTCATCATGAGCTGGAAAGCATTGTTATTATTGATAAGACTATTACCTGTGTAGTTCATGACAAAGGCACCGTTGGGGATGGTGTCCCAGCTTCGTATTCCCCACCCCTTGTTGCTGGTCTGGAACACCTCCAATCGGTACTGACACCCCTGTACACATACAGCAAAATAACACATTCAACAATCCATCATTGATTATACTAACAGTATTTGAACAAAAAGCATCATTAGAAATTGATAACAACAACAGCAATGGTGGTAGTAGTACTGGTGACAACAACAGTAGTACTAACAAATGGGAATGATGATGGATCAGGGCTTTACAATCACAACTCTGACCATGTGCACGAATAGTGCTTGGCCTACACGTGCCCTACTCCATATTGCTGGTCCGAACCAGCTCGTATTGACAGCCTTGACGATAGACAGATAATCATGTCAATCAAGCATGGCTGCAGGTGCAGCAACTTCGTGGCAAGTCTGCAGATGCCTTTCATGCAAAGACACAACGAGGAATGTTCTTTTTTTTGTGTGTAGACATAACATCACAAGGTGCATGCTGAGCATGATGCAAACCCGCCCACACTTCCTGTGATTTGTTTTGCCTTAATGCATTGCTGCAGACCACCAACACCAAGCTCCTGTATTTTTTCATTTTATACCTTACAGTCTGGGATGTGGAGCCAGTTGTGACTCATCAGACATCCTGGCTTGAAAGCACAGGTGTATGTGGTGTGCAACAAAACCAAGCTGGTGAGAGTTCTGTTCGAAAAAGATATGCCAGTGGACTCACACCTAACGGCCGCCTAAACACTTTTTTGATCAGCAGCTACATAAACACAGTAAAGCTTTTACATATCATTGCTCCTTGGATTACAACCTTTTTTTTACTTACCACGTTGGTAGCAGTTTTTCCTGTTTGACAATTGGCGTCAGTAATCAACTCACACTGTCCATGATCATTCTTGGTATGCCTGTTTACATTAATGCTGGGCAGCCCACTATAACACTTGGCTTCTCATTGAATTGACGCTGAAAGGCACGGTATTTTCTTTTCTTTTTCTTTCCTCAACATGTAACAGTTGAGTGTTACCTGTTGACTGGCAGCTTGACAGCAGGCAGCCCTGTTTAATGATCACCAGCAATCAACTCACGCTGTCCATGATCTTGTCACGAGTGTTAAATTCAACAGGCATGACAAAATCATGGACAACAGTCAGATGTTACCTGTTGACTGGCAGCTTGACAGCAGGCAGGGCCATCAGGGCAGTTGGCCCAGGGCGGTTTGCAACCTGTTGATTATTTACAGCATCAGTAGCAGGTTGCTTTTCCTGTTTGACAATTACCATCGGTCATCAACTCACGCTGTCCATGACCACGTTTGTTATGACTGTTAACACGTAACAGTTGAGTGTTACCTGTTGACTGGCAGCTTGACAGCAGGCAGGGCCCTCAGGGCAGTTGGCCCAGGGCCCACACTCATACAGTACCGCCTGCACCCTCCTGGCCTGGCTGTGCTTCACCTTGCTGCCTGCACCTGCACCCACACCAAACTCAGAAGAAGAAGATAAGGAAGAAGAAGAAGAAGAGCAGAGGGTGACTGCACTCTCCTGGCCTGGCTGTGCTTCACCTTGCTGCCTGCACCTGCAACCAATAGCACACTTACAAGAAGAAGAGCAGAGGGTGACTGCACCACAGCAAACTCAGAAGAAGAGCAGAGGAAGACTGCGCCGCAGCAAATGCAGAAGAAGAAGAGCAGAGGATGACTGCGCTCTCCTGGCCTGGCTGTGCTTCACCTTGCTGCCTGCACCTGCACCCACACCAAACTCAGAAGAAGAAGAAGAAGAAAAAGAGCAGATGGTGACTGCATCATAGCAAACTTAGAAGAAGAAGACTGCACTCTCCTGGCCTGGCTGTGATTGACCTTGCTGCCTGCACCTGCAGCCACACCAAACTCAGAAGAAGAAGGAGCAGAAGAAGAGAAGGAAGAGGAAGGAGAAGAAGAAGAGAAGGAAGAAGAAGAAGAAGGGAAGGAGGAAGAGCAGAGGGTGACTGCACCCTCCTGGCCTGGCTGTGCTTCAATTTGCTGCCTGCACCTGCACACACAGCAACTTAGAAAAAGAAGAAGAGCAGAGGATGACTGTGGTTGCAACCACTGCCAACTTAGAAAAAGAAGAAGAGCAGGGGATGACTGTGGTTGCAACCACTGCCAACTGAGAAGAAGAAGAGCAGAGGGTAACTGCGCAGCGGCTGCGCTAATTGCAATCACAGCAAAGTGAGAAAGAGAAGAGCAAATGACTCAGCGGTTGCAACCACAACAAAGCCAGTCAGGCTCATGACAACGAAGCGAGGAGTAGACCAATTTTCAGTGGCACTGTATAGGGGTGATGAGGGTGTGAGACTAATGCCCCCTGCAAAGACCAAGTTGTTCCTGCCATGCTACAGCAGCAAGCTTCCAGCAGGTGAGTGTGTGCATGACCTGTTACAATGACAGTAAAACACTTCTCTCTCCCTCTCTCTGGTAGGTGCAGGTTTTATGATGTTAAGT
>JAABUP010008978.1_pt1 | contig 12500 bp, 15 predicted proteins | sample 5559201 | NCBI WGS metagenome assembly JAABUP01 (sample SAMN10711887, study PRJNA513373) | rock metagenome | isolation source: Antarctica rocks | place: Antarctica | reverse complement strand
ACGACCATCCCGAGCGCTTCGGGCGCCGACCCCTGCCACCGCAGATGCCCCCCCCAGTTCTGGATCAACCAGCCAGCACCCGAGACCCAAATAAACTGACCATCACTGTCTCACTTGACTTGACAGATTCCGGCCTGAGGCGTGGTCCTGTATTTGATCACTACCGGCGCTCTGGCTCCGCGGGCCCTAAGTTTCGGCGCCCGCGCCGTGGCTGTCGTCGGTGGGTGATCGACTTATGCGGCGAACCTGTCCAGGCGCCAGAGCCAAACGATGGGGGGCGGCACGAGGCGTCGCTCCCAGGCGCGAAGCGAGGCGCCGGTAGGGTAAAGATTCGGTCTGCTGTAGCGGGATCGGGACGTTAGAAGTGCTGATGGAAGGTCGAATCGTGGTTACGAACGACCAGCGCAACACCGTGACCCACGAGCGCGCGCCTGCCCATGTCTGACCGGCGTGCTCAATCGCCTACCGGGGCAACACCTCGCCCCCCTGCCGGTATGGCCGGTGAGCCAGGACCGCTGCTGCGAATAATTACCAGTCAGAAGGTGGCTTTTCTCGCGGTCGGTGGATTCAATACGGCGGCGGGTACCGCTTGGTTCATCGGCTGGCAACTCGTCACCGGCGATCGGCTCGGCTACCACTTCAATTTGGTCGCCGCCTACATTTCAAACGTCATCTTCGCATTTGTTTTGTACCGGCATCTAGTCTTCCGGGTGCGTGGTCACTTCTGGCGCGACCTGTGCCGCTTTGCGGCAGTCAACTTCAGTGTCTTTGCGCTGAATATGGCGGCGATGACGCTGGCCGTGTCCGTGCTGAGCTTTCCGGTCATCCCGTCACAGCTCATCATCACCCCGGTTCTGGCCATCGGCAGTTATTTGGGCTACCGCGACTTCTCGTTCCGGCGCAAGGCACTCACCGCGAACCCGACAGCAGAAAAACGTCGATGACCTCTCGGCTCTTGCGCGGTCATCCAACCTTCGCGCGGCGACATCACCAGCGGCCATGCCTCTCGTTCGCAGGGACGTTCGTGCGTAGCGGGTGGCGCTGACGCGGGGCACGGTTGCTGGCCTGCTCAGTTCAGTGCCGTAGGACACGCCGAGCTGACGGGAACGCGCCGCGATTGTTTGCGTCGCTGGTATAGTGAACGAATGAGTCATCCAGAGCAAATTGGCTTCTTCGCCACCACCGCCGCCGCCAACGCTGGACTGATCGCCGATGCGAAGGTTCTTGAGGTGGGTTCCTGCGATGTGAATGGTAGTGTCCGGAACCTTTTCCATACCACCAGCGAATACGTGGGCGTGGATCTCGACGCCGGACCTGGCGTTGACGTGGTGGCTTACGGGCACGAGGTCGACCACGAAGATGGCACCTATGATGCAGCGCTTTCCGGTGAGTGCTTCGAGCATGATCAGCACTGGGCCGCCACCTTCGAGAACATGATCCGGATGACCCGACCAGGAGGCCTGGTCGCTTTCACATGCGCATCACGTGGGCGCCCTGAGCACGGCACCACGCGCAGCGATGCGGTCTTGAGTCCGGGAACTCAGGCGCAGGGGCTCGATCACTACCGCAACCTCACAGCGAAAGACTTCGAGGACTGCCTACCGCTGAACTCATTGTTTTCTGAATTTCGATTTTGGTACATGCCACTCGCCTTCGATCTTTACTTTGCCGGCGTCCGTACTGGCAATGCCGCTGGGCGGCCGAGCGCGCGATTGCCGGAAAACCAGCACGTGCAACAGCTGAACTCTCTTATGCCGTTGCCACACAAGATTGCTCGGGCGCCGTTGGCCGCACTTTCGCGCGCACTGCCCGAAGTCAGGTACCAGCCCATCGTTTTGCCGTACTGGTCGGCGTTAATCAAGTTGCAGGACGTGGTGGCGTCGGGACGATATCGGCGTACTCCCGAAGCTCAGTGAAAACCCAGACGTGAAGTGGCTCTTCAAACCAGCTCTTCGCAGTTGAGGGTGTAGCGCGGGTCGGCGCGTCGGTGGCGGCGTAGGCGTCGAGACTGCCGAGGGTGAGTCAGCGGTTGGCTGCCCTGGCTGCGGGGTGGTGTCGGTCTCGGTTAAGGAGAACGTGATCACCCGCCCTTAGACTGGGGAGGGACACGACCGTCGGTGACGCACTCATCTGAAGTCCTCAAATTGGCGTCGCAATAAGCGTGCCATTAAGGTGTTTTGGGGTCAGCATCTTCTGCCCGCTCACGCACTCGGAACCTACCATGAGGCCGCAGTAAATAGACCATTTACTGCGGTAGACGTGGGCGCGCCCTACCTCAGTGAGTGGACTCCTGCCGGTAGTGTGCCTACGAGTTCACCGGAGGGAGACCATGCCGTTCGAAAGTCCTGATGAACCGCTAGGCGACCTGCTTCAAGACGTCGCAATCGGCAAGATCCGACTGCCCGACTTTCAACCGGAGTGGAGGTGGGACACAGACCGCACCGCCAGCCTCATCACGAACGTCGCTCAGGGATACCCCGTTGGGATTGTCATGACCTTAGAAGTAGGCGGTGAAGGCGTGAGCGGGGTACCCGGTAGGGCGGTGATGAAGATGCCGGTGCCGCGCGAAGGCGACCTGCTCTGGCATGCTTCGTCACCGAGACGATGGGATGGAGTTCAGTGAGCCCGATCCCCCGCTTCCGGGCGACGTTTGCCGTTCTCCTCGCTGCGGTGGCGCACTTATGGCTGCAGGCAGGCGCACTTGCGAGCAAGCCCGGCTACTCGCTGGCCGACTTTCGCAACTACTTTCCCTACGACCAGGAATCCTACCTGGCGATCGCGATAAATGCGCGCAACGGCAGCGTTGCCGCCGTCGAGCCCTTCACCGATACCGGGTCTAGCTACTACCCCCGACTGTACTACCAGGTGATGGGCGTCTTGGCCCGCATTGTGGGCATGGACACCGTGGTGATGTGGACCGTGCTGGGTTTGCTCGTGCAGGTGCTCCTCGTGCTCGCCATCGGTGCTACCTGCGTGCTGCTCACCCGCCGTTGGTGGACCGGCGTCTTGGGTGCCCTGCCCTTCGTCATCGGCACCTTCTCCACCATCACGACCGGCAATTGGTACGCGGTGCTCGGCTCGCATGGGGTGCTCTGGGGTGCATACGGTGTGTTGTTTGCGCTGAACGGAGAATCGGCCTCTCTTTGTATTGCCGGCATCGGATTGTTGGCACTGCTGCTCGTCGGTGCCGGGCGCATTCGCGAACAATGGCGTGCACCGGTCGCAGTGCTCGCCTGCGCTGCGGTGGGGGCGCTGGCCAACGTCCAGACCTACTCGTTCCTCACCGCCGTCTACCTGTTCGCGTTCGTCGCCGCGGTCTTCGGTCTGCTCCGGGCCGGCTCGCGGGTGCTCACACTGCTCTCGATCGCGGCGCTGGCCGCGGTCCTGCTGGCCGGAAGCCCCGTGGCTCAGGTCCTTGGACCGCTGCCCATGCTGGTCCTGGGATTGTTGCCCACGCTGCCCGGCCTGTGGGCACTGGTGTGCAGGTGGCGCGCACCCGCGCTGAGCTGCGTGCTCGCGACGGTGCTCACCGCCTCGCCCACGGTGGTGGCCACGGCGGTGGGGGTCGCGAAGCGGGATCCCTTCCTGCTCTTCCGCGAGAGTTCGCCGGCAGGCGCGCACCTCGGCGTGCCCGTGGCGGCCGGGCTGGCGGCCGGCACCGTCCTGCTGCTCACGCTGCTTTTGGTGTTGGTCGCCGGTATCCATCGTCGCAAGCCACTGTGGGTTGCCTGCTCGCTCGGCGGGGGCATCGGGTGGGCGCTGATTGCGACCAACGACCGGTGGGGCGCCAATCAGGAGCCCTACCGACTGTGGATCGACGGGTTCGCGCTCGTCGCGATCGCTCTGGTGCCGCTCGCCGCGCTGGTGGCGACGAGGTACCTGGGCCACCGGCAGCCCGCCGAGGAGAAACAAGCGGAGGAGAAACCGGCTACAGTAACGCTGAGCCGGGCGTCCCGTCGGTGGGCCGCCGCCGGATTGGCCGCTGTACTGCTGCTCGCGGGAGCCTCCGCGACCGACTGGTGGAGTTTCCTCCGCTTCACCAGAGATCAAGGACTCCTCTCGTACACATCGTCGCAGGCCATGGCCCTGCCGGCAGCAATTTCCGCCGGAGGCCCCAATTCGCTGGTGCTACCGGATCCCTGCATTAGCCCCTTCGTCTTGAAGGAGCAGACCGGAGCCCGGATCGCCTTCTACAACCTGGGGCTGGCGTGGCCAGACCGGGAGACCGCGATGCGCAAGCTCCTCGCCGCACGCGCAGCGGGTGTCTTCGACGTCGATGCGGCCCGAGCGGCAGGCGTCACGCATGTGCTGACCGACAGCACTTGTACCCAGCGGTGGAGCGGGCCAGGCTTGCAGCGGATCAGTGCGGTCGGCTACGGGGGGGGAGCCGCGCTCCTGCTGTTGCGGCTCACTTGATGAGAGCATTCGCCGAACCCAGTCGAGCACGAGCTTAACGCGAGCCACAAGCGGCGCCTTGCTAGCGGGCAGTAGTCCCTCACCCGCGAGAGCGATGCCGACACCTTTCGCTGCCTTACCTATAAAACCATAGTCATCTATCGCAGAGGCGATTAAGGACAGGATGTACATCTTCCAAAGGTTTACGAATTCGACCTCTGTCGTTGGCGGATCATTCTGTAGACCGCGAAAGCCGGGGTGCCACGCGGATCTTCGGCTGATATTAACATGATTCCTTGATCAAACATCTCATCCGCCCTGCTAAGCAAGGTGGAGTAGATGGCGCTCTTGCCGGCGCCCTTCGAACCAAAGACAATGTCTACCTGACCTGACTCGACCAGCCGCCACTGCTCTGTTTGAACGGAGTAAGACACAAGTTCGTCGACCTCGTCTTTGGCAACGCGCTGGCCGAAGCTAAGCTCGCAGATTACGTCTCGTTTGGTCATCGTCACGGTGCGATCCTATCGGATGGATTAGGTCAGCTCAGCCGCCCGCGAGCTTGTGGCTGCCAGGTGGTTACTCATAAGTGGAGGACGCGGCGTGGGCCTGGTTCCACGTAGCGCTCGACTGCCCCGCGACTCGTTGGAGTCCGCGGTATGTGCCGACGAGGTGGGTAGCGGCGTTGGCGAATGCGGTGTCAGTGTGGCCGATCTGCGAGCACATCCGTCGCAGGGCCTACGCGATTCGCGGGCGACGCGGCTTGGCCTCGAGGCCAACCTCGTGCTCCGGACCGCTCCGATAGAGATGCGGCCGTTGACCTGATGCAGCAGAGCCACTCGGAACACGGGCCACAGCAGCCGGGGTGTCGCCATCATGAGTTGCCAGCTCGTCGGGCTACCCGGCTCGCTTGCACTCGCCCGCCGCGGCCGGGGTGTAGCCATAGCCGGCCTTCGTCTTTATGCCCAGCAACGAGTGCAACGGTGCGACAAAGTCCCTATCCGCGCTACCGAGCAACTCTGCCGCCTCGTTGTGTTCTCCCCCTGTGCGTGCTGTCCAAGCCGGCACCGGAGATGGCGTCAGCAGCCGCGATACCCGCGTGCACCACAATGTGACATATGCGTCCGCAACTTCACCATCCCCACCGGCAAGATCACCAACGACAGTGGCTGCATTGACGAACTGCCCTGCCGTCGTCGTGCGACCGTGACGGACCTTCGGAGGGCAGGGACGAGTCCGAATCATGTCAGCCCGCCCGCGGGCGCAGTTGGCGCTTCAACGCCGCTCGGCTTCCGGCGACGGTGAGACCGTCAGCGAGTACGTCGTGCAGCCCGGGTTCAGCGCGAGCACCGGCAAACAAGTTGACGCTGCATTCCAGGACGGGCATCGTGGCCGGTCCAACCCGTGACGTCGGAGGACAGCGCCGCTTCGCCCACCAGAAGCGGCGAGGGGGCGGGCGTAGGCACCGAGGTACCGTGCGATTGAATGTCGTGATCTGACCACCGCATCTCGAGATCGACCTGCCCTCACAGTTGGAGGCCTCATCATGACTGCCCGACCCACCCTTGAAGCAGTAAAGACGATTTGAGCACGCTGGTCTTGGGCGGTGACGGGGTCGGAGGGCGCCAGCCCGGAGGCACCGGTGCCGCCCCATTGGTCAGCTGATCGATGTTGCTGTGGTGCATCATGGGCATGTGGGTGTTCTTGCTGGGGACTTGGTGTCGTGGTCGATGAGGGTGTCGGAGACGTTCCTGTCCGAGTTGCGTGCGCGCTGGTCCCACGTGCAGGGTGTCGCTGGTGCCGCGGATCACTTGGTCGGCGAGTTGAATCTGGGCGATGACGCCGAGGCCGTGAGGAGCGCGGCGTGGCTGCACGACATTGGGTATGCGCCGACGTTGGTGCAGTCGGGTTTCCATCCGATCGATGGCGCACGGTTCCTCCGCGCGCAGCAGACGCCAGAGCTGGTGGTGTCGTTGGTCGCCCACCACACCGGCGCTGAGTTCGAAGCGAAGGGGCGCGATCTCAGTGCCGAGCTGGCGGTGTTCTCCCCGCCCCCGCAGGAGCTGCTCGATGTGGTGACCTTCGCGGACCTGACGACCGGCCCGGATGGGACAGCGGTGACGGTCGACGAGCGGCTGGCCGAGATCCTGCGGCGCTACCCGGATGGTCACGTGGTGCATGAGGCGATCGAACGGTCCGCACCATCGCTGCGCGGCGTCGCGGACCGCATGCAGACCCGTTTGGCGCGGGCGTGAGGCGGCGGGCTCAGCCGAGGTAGGGGGTCGTGCGGTCGGAGTCGAGGTAGTGCTCGATGCGCAATCGCATGGAGGGGTGCATCGGCAGCTCGGCGAGTTCGGCGGGTGTGACCCAGCGGATGTCGGTGCTTTCCTCATCGATGGCGAGGTCCCCGCCGAGAACCCGGGTGGTGTAGCACAGCGAGAACTGTTGGCGGACTTCACCGTCGTCGTAGGCCATGACGTGGTTCGGGTTGGTGTAGACACCGATGAGTCCGGTGACTTCGACGTCGAGGCCGGTTTCTTCGCGGACTTCGCGGCGGGCGGTGTCCTCGATGGATTCACCGAGGTCCATCCCGCCGCCGGGTAGTGCCCAGAGGTCGTTGTCGCGGCGCCGGATGAGCAGGATCCGGCCCTGCGGGTCGTTGAGGACGGCGGTGGTGGAGGGCACCACCGAGTTCGCCGCCGGCGCGTCGGGTTCGTTGTAGCGGTCAATGCGGGCCATCGTTGGTCTCCTCTTCGAAGTCCGGGAACCGGCATAAAGGCGTTGGTGTCAAGCAGGTTTGGCGTTGTCTCAGATGGTGTCGAAGGACGTGATGTAACCATCGAACAGATGCGGAGCCTCGGCGCGGTGGAGCAGGAACGCGGGGTTCTCGCTCGCCGGTGAGCCGTAGATGTGGTGGTTGGCGATCATCGTGTCGTCGACGCGGAACAGCGAGGCATACAGCGGGGTGTCGTGCACCCGAACATGTTCTCCTGTGGCCTCACGCAAGGGGGTGAGGTGGGCGAGGGTGAGTTCGCAGCGGCTGGCGAGGCTGTGTCCGATCTGCTCCTCGTCGCCGCGTTGGCGCACGGCGTGCGAGTGCGGGTCACCGACCGCGACGCGGACCTGGACGCCGGCGTTGATGGCGGCGTGCAGTGCGGGCAGGAAGCGGGGCACCGAGTCGAACAGGAAGGTTCCCCCGTAGACGAGGACATCGAGGTGCCGGTGCGCGCTGGCGAAGTGTTTGCTCCAGACCGCTTTGGGGATGTCGGCGCGTTCGTCCCACATGGTGACGGTGCGGCTGTCGGGTGAGCGCGGCGCCGGTGGAGCGAAGCGGTCGGGCCACAGTGCCTCGGGTGTGCTGCGCAGCGCTTTGGCGAGGGCCTCGGCGTTCGCCTGTTGCGGGGCCAGCGTTTCGCCTTTCTTGAGCCGCCACACCGTCTTGGCGTCCACATCGGCTGCTTGGGCCAAGTTTTCCACGGTGAAGCCACGTTCCCGCATGGCGGCCTCCAGCGCGGCGTTGGGAACCGGATCGTCCCGGGATTCAGGCGCTTGATCGCTCACCAGTGTTCCTCCCTCGGGGTGTTGCGGCATTCGACGGGCACGTCGGGCGTTCCGTGGTCATCAGTCTGCCAGCCAGCTGCCCACAAGTGCTCCCGGAATGCCGTGGGAACGCCCGAAATGGCTCGGTCTGATGGTCCTGTCAGCACACCGAGAAGCCCACAAGGGGCTGCAAGCACAGGAGATACCATCATGATTCTTCCCATCAACACCCACGGCCTGACCGTTCTCTGCGGCGGCAACGCCGAGCCGGTCACCGACTTCAGCACCGGCCAACCCAAGCTGGACGCGGCCACCAACCACCCGCTCTACGCGGTCCCGCTGATCATGTTGATGACCACCGGCCCGGAGGTCATCGCCGTCAAGGTCGCCGGGATGCCCAACGGGCTGACCATCGGCGGACCCGTGCAGGTCAGTGACCTCGTGGCCACCACCTGGGCGATGGGTGACCGCGCCGGGGTCGCGTTCCGCGCGGCCAGCATCACCGCATCCACGACCAAGTCCGCGCCGACGCCGGCCCGTGCGGCTGGTGACACCGAGCGGAGCGGCTCGTGAGCACCCCGCGTGGCCGCGGCCGCTCCGCTCGGCAGCCGGGAGCAGGGGAGGCGATCGCCGGGGCCGCCCGCGGGCTGTGGGCCTTCCGGACCGAGCTGGCCCTGCTCGTCGTGTTCCCGCTCACCGTGTGGGCCGGCCTGACGTGGCTGCTGCTGGGGTGTCCCGACGACCGGCACATGCGTGCCGCGGTGTGCTCACCGGCCGGGCACGCCGCGGCTGTGCACGCCGGCCTGATCACCCTGGGCGCGATCGCGATGCTCCTGGCGATACCCCGGGTGCGCCGCATGATCGGGACTGCGTTCGGGAGAGCCCGGCTGCGGCGACATCTGCACCGGGCCTTCGCCCAGCTCGACGTGCCCGCATTGCGGGAGCGCCGGATATGGCTGCGTCGAGCGGTGCGGACCCGCGCCGGCTGGCTCGTTACGGTGATCCTGCCCGGCGGGGCCTGCGTGGACGACTTGGAACGCAACACCGAACGGCTCGCTGCGGCCCTCGGGCTGCGGTCGGTCACCGTCACCCGCCACCCGGGCAACGCCGCCTGGGTCCGCATCCGGCTGGATCGGCTCGACCCCTTGGCCACCCATACGGCCTTCCTATGGCCGGCGGTGAACGCGGAGACCATGAGTCTGTGGGAGCCGGTGCCCGTCGCGGTCGATGAACACGGCGAGACGATCGCGCTGAGCCTGATCGAGAAGAACCTGCTCCTCGGCGGCGAACCCGGCGGCGGCAAGTCCACCATCCTGGGCCTGCTCACCGCCGCAGGTGCCCTCGACGTCGAGGTGCGACTGCACCTGTTCGACGGTAAACAAGTCGAACTCGCCGCCTGGAACAGGCTCGCGGCCACCGTCGTCGGCCCCGACCCGCAGGCAGCCGCGCAGGCACTCGCCGGGCTGCGCTCGGTCATGGACGAGCGCTACGGCGACCTGCTGCGGTTGGGACGCCGCAAAATCACCCGTCGTGATCGCCTGCCGCTGCACCTGGTGGTCATCGACGAGCTGGCGCTGTTCGTGAACACCGGGGACCGCAAACTCGACGGCGAGATCAGCAACCATCTCCGCGACCTCGTGTCCCGTGGCCGGGCCGCGGGCATCATCGTGCTCGCCGCGACGCAGAAACCGTCCTCCGATGTGATCCCCACCCACATCCGGGACCTGTTCTCCATGCGGTGGGCGCTGCGCTGCGCTGCGCCACACCCCAAGCCTCCGACACCGTCCTCGGCCAAGGCTGGGCCACCGCCGGATACAGCGCCTCCACCGTGGACGCCGGCCAACGCGGCGTCGGCTTCCTGCTCCACGAAGGCGGAACCCCCACCCGCTGCCGCGGGTTTCACCTGTCCGACGCCGACCTCGCCGCCATCGCGGACCGCGCCGCGCACCTACCACGCAGCAATCACGACGGCGACGAGTCCGACAAGCCCGACGCTCCCGCTCCCTCATGAGCGGCACCGACAAGGGCAGCGGCACCCCGTCAGCAACGACCCAGACCGACTGGGGCACGGCTTCAGGGCGTGGGGGCAGCGTGGCGGCGCTGCTGGCACGCACCAGCGACTGGGCAGGACTGGGAGCGGTTAGCGAGTTGGCCGCACAAGTCGGCTACTGCACCAACCCCGTGCGAGTCCGCGGAGAGATCGCCGACGTCGACCCAACCACCGGCGAAATGATCACCACCTACCACACGAGCGAGGAACCCGACGGGGTACTGCTGCTGCCCTGTCGCAACCGCCGGGCCTCGGTCTGCCCCTCCTGTTCGCGGACCTACGCCGCCGACACTTGGCAACTCGTCGCCGCCGGACTACGCGGCGGCAAAGGGCTACCGAGCAGTGTGGCCACCCATCCCCGCGTGTTTGCCACGTTGACCGCGCCCAGCTTCGGACCCGTCCACACCATTCGCGGCCGTGGTGTGCCGTGCCAGCGCCCAGTTCGGACTCTCTGCCAGCACGGCGTGGACCTGAGCTGCGTCGCAATGCACCGTCCGGGGGAAGCGGTGGTGGGCACACCGGTGTGCCCACAATGCTTCGACTACCGGGGACTGGTGGTGTTCAACGCGCTCGCACCCAAGCTGTGGGCGCGGACGGTCATGGAGATCCGCCGCCGCCTGGCCGCCCTCAGCGGAATCAGCGTCCGCCAGGTGAACACCGCGGTGTGTCTGTCCTACACCAAGGTCGCTGAATATCAACGGCGCGGCGCCATCCACCTGCACGCCGTGTTCCGGCTCGACGCCCGCTGCAGCGAGGCCGAGCCCCAACCCCCGCCCGCGCCGTTCCACGACCCCTCCTTGCTGGTGGCGGCCATCCACGCCGCGGCGCGCCGGGGCAGCATCGACATCCCGGCCGCTGACCGCCGCGGCGCGGTACCGGCGGTTGTGCGGTGGGGTAGCCAGCTCGACGTGGCCGTCATCACCAGCAGTCAGCCCGAGCAAACCACCAACGGTGACCCGGCCGCCCCGCGCGACAGGACACCCGCCCGAGCAGTCGCGAACTACCTGGCCAAGTACGTCACCAAAGCCTTGCCCGAGCACGGCATAGCGGTCGATCACGGTGACACCAATCCGCACCGTGACCACATCCGGCAGATCCGGCGAACCTGCCGTCAACTCGGGCGTGACCCCGACCTGACCGAGCTGCGCACCCGCGAACGGGTCGAAGGCTTCGGCTACCCCTCGCGCCCCTCAAGCCGTAGCCGCAACTACTCCACCACCATGGGCGCACTACGCGCCGAACGACAACAGCACGCCACCACCCGTGGTGAGGCAGCAAAGCGGCGCGCCGAGCAAGGCGCCGATTCCGTCCAGATCGGCGCCTGGCGATACGTGGGACACGGGTGGCGCGGCCTCGGTGAAGCAGGCTGGGTCGAAACTAAGGCGGCACAACGTATCGAGGCTGCCGAGCACGGCCGACAGGCCCGCGCCGCCGAGCGGCGAAACCCGAAGGGCTAGCCCGATGACCAGCCCGCAGCTCGATCCCGAGGCCATCATGGAATGGCTGCAGAACTCCTGCGCCGCCCAAGGTGTCCCCGTCGTCATCCGCGATCAGGCCGTCATCAACCAGGTCGCCGCACTCCTCGGACACGCCGACACTTGCACGGCACAACCGTTGACAAGCAAGCGGGCGGCGGGAAGATCATCAGCCAAGCATCGGACTCACCGTGCCATGTAATTGACCTCGATACGCACAGTCTGTGAATTGCATTGCTAAACTGGAACTTTGACGCATCACAACAGCCGATCCTCGTATGGAACGAGAACCGGTCGCGTATCAGTGTGCAAGAACCCGGCTCCACTGACCGAGCACACCTGCGTCACCGGATAGTCGGGCCACCGTGGCCGATGGCAAGTTGGCGCGCAGCGGCGACGCGGCAGGACAACTTAGGAAGTGCATCCAGACTGCGTGACGCCGAATGTGGGCTCCGTAGGGTCGCTACCCGCGCTGTCCAGTCTGCTCGCGGGCTGTCCGCAGCACTGTGACGATCTCCTGCAGATCGTCGGTGAACCGATCATGACTACCATCGGCGGCCACTCCCTCCGGAAGAGGCCGTATGAAGTCACGTACGACCAGGTGCATCGAGGCCATGTGTTCACCTTTCTCGACCGCCACACCGCGCTCCTGGACCTCCTCATCGATAGCAGCAGCGAGAACTGCCACCGCATCGAGCGCGTCCTGCACTTCGACTACGCCGCGTGCAGGTGGCGGCGCTGGCTCGGCATGTTGCGCGTAGTTGACGAGGATCTGCTGCATCATTCCGTAGAGGCGTGATCCGATGTGCGCACTCGGGGTCGTCATGCAGCCATCACACCACGGACGAGCTGACTCCAGTCAACACGCGAGGCGTCCTTTCAGGAGGGCGTGGAAGGTGGTCACAGTCGCCACTGAGGCTGCACGCGCGTGAGGTCGAGCGTGCGGGCACCGGGCGTACCAGGTCCGATGACGGCGTGGTCAAGGATGGCGCGGATGATGGCGTGGCGCCGGTCGATGCCTAAGGTGTCCCATTGGCCTCGCA
>JAABUP010008977.1_pt1 | contig 12502 bp, 20 predicted proteins | sample 5559201 | NCBI WGS metagenome assembly JAABUP01 (sample SAMN10711887, study PRJNA513373) | rock metagenome | isolation source: Antarctica rocks | place: Antarctica | reverse complement strand
CATGCTCATGCTCATGCTCATGCTCATGCTCATGCTCATGCTCATGCTCATGCTTTACCTGCTTCTCCTTCTTAGACATTGCACTACCAGCAATGTTGAAATTGACTAGAGGACTGACATAGTGCCTCATGCTCATTCTCACGCTCATGCTCACGCTCACGCTCAAGCTCATGCTCAAGCTCAAGCTCAAGCTCATGCTCATGCTCATGCTCATGCTCATGCTCATGCTCATGCTTGTGCTCGTACTCATGCTCATGCTCAAGCTCATGCTCACGCTCATGCTTCATGCTCAAGCAGTAGAAATGGTACCAGCACTAAGCCACAGGGCGCCCCCTTCTGATTTGCCCCACTTCTTGCCATCAGAGGAGGTGAGCAGTGGGAAGGTGAGGCCAAAGCATTGGGGAGGCTCCCGCCCATCCTCACTCCCCAACCGGCGAATTAGATCAGTTCCCGCCGTGATGTTGCCCCACTGATCACTACCACCGATCTGCAGCAACATGACCAGAGCAGCAGTCACAAGCAATGACATGAAGCTGCTTGCCCACATGCTCAGTCTACGGGCTGGGTTACATCAGATATGAGTAAAGCTGATGATGCATCAACTGAGGCTCCTCTTGTGCTTGCTGACTCACTGCTGCTGTTTGTTTTCTTGCATGCATGCAGTGAATGCCACTGGCATGTCAGAACTGATGCAGCCGTTTCCGCTGAAGCAACATCTTACTGACATAGCAATGCGACTGACCACAAGACAAGGAGGTCACAGTAAAATGTCAATACGGCAGAACCTGCAACATGCACTGAATATGATCATGATTGCCATTCACGTTTGACTTGCAGGAAGGGAAAGGAAGGGAAAGGAAAGGAGAGGAAAGGAGAGGAAAGGAAAGGAAAGGAAAGGAAAGGAAAGAGAAGTATGGCAGCGATTTCTAACAGCCCAGAGCACATATGCGCAGTGTCATACAGCTGTGGGGTTTTGGGGTTCTTAAAAGACGGCCATTGTGATTGCTGAAAAGCATAAACTTTCCTTTTCTATCCCAGAGCATATGAGTGCAGCGTTACGCAGCAGTACATGCAGATGGACAAGCGCACACAACTTGACCCCAAGCTGTCATGTGTCAGCAGACAGCAGTCAGGAAAGCACATCAGCAATGCTTTAGGAAGCTGACCTGCACTCGACAGCCATGCTCTCTTTGCAGATGGACAAAGTCATAACCCTGGAGCAGCTGGTAGGTAAACTCTGTGTAGCTGATGCCTGACTCAGACTCCATCCGTGACCGCACAGAGTCTTTTGCTAGCATGGACCCAACCCGAGCAAACTTTCCAACCTGCAACACAGTGGATGGACGCCGTGATGTCATAGCAAGAGGCTACAACCAGAGACACCAGCAGAGATGAGCCCTTGCAGTCGCTTCATTGTAAGACAAGCTCTGTGGATGATGCTTAGACATGGCACTATTTGACACCAAAGCCTCCATGAACTCTGTCTCAGACAAACAAGCAGCACATGCGATTGGTCTCTTGACAGCCTACAACTCCTTGCGTGAGCCCCGATTTGCATCTGGTCATGAGAGCCCCAATCAAAAATAGCTTTCAGACAAAACAGAAATTCAAGCCACTGAACCGGCCTGGATAAACTGGGAGTCTGCACGCCATGCAGCTTTTGTGCAAAGCAGAAGCCTGCTTTGCTGCTGTCATCTGGTTGCATCAAGGCCAAGCAAAGACATAAGAGCAATTGCCCAGACAAGACAAGCATATGAAGGCACAGCTTATACCTGCCTGAGGAATGTCAGCAAGGGCATGGTGCCAAACCAGTCCAAGTTGTTTAACAGGACAGGCTCAGGAATGCCTTGCTCCCCTTTCTGGGACAGCAACCGCTGCAGCAGAGCTTGTATGCTCTGCACATTGTGCTCGATGTTGTCTTCAGATAGTATGGGTCGCTCTGCACTCTTGCCTGTATGCAAGAAGGTGCATTTTTGATGGACACTGCAATGTCCAGTCTTGTTATCAAGGACTGTTCCATATGCCACACTTGCAATGTAAACTAGCACTCTGAGCTGTAACATGGTTGGCACTGTGTGAACATGACGCTTTTTGTGAAGTGCGAGGAACCTCCTCAGAGCAAATGACAAACGGCAGGTGTCATTGAAACTGACACAGCACAGCCAATCCTTAAAGTGCATACAACTCACACCAGCCATCAGTAGAAGCTGCATTCCTATAGACTCTGACTTATGGGCCGCTGCAGGTGTATCCTATATGTCACCTGAAGGGTCTCCCACACGGCCTGTTGCACCTCCAAGTAAGGCAACAGGGGTATGCCCACAGATTGCAAACCAGCGCAGCACTATGATGCCAAGCAAGTTCCCTAGATGCAGGCTGTCAGCTGTGGGATCAAAGCCACAGTATACAGGAAATGTCTCCTGAGATGCAAGCCTCTCAAGATCAGGACTGCTGACTTCCTGAAGCAAGCCTCTGTCTTTTAGTATCTTGACTATATTGTGCAGAGGTTTATCTGCACAGCAAAAAGTGCCTAGTCAGACAATCACGCTCGAGGCCGACTGTAGCATGACGAGTGCGTGTCTGTATGCTTGGGCCAGCATACACGAAACTGTTGCACCTGCAGTGTTTCTGGTTTGCTCAGAGCTTGCAACAGTTGTAGCTGCAGCTGTGCAAAAGGAGCAACTGGGAGCAGGTCGTGGACACCGCTGGTGTCTAAGGAAGTCTTGGCGCCAATCACATCGCAACAACCTTTTCCTGCACGTAAGATGTTGAGATTCAGTTCCAGATAGGAATCTCCTATGAACGACTGATCAGGTTTATATGAGCAGTGAATCCGAAGCTGCTAAACAGCTGCAAGTCATGTCACACTTGTACCTTGTCATACTGGCTGCTGGGTCGATGTTGTGCAGAGCAGGAGGTGATTGATGACTATATGCCGCCAATCTCGCAGCTCGAACGGCATGTTGGCAATTTACAAGTCTATGCATCAGCGCCATATACGCTCAAGTCACATAAACGCAGCGTTACGCAACGCATGCAGCCTTGCTCAGCGCATCGGTGTTTGCTTGCCGGACAGGTCCGTTCCAGCGACTCACATCACGCACACACCAATTCGTGCGTCAGTGCGAGGATGGCAGCAGATGAGGTAGTAATCGACAATGATGGTTTAGTCATGGTTTGTAAGGCACTGCACCGAAACAACCGCTGCTTCCGCTACTGTAGGCGCTCTGTTGGTGTGTCTGTTCACTGCACCGTCGCCTTTTTTGCAAGCGGCTCAGAAGATTGAGAGGGAACGTCAGGCATGTCTTCCAAGGGTGAGGCTGCGAGGATCCTGGACGAAGGTTTGCCGGCTGAACTCCCCGGCTGGGATCTCACAGATGACTTCCTCGATGATGTCGGCAGATTTCTGGATACTTCTTTGAACGATCCCATCCCGGGCAATGGTGTGGGGGCTGTCTCTCAGACACCTGCATACAGCTCTGCTGATCAAACAGGCCTTGCCGAGACACAGCTTGATAACAGTCTGTCTCCGCCTGGTTCAGCAGACCTAGACAGCGACTTGAGCCACACCCAGCGCAGATTGCACAGCAACCGTTTGGCGCAAGCACGAGCGCGGCAGCGAAAGAAGGTTGGATCTTGCTGCTGGGACTCAGTTGAAGCTCAAGTGTGCAACCTTGCTGCTGCAATGCATCTTCCTTCTGTCTCATCCAGGCCCGGGCAGACAGCATGCAATCACAACTTGCAGAAACCACAGCGCAGCTCAGAGCTCTGAAGTTGCAGCAAAAGCAGCTTGAAGCCAGGAATGTCTTGCTTGAGCACGTCGCAAGAATAAACCAGGGACCTATGCCCAGCAGTCAGAGTGCTCATAACACTATTAGTTCAGACCTTGGTCAGGTGAGAAATAGTGTAATTGCTTCCCACAGCATTCTCAACTCTCTTTGGAACCCTGTAAACAGTGGTGCAGCAGCATGTCAGTCCACTCTGTGTTGCACATGCTACAGGCAACATAGCATTGCCTGTGAGTCGCTAAATGCAGCTTGAATGCATGTGCAGGGTAACATTGACTTGGCAGGCTTGATAGACAATACAGACAGAGGCCCGGTGATCAAACTCACTGCCTACGGCAAGCAAGGCAGATGCATGACAATCAAGGAGATCAGCAACATGTCATTTGAAGAGTTGGCTGCAGTGCATACGGTAACTCCTCTTCTCCGCATTGGTCTTGCCAGACTGTCTTCAACACATGAACATGTGCCTACAGGGCATGCCATACCTGTAAACTCCAGCTATAATCAAGGACTTCAATGCTGTTGACATGATGCATCTAGACTTCAAATCCCTTGTGGCCTCACTGAGCTTAATAATAATACAATAATTTACAGGCGTTCCAGCTAATCGTTCTTGCCAGGTACCTACTAGGTGTGCCTAAACCCTAGTCCTGTGAGCCAACATGCACTAACATGAGACACTAGTTGCACCCAAGGGGTGTGCGCTGACAGGGCGAGTGCCATAGACGCATTTGCGAGGCAGAAAACCTCTGCCCACTACCCGACACGGAAGCCTGAAACATCAGCATGTTACCACTGAGGCTTGAACCCGTGACCTGCTGCGTCACATCCTGACACATAGCAGCTTATACCAAAGGCTGGGTGGACCTCTGGGGGGAGTCACTGAGCTTGACCTGCATCAAACCAGGCTTTTGCACTGGCTTTCACACCAATTTCTTACAACAGAGTGCCAAAAACTGCTGTGCCCCATTGTTGGTCAATCACTCTCCTACTCTGTTGCACATAGCCTCAACAGCAGGCTACTCAGGCATTCAGCCTCGCTGGCTCAATCCTCAATGCTACTGCACACTGTCAAAGCAGGCAGCGCAAGCTTTGCATCTGCTGTGCAGGCATACGCACGCAAGCTAGGGCAATGCCTGCTTGAGCTTGCCACAAGCACCGACACCAGCGGAGCTGAGGCAGAGATGCAAAGCTGCACCATGGAGACGCACGCTCTCAACCTTTGTGTAGCTATGGGTAATCCCAGAAGCTTTTCGAAGTTCCATTCTCAGCGACTAGACGGGCTGAGTGGCGCAGACAACTCACACCTGAGTGATACTTTCTATGTCGAAATGCTGGTATGGTGTAGCTTGAAGACTGCCTCCTGTGCAGCAGGATCTGCTTATACATGTCCCATGCACCACAATCCCATTAAGATAATTTGGTGTTGCAAGCATGCTGTCGATGCCAAGCAGTCTTGCCCATGTCAGCAGAGTCAGATCATGTCTTTGAATGCATTGCACGGCATGCAGAACCAAAAGGTCGCGCTGCAGCACCTGTCCTTTTGCATACTTTCCAAGGCGTTTCTAGACTGCTGATAGCTGACAGCTAGAGCTGACACAACAAGAGCATTCTGTACCGGAAGCAACGCCCTTGTCTGTCTGTCTTGGCTCACTGGTGTGTTTAGCTGATGCTGCTTGGGCAGCTATATACCGGTTTATCAGTCATGAGGCTCACTGACGTGTTTGATTGGTGCTGCACAGGCTGCCATAGATCTGACAGAACCTCAGCAGCTAGACTTAATGCACCTGCGCCGCATCTTCTATGGCAGGCTGGGTCAACTCCTCAGAGAGCGCAAGCAGCTGCTCAGCAAACTGAGTGGAGACACCAGTGATCTGTATAGGACGATAGAAGCCGTGCCAGAGTCCACAGACATAGCACCGCAGCTACGAGACAATGGGCTTGCTGAGTACCGGGTCTACTGCCAGTTTGCATCAGCCTTCTTCAGAGGGGTCAGCCTGCTCTGTGTGCCTGTGCTTCTGTCAATTGGTTGTCGATGCTTTTGTGCCTTGTAACTGCTTGAGTCTGTGGCTACACATGCAGCATACTTTTTGCTTTAGTCCCCACCTAGTCGCACAGTACTCTGTTGGCGCTTCTCTCAACTTTGATCACAGATCACTTCTACATGAGTGCACTTGAGGCCACATTGTGCCCATGCGCAGTGTCCATGCAAGCAGAAGTCAGAGCATGCTAGCACCAAATGCGCCCTGCTGCTGCAGAAATGACATGTATTGTGTTCGCTGCTGTCGAAGTGATGTGCGATGTGTTGGCTGATATGTCCCTGTTGATCTTCAACAAGATGTGACCCTGGTCATGCTGTGTGCAGATTTTCACCTGCAAACAGCATGCTATCAGCGCAGTGTACTCCTACCCTTGGATCCCAGTGAAGCACAAAATGCTAGAGGTATTGGCAGCACAGCGTCACCAGCCATCAGTGGAACGCTACATGGATGGTGATGGACTTGAAGACTTGCAGCATGTCATCAACTGGTTGGAACTCTCAGAGTATCTGAAGACACTGAATGCTGCCAATCTTACACAACATGTGCCCCTCATAAGCTGCAAACGTGCAAGCCCACATCCAGACACTGCCAAGCCTGCTTTTCCCCAGACTCCATTTGATCTGCTGATTTGAAGACTTTGGGCAATGCTACCTGTCGTGCCATAGATTTGCTGAGAAAGCAGATAATTCTCTTTAGACAACGATGCGGCATGCTGATTGTCACATGCCACTCAGAAGCATGCATGTATCACTGCGCAGGAGTTGTGCGCGAAGCACCAACATCATGTCAATGCTGACCTAGGCCTAGGCCTTTCGATATGGATATATGTACAAATGCCTCCAGAGCAGACACAACATTGCACAAGGCATGTCCTACCCACCAGATTACAAACAAGCAGTAAGCCCAAAACCTTTCTTGAATCAATTGCCAGCGCTCAATGGGTCCAGAACCGGAATCCCACAGCTGATAGTTAAAGTGCCAGTTGGGGACAGAAGGCCTTGCACCAGGTGAGTTTCAGGATTGACTGTTGCATCACAGCCAATTGGCAAGGACTCCGTTTCACATGAAAGTGCAAACCGAACAACATAGATGGCAATGTTGCTTGCGCAATCTCATGCCAAAGGGCAACAGCAGCTACAGCAAATGGCACAGGGAAAATTTACTTGCAGTAAAAAGATACGCCATCACTGAAAGCAAGCAGCGGCAGGGCAGCAGGCCTGCCAACAGCAGCAGAAAAAGAAGGAGAAAATTACAAGATCCTACCAGCCAACACGGCCAATCACTTAAGCCAATCATGGCAATCAAGTTCAAATCATAGACAGTCTACTAGTAGTGGAAAATCCCATATGATCAGGCTGTGCGAACCATGATCTCATGGTGTCAGTGCTGCTTCTGAACAGGCTTGCGTACCGAGACCGCAAAGAAGCAAGGGCAGTACACACAAAATCAAGTGCATCTCATCTCCCACAACACCACTGTTGCAAGCCAAGCACATCCTGTGAGCCCTAGCGACATGAGCAGCGCCAGCACAATGACCAGCAGCAATAGGCAAGCTATGGCAAGCTTGGAGCAATGGCAAAGTAGAGTCGCGAACCACAAGATCACCGCATGAGGATCTGTCAGTCTCAAGCTGTACTCTGAGCTGTTGCTCTGAGCATCCCATCTAGTCTCTGATGTGCTGTGAATGATCTATAACATGCAGAATTGGCAGACAACCTCAAAACACAATGGCTGACTTTGTTAGTTTGTGCATGCCACATGACAGCAAAATTCCCTGTGGTCCATGCAGACGACAAAGCTTCATTGCATACAAATACGTATGCTGCCATCGCAGGGCATGCACTTTGATGAATGCATAATTTTGAGCAAACTGGTACAAACTTTGTGGTGCCTGCTTGACTGCTGAAGACCCTTCCTTGTTCCCTTCAGCTTGAAGGCAAGCCATGGTTGGGTTCTGAAGACCAATCAGGAAGGCCAGGCCGTGCTTTCAGCTTACACTGCTGAGCTGGGACACACCGGCTGGCTGGAACAGGTGCATATCAATGGGACATCTGCGAGGATGGCATCACTCAGTTGCTGTCTTGAAAGATTCGGGCAAGATTGCTGCAATGTGCGAGCAGCAAACTGGTGTACTGGCCCAAATGCATGTACACAGGTTTTGAACGTTTTGGCTGGTGTCGTGGCATCTCATATCCGTGCCCAACTGGAAGAAATCATCATAGGGCAGTCTGAGGCACACACCTGTGTCCAGGAGGCAAGATTGTGTGTGCTGGGGACGTGTGCAACCTTGGCCCCCAAGGGGAAGGCATGCTGCCAAACAGGCAGACTGGCGCAACTGTGTGTCTTGCTGGTACTTGGCAACCTGCTCTGTATGGCGCTGCCGACTGTTTCTAAGAGGAAAATCTGAACAAGAACGGCTGCACAGATATGCTCTTGAAAGTGCTTGGCACCTGGCCTTGCCCTCAAAAGTCAAATTTGCGCCAAGCAGCAAACGACTTTCTAGCAAGGTCAGCCACAGGAACTGCAGATGGAGATGATCAGAAAGACGGAGAGATACTCCTTTCGACTCGAGAATTGAAATGCACGAACCAGCACCCACTGCTTGTGCGATTTGAGCGGTTGCAACACAGTAACCTGAAAACTTTCAGAAGCTTGTGTTTCGTTGATCGTGGTCAGCGCAGCCTGCACGACACTAGCATCAAGCCTGTTGCAAGTCAGCAATATCTTGGCCTACATGTGCTGCGTGCTTCGGAACGGTTTCGTGCTGTGCAGCGCATCTCTGCTGGTTCCGCACCTGCACGAACAAAACAAGATGCAGTCCATGTCACACCTATCACACCTGCTTGGGCAGCAGTGCTGGGCCTTCGGGGGCTTTGCTCGACGCCTGGCATCTGAGGGTTTCGATCATCCCATACCCGCTTCGTTGCAAAATCCATGGTTTCCTTTGATATACATGATTTTCGTACTGACAATATTACCACTTTTCTTCAAGGAGAGGAAGAACATGACCAGGAGGAAATGATGACCTGAAGGTTAAGCCAGAGATCATGCAGCGAGCAGTAGCGGATCGATCTATGAAATCTCTGAAAGTGGCATGTTTTGCAACATTCAAAGCCAGACCTGACTCGCTGCATGCCAAGACAAACGCACATGTGCCCAGGAGTCCGGACCAAAGGTAAGATTAATCACAGGTGAGTGCTTTGCGTGTTGTTTTGCTTTTGAAACTGCAGGTTGTCACGACCTATGGCGCAGGATATGCTCGAGCTGATGCAGAGGGGGATTAAATGCAGAGGTATGGAAGACAATCAGCAGACTCGGAGAGCTGTTTCCCATTGAGAGATTTCCACTGGCTGCAGCCCAGCCCAGCTGGGTCTAGCCAGATCTGCTATGTCAACACAATTTGAACGCTATATATTGCCATGCGGCACGTGCACCTGCTGCAGACTAGTAGCTAGATTGACATGAGATACAGCATATGATGACTGGACCAGCCATGGGAAGTGAGTTGCATGCCTCAACTTGAACCAGCAGAATGTTGAACCAGCAGAATGTGTATGTGGACCAAGCCTAAGTTGCAGAAAGCGCTGCATGCGCCCACCAGAAACAGGCAAACGACAGTAACGCCTACAAAGGCTGTATGGCCGAAACCACTGCTCATAAGTGCAAAAAACAACACCTCGAGTGGGAGCTGCACGAGGACAATACAAAGCAGCACTGCCCATGTCCTGCAACTGTACAGTCAAAGCCTCCACAATACTGTCAATATCCAGCAAGGGCATCACATCAAATATACGTGGCATATCATAACCCAATGAACGCAAGCAACCCGCCACAGAGCTGGCCATATTGCAAGTACCCCCCTGAAAGGCATCAGTAAGATTGTCCAAGCAAGCTGTGTGGTACAAGGAGCCTACAGGCAACGCAGCCAAGCTGTTCCAAAGTTGCAAGGTCTGCTGCCACCATAACACTTGCAAAGGACCCAATTCTGCCAGCAGTATCCTACGGGGGGTCAAAGGCAGCAAACCACAGATAGTTCTGAAGTAGTAATCATACAAGCGCTGCAAGTCCAAACGAGCAAAGAGTTAGCAGCAGCAACATGTGGGCTGTGCATGCCCCATACTTGACACCCATGCTGCAAGACAGGCACCAAGACAGCCTGCAATAAATGCAAGTGCAAGTTCATGGTCCTGCCACACTGCAACACAGAATGCCGTCGTTGGACAGCAGGCCAGAATTCACTTGATTGGGCTGCTCAAATGCAAAACAGCACCCGACTGACAGAATAAAGGCCCAAGTCCTTGAAAGTACTTACCTGCTCAACAGGGTTGTCATTGCATGGAAATGCCACAGCTGGCACAGGCACGGGTGAGACGACCAAGATCTTTGTCTTCGGGACGCTGATCTCCATATGCAAAATAGCACAGTAAGACGACAAGGCACCAATGAGAACTTGCAAGTGCTCAGGCGAGAAAGCCATTAATCATAGATCATCAGCACAGACTAGTTCTCTCAGCCTCATGTGCTGAATCTGTATTCCAGCAGCAGGAGCCATAGTCTCCAAGTAGTGTTGCAAGCCATCAATGAACAAGCCAAACAGGGTAGCACTGAGCGGGCAACCCCATAGAAGGGGGTCTGCCCTCCCCACTGAAGCCAGAGACCCTCATGGACAACAGGCAGTTGTCATGTAAAGATTGCACAGCACCTAACATCTTGCCTTGTACCCCCAGCCGTCGAAGAAGGTCCCATAGCACTCGATCATATGCACTCGATCATATGCAGACTTCAGGTCCACAAATCAGAGGTACAAGGGAGTCTTGAGGCATCTGTGCTTGTCAATGACGTGTTGCAGAATAAACGCTTGATGGATGGTGCTGTGATCAGGCCTGTAGGCTACTTAAGTAAGAGACCGCACGTCATGCTGCTCTCTGTGGTTCTCTGTGAAGTGAACCAAGCGCTGAACCAAGATGCTAGCATACAGCCTGCTGAGCCTCGGAGGAGCTCACCCACTGCCATTGGCCTGGAGTTAGCTGTGTATGTGGCGTCACCCTTCTTGAAGATGGGCGTGACCAATGAGGTCTTCCATGACCAGGCTGAATGGAGCGCGAACAGACCAATGATGTGCATCCGTTCTGCGGGCATGTAACGCCCGTAACGCTCGCTGCAGCTGTAGCCATCACATTGAGTCGGTCTGTCCAAGAACACAGGCGGTTGCTACCTGTCTGAATGAGGTCGACTCCGGAACTGGCGGCCATGTATTTGGCGAAGCTTGCAGCGGTCCGTTGTGCTTGGCCCGCTAGCTTCACGACACCTGATCACACGTGCGACCCGGGAAAGTATGCAGTCGGACAGGCTGGCGCTGTCTTTATTGGCTGTGCTTACCATCTTCGCGCGTTCAAACGTAGCAGACATGGCCTGCGTGAGCAGCGGATACTGCAGCCAGGGAAAGCTGACTCCGTTTGTTGGGGACCTCTACACAAGTGCGCGGATGCTCGGACTTGTGCAGCAGTATAGCTGCTGGATGGAAAGCATCCAGGTCAACCTGATATCGAAGCCAATTCTTGCTTCTTACGTTGCAGGCAGTGCGCTTCGGGAGGCTCTGCAAGCGCGAAGCTACAAGAAGGAGGTCATCATCCTGGTGTCTGACCTCAACAGGCTAGACAGTTTCCTACAGGCAGCAGATTCCCTGCAGCATCTAGGCCTCAGCAACATCCTCCTCCTCAGTCACAGTGAAGCTATGTGTGGAAGAATCAGCCCCATTGTTCCAAGCATTGGATGTACCTGGAGCTCACATAAGCACCCTGCAGACTTGGCGGGAAACTTCAATGTCTGGTCTCTGCGCTACAGGATTCTGGCTAGGTAACATTGAATAATTTGTCCAGTCATGGCACATCAATCACGTGCTGCCTGACCCATACTTTGCCCTCATGCAAAAGTGGGGCTCTGCAAGGCTGTGCTGTCACTGCACAACGGCCAACTGTTGAGCACTTACTGCCTCAAGGCATGTTTGAGGGTCCCTCATGCTATAACAACCCAGGGACCTTACAAGTACAGCTCTAGAATACTGTACAGGCATGCCTGTTGGCGCATGAACTCTCTCACTTTGGTGTGCAGCTCCTGTTGATCTGTCATCATTCATGTGCAATGAGGTCATGCAAATGATTGTCCATATGTCGGTTCCTCTGAAAGTTCTGCCCCATGTACATGCTGATGGCATTAACAGCAAGCTTGACTCCAAATGATGATGCAGGTCTGTCCGGCTGGGTTACAATGTGCTGATGCTAGATACGGATGGCATGCTCATGGACGACCCATACAAGTATCTGAAACAGCCCCCCTTCAAGGACATCACAGTTCTCAACCAAGCAGAGAGCCCCTTTGACCCAAACGGAGGTGTTTTGTATGTGCAGAATGCAGCGCCAGACGGACCTGCAGCCTTCATGTTTGCTGAGATTGTGTCTCGGCCATACAGATGGGCAGATGATCATTGTTATACAGCAGGCAAGTATAGCAGCAGTTCAGGCAGGACGGAAGCTGACGTACTACCTTTGTTGTCAAGACTGCAGTGCAAAGTCATCTGAATTTGAATGTACTGATCCCTGCAACAGAGATGCACATAGCAAAGTTTGCCATCACCACAAACCATTTTGAGAGGTGACTTGCCATTGCCCCTGC
>JAABUP010008976.1_pt1 | contig 12502 bp, 16 predicted proteins | sample 5559201 | NCBI WGS metagenome assembly JAABUP01 (sample SAMN10711887, study PRJNA513373) | rock metagenome | isolation source: Antarctica rocks | place: Antarctica | reverse complement strand
CTATCTCGTCTTCCCCAACTGGACAACGCTCATGCAGACCCTGATCGACTCAAAACCGCCGCCCCACGTCGAGGCCCAACTCACACGGTGAGGCTAATGCAGCCAAACAGCCAATTAGAATTGCTGCCATGCAACCTGGGCGCTTCTAGCGCGGGAAAAAGCAGGCTAGTCTCGCCATTATGACATCGATCATGGTCACAGGCGGCGCCGGGCAGCTCGCAACGGCGATGGCGCAGGAGGGCGGGGCCGTGGTGCGCCGCGTCGGCCGCCCCGTGTTCGACTTCGACCGCCCGGCGTCCATCGCCGAGACGGTCCAGGCCCTGCGCCCGGCGTTCCTGGTCAACGCCGCCGCCTGGACCGAAGTCGACGCCGCAGAGGCCGATCCCGACGCCGCGGGCCGTGCCAACCGGGACGGGCCGGCGACGCTCGCGGCGCTGTGCGCCGACGCCGGCATCCCGTTGATCCACATCTCGACCGACTACGTGTTCGACGGCAGCAAGGGCGCGCCCTACATCGAGACGGACCCGACCAACCCCACCGGCGTCTACGGCGTGACCAAGCTGGAGGGGGAACAGGCCGTGCTGGCCGCCTGCCCGCGCGCGGTCGTGCTACGGCCGTCGTGGGTCTACTCGGCGGCGGGCAAGAACTTCGTCCGCACCATGCTGGGCGCCGCGCTGAAAACCGACCGGCTGCGCGTGGTGGCGGACCAGCGAGGCTGCCCTACGGCGGCGCGCGACCTCGCGGTGGCGGTGCTCGCCATCGTGGCGCGGCTGCGCGAGGGGTGGGACGACCGCTATGCCGGGGTGTTCCACGTGGCTGGCACAGGGTCGACCACCTGGCACGGCTTCGCCGAGGCGGTGTTCCAGGAGGCGGCCCGCTATGGCCACCCAACGCCGACGGTGGAGCCGATCGCCACTGCGGAGTGGCCCACGCCGACGCAGCGCCCAGCCGACAGCCGGCTCGACTGCGCCAAGCTGTCCCAGGTGTTCGACATACGCTTGCCGGAGTGGCGCTCCAGCCTGTCGCGCACCGTCGCCGAGCTGCTGGCTGCGGCGCCGCCGGGCCGGTGATTGGCTGCCATGCCGGCACCCGTTCCGTCCAGCCTGGTCCTTCCGTCCAGCCCAGTCCGGCCGCCGACGCGGGTCGTGATTCTGCTCTCCACCTACAACGGCGAGCAGTTCCTTGGCGACCAACTGGAAAGCCTGGTTCGGCAGACCCTGACGGATTGGGTGCTGTACTGGCGAGACGACGGTTCGACCGACGGGACCGTTGCCGTGATGCAGGGCTTCATGGCCGGACCCGGCGCGGGCCGCTGCCACGCGGTCTCCAGCCTGCGGGGCCGGCTGGGGCCGACGGGCAGCTTCATGGCGCTCCTACGGGCCGCGGTGTTGGCCGACGCGGGTTTGGGGGCTGTGGCGTTTGCCGACCAGGACGACGTCTGGCTGCCGGAGAAGCTTGAGCGGGCGGTTGCGGCGCTGCGTTCCGACCCGCGGCCGACGCTGTACTGCAGCCGGCAGATCCTGGTGGACAAGGCGCTGCACCGTATCGGCGTGTCGGCGGCGCTGCGCCGTCCGCCGCAGTTCCCCGCGGCGCTGACGCAGAATGTCGCGACCGGCTGCACGGTCGTGCTGAACCCGGCGGCGGCGCGGCTGGTGGCCGGCAGCCATCCGCCCGCCGCCACGCTGCATGATTGGTGGAGCTACCTGGTCGTGTCGGCCAGCGGCGGCCGGCTGGTCGCGGACGCGACGCCCACGGTGCTGTACCGCCAGCACGGCGGCAACGCGGTGGGTGCGCCGGCCTCCATGCGCCGGCGTGCGGCGGCGGCGCTGCGGCGCGGGCCGGGCGTGTTCATGAACGTGCTGCGCTGCCATGTCGCGGCGTTGCGGGACCATCCGGACCTGCTCACCCCGGATGCGGCTGCCGCGCTGGATGTGGTGGAGGCGGGGTTGCAGGGCGGGATGGCGCAGCGTTTGGCCGCCTTGCAGCGTTGCGCGCTGTTGCGGCAGACGTGGCAGGAAACGCTGCTGTTCCGCTGGTGGTTCTTGGTTGGTTAGATGTCGCTCCGCCATCCGCAGGCGAGCAGCGCGTCGCGCATGTGCGCCGGCGGCGGGGCTGTGGCGCTGACAGCCGGCTCCAGCGGCAACGTGATCGCGCGGGCCAACAGGTGCGTTGGGCCGTTCCCGTTCCCGTAAATGGGATCGCCAAGAATTGGATGGCCCAACCCCGCGCAATGCACCCGAACCTGGTGGGTCCGCCCGGTGAAAGGCTGCAATTCCAGCCAGGCAAAACCGCCAGCATGGCCCATCAAGCGCCAGGCGGTGCGGGCGGGAGCGCCATCTGACGCCGGCTCCATGCGCCATCCGGTGCGGAGGTTGTGCTTTTGCAAGTTGTTGGCCACCTCGCCGGCCTCCACGGCCGGGACGCCATGCACCACGGCCCAATAGGTTTTCCGCACCGTGCCCGCCAGGAACGCCGCCTGCGCCGCCAGCAGCGCCTGTTTCCGCAGCGCCACGACCAGACAGCCGGCGGTGTCCGCGTCCAGGCGGTGCGCAAGCCAAGGTCCGTCCTTGCGGCGCGACAAAGTGGGAAAGGCGTCCTCGACGCTTGGGCCGCCGCCGGGTCCCGGATGCACGGCCAGGCCGGCCGGCTTGTTCAGCACGATGAAGTGCGGGCTTTGGAACAGGATCGGGATCATGCCCCCAGGTTGACAGCGGCGCGGCAGCGGCGGAAGCACCCCGCCATGCCCGATGACCGGATCTGCGGCCTCAACGCCGTCACCGCCCTGTTCGCCCGCCGCCCCGACGACGTGATCCGCCTGTTCTACAACGAGGAGAACAAGTCGCGCGTCGGTCCGCTCTGCGCCGAGCTGGCCAGGGTGCGCCGGCCCTACCGCCTGTTGCCGCCGGACGAGCTGGAGCGCGCCGCCGGCACCCCGCACCACGGCGGCGTCGTGGCGGTCGCGACGCCGCGCCCGCTCGGCATGATGGACTTCGTGCGCCCGCCGCGCTTCCCGCTGCTGCTGATCCTGGACAGCGTTGGCAACCCGCACAACCTCGGCGCCATCGCCCGCAGCGCCGCGTTCTTCGGGGTGCGCGCCATGGTGCTGCACGAGACCCCGTTGCAGGCCATGCCGTCGGACGCCGCCTACCGTGTCGCGGAGGGCGGGCTGGAGCACCTGGAGGTGTCCAAGACCCGCAACCTGCGCAAGGCGCTGCTGGCGCTCGACCCGTACTACCGCACGGTGGCGGCGACGCTCACCGACGACGCCGTGCCGGTGTCCGCCCTGCCGCGGGACCGCCCGGTGGCACTGGTGCTCGGCAACGAGGAGCGCGGCGTCGGGTTCGACGCCCTGGAAACCTGCCGCCGCCGCATCCGCATCCAGGGCAGCGGGACCGTGCAGAGCCTGAACGTCGCCCAGGCCGCCGCGGTGCTGCTGCACACGTTGACCAGCCAGCTCGCCTAACCCTACGAGGCCCCATGCGCATCCATGTCCAGAGCCTGCCCGAAGACCCCCTGTTCGCCATTACGCCAGCGCGGTGGGCCGAGGCCGCCGCCCGTGCGCCGGACGTGTCGGCGGGCCACGTCGTCAGCTTCGGCGAGACCGCCGGGCAGTTCCACGCCGCGATGCCGGACGCCGAGGCGTTGGTGGCGCAGACCGGCGCTGTCCGCGCCTTGTTCCCAGCGGCGGCGCCCCGGCTGCGGCTGATCTTCTGCACGTCGGCCGGCCTCGACGGCTTGGCGCCGTTCGACTGGCTGCCGCCGGGCGTGCAGTTGCTGAACAACCGCGGCACCCATGCGGCCAAGGCCGGCGAGTACGGGATCATGGCGCTGCTGATGCTGGCGAACGGCATGCCCGGCTTCGCGACGGCGCAGCGGGCCGGGCAGTGGAGGCCGCGGCACGGGGCGGTGCTGGCCGGGAGGCACGCGGTCGTGGTCGGCCTCGGGTCGCTGGGCGGCGCGGTGGCGGCGCAGGCGGCGCGGTTCGGCGTGCGCGTCACCGGCGTCCGCACGCGGGCCGAGCCGCACCCGGATTGCGAGCGGGTCGTGACGCTGGACGGGTTGGATGCCGAACTGCCGGCCGCCGAGTTCCTGGTGCTCGCCCCGCCCTTGACCCCGGCGACGCGCGGCCTGTTGGACCGCCGCCGGATCGCGCTGCTGCCGCCGGGCGCCGGGGTGGTGAACATGGGCCGGGGCGCGCTGCTGGACCAGGATGCGCTGTGCGACGCGCTGGACGGCGGCGGCCTGTCCGGCGCGGTCCTGGACGTGTTCGTGCTGGAGCCGGTTCCGCCGGGGCACCGGCTATGGACGACGCCGAACCTGGTCATGACGCCGCACGTCTCGGCCGACGACCCGGCCAGCTACATCCCGCTCAGCCTGGACATCTTCTTCCAAAACCTGCGGGCGCTGCGCGACGGGTTGCCGCCGCCGAACCGGTTCGACACGGACCGGGGATACTGACCGGGCCGCTAGCCCTTCTTGGCGGGCGGCAGGTCCTCGTCCAGTATGGTGATGTGCAGCGAGAACGAGACCTCGCCGTCCTCCTCGTCCCGGTGCAGGGTGCCGAGGAACTCCTTGTCGACCGTCACCTCGACCGAGGCGCCCTTGCGTTTCGGCACCTCGACGTGGATGCGGTCGGACCCGAGCGTGCGGCGGAGATAGGTCTCAACCCGGGCGTAGTCGGTCGGCTTCATACGGCACGTCCTCGCAAGCGTTCCGCCAAAACGTAGCATTCTCCAAGCGGAAGCGGAACCGGGGCCGCCGCAAATCGGTCATTGCGGTATCGGCCTCGGGCGCGGCACGCCGGGGAACAGGCCGCCCGGAAGTGGCGGCGTCGCCCGCGGCGGCGGCTGCACCTGCGGCGGCGGCTGCGGCCGGAACTCGGGGCGCGGCTGCTCTGGCCGGCGCTGCCCTTCGTCCCGGCTGCGCTCTATGCGCTCGCGGTTGAAGCGCTCCTGGTTGAACCTTTCCTGGTCGCCGCGGAACTGCTGCTGGCGGATGTCGCGGTCGCGGAACTCCCGCTCCCGGAAGCCTTGGTCCCGGAAGCCCCGGTCCCGGAACTCGCGGTCCCGCGAGTAGCCAAAGCCGGGATTGACAGGGACCGCGTAGCCGTAGGGCTGCACGTAGGACGGCCCCACGTCAGGCGCGGCATAATCAGGCTGGGCATAATAGCCCGGCGAAACATATCCAGGCTGGGCGTATCCAGGCTGGGCGTAGCCGGAATACCCCGGCTGCGTGTTCCCGTAGTAACTACTGGGATCAGGCACGCAGGCCGGCAGCGCCGCGCAGGCCACCAGCCCTGTCAACCATCCCAGCCGCATCGTACAATTCCCCCTACCGGTCGTGACACCCGTCACGCCACTGGCTTATGCTACCGAAACGTGGCGGGACCGCGGCGGTTTGACGGAGGATGAGCATGCCGGTGAGCGGCCAAGGGCCCTATGACGACCAGAACGTGTTCGCACGCATCCTGCGCGGTGAAATCCCGTCCCGCCGGGTCTATGAGGACGAATGGGCGGTGGCCTTCCACGACATCGCGCCACAGGCGCCGGTCCACGTCCTGGTCATCCCCAGGGGCCGCTACGTCGCGCTGGCTGATTTCGTGGCGACCGCTGATGACGCCGAGATCGCGGGCTTCTTCCGCGCGGTGGGCAAGGTCGCCCAGGAGCTGGGATTGGAACAGCCGGGCTACCGCGTGCTGTCCAACATGGGCGTCCACTCCGGGCAGGAGGTGCCGCACCTACACGTTCACTTGTTCGGCGGCGGCCCACTCGGCCCCATGCTGGCTAGGACTTGACACACGCCGCCTCACAGCCGAGTTTTGCGGCATCCGAGGGGAGCCCTGCCATGGGGCTGAGAGACCGCAGGGCCTGATGGGGGCAGCGCGGTGACCCTAAGAAACCTGATCCGGGTCATGCCGGCGTAGGGACGGGACAGATACGACACGATCGTCGCTGCCACCCGGCCTTGGCCCGCATCCCACATGGGAGGCGACGATGACATACCAGCAGAAGCCAAGCGCCGTCACAACCGGGCCGATCACCGGATCGCGCAAGATCTATTCCAGCCCGGCGGACCGCCCGGACATCCTGGTGCCGCTGCGCGAGATCGTGCTAGACCCCTCGGCCAAGGAGGAGCCGGTCCGGCTCTATGACTGCTCCGGCCCCTACACCGAGAGCAACGCCGTCATCGACCTCGCCGCCGGCCTGCCGCCGGTGCGTGCGCCGTGGCTCGCCAAGCGCGGCTTCGCCCCGGCCACCGCCCGCGCGGTGAAGCCCGAGGACAACGGCTTCGTCCCGGCCGACCGCCTGGTTCCCGCCTGCCCGGCCACGCCGGCCCTGCTCGAAGGCCGCGACGGCCAGATGGTGACGCAATACGAGTTCGCCCGCGCCGGCGTCATCACCGAGGAGATGGTCTACGTCGCCCACCGCGAGAACCTGGGCCGTGCCGCAGCGCTTCCCGAGGCCGAGGCGCGCGTCGCCGACGGCGAGAGCTTCGGCGCCGAAATCCCGGCCTTCGTGACCCCCGAGTTCGTCCGCAGCGAAATCGCCCGCGGCCGGGCGATCATTCCCGCGAACATCAACCATCCCGAGCTTGAGCCGGTGATCATCGGCCGCAACTTCCTGGTCAAGATCAACGCCAACATCGGCAACTCCGCCGTGACCTCAGGTGCTGCGGAAGAGGTTGAAAAGCTGGTCTGGGCCATACGCTGGGGCGGCGACACGGTCATGGACCTGTCGACCGGGCGCAACATCCACAACATACGCGGCTGGATCGTGCGCAACTCGCCGGTCCCAATCGGCACGGTGCCGATCTACCAGGCGCTGGAGAAGGTGGGCGGCGACGCCGACAAGCTGGACTGGGAGGTGTTCCGCGACACGCTGATCGAGCAGGCGGAGCAGGGCGTCGACTACTTCACCATCCACGCCGGCGTCCGCCTGGCGCACGTGCCGCTGACGGCCCGGCGCACCACAGGCATTGTCTCCCGCGGCGGCAGCATCATGGCGCGCTGGTGCCTGGCGCACCACAAGGAGAGTTTCCTCTACGAGCGGTTCGGCGAGATCTGCGACATCATGCGCAAGTACGATGTGAGCTTCTCGCTGGGCGACGGCCTGCGCCCCGGCTCCAACGCCGACGCCAACGACGCCGCGCAGTTCGCCGAGTTGGAGACGTTGGGAGAACTGACGCAGGTCGCCTGGGCCAAGGGCTGCCAGGTGATGATCGAAGGCCCTGGCCATGTGCCGATGCACAAGATCAAGGTGAACATGGAGAAGCAGCTCCGCGAGTGCGGCGAGGCGCCGTTCTACACCCTGGGGCCGCTCACGACCGACATCGCGCCGGGCTACGACCACATTACCTCGGCGATCGGGGCGGCGATGATCGGCTGGTTCGGCACGGCGATGCTCTGCTATGTGACGCCGAAGGAGCACCTCGGCCTGCCCAACCGGGACGACGTGAAGACGGGGGTCATCACCTACCGCATCGCCGCGCACGCCGCGGACCTGGCGAAGGGGCACCCCTCGGCCAAGCTGCGGGACGACGCCATCAGCCGCGCACGGTTCGACTTCCGCTGGGAGGACCAGTTCAACCTGGGCCTCGACCCTGACACCGCGCGCAAGTACCACGACGAGACCCTGCCGAAGGACGCGCACAAGGTCGCGCACTTCTGCTCGATGTGCGGGCCGAAGTTCTGCTCGATGAAGATCAGCCAGGACATCCGCGCCGACGCGGAGCGCATGGCTGGAATGGAGGCGAAAAGCGCTGAGTTCATGGAGGGCGGCGCCGCGCTGTACGTGCCCGCGGCCGAGTAGGGCGCACGCCAAAGGTTGCAGCCCACGCATCCAGCCCCCATCCTCCGACCGTATGAACGACGGCGCAGGTGGGATGGGATGCTGGCATGAGTGACCCGCGGGACGCACTGGACGCGATCGGCCAGTTGCCGGACGTGGAGATCGACCTTGCCGGCGCAGCGGTGCAACTGGCCCGCACCGACGCGCCGAACCTCGATTGGCAGGCTGCGGTCAGGCACCTGAGCGAGCTGGCGCGGTCTGCTGTCGGCCTGGCGAGCGACCTGCCGAGCACGGACCTGGCGGCGCGGGCCGGGGCGTTGGCTGGGCTGATCACCGGGCGCAACGGGTATGCCGGCGACACCGACGACTACGACAGCGCCGCCAACGCCAACCTGATCCAGGTGATCAAGCGCCGCCGTGGCCTGCCTGTGTCGCTCGGCATACTATGGCTGCACTGCGCCCGTGCGGCCGGATGGGGCGCGCACGGGGTCGATTTCCCCGGCCATTTCCTCGTGGCGCTGGAGGGCCAAAGCGTCACGCAGCGCAACCGCGCTCCCGAGCAGCAGCAGATGGTGCTCGACGTGTTCGCCGGCGGCGTGCCGCTCGACGCCCGCGACATGCGCGCGTTGCTGAAGCGTGTTGAGGGGCCGGACGCCGAGTTGCGCCCCGGCGTGCTGCAACCGATGTCCGGCCGCAGCGTGCTGCTTCGCCTACAGAACAACATCAAGGCGAGGCGGCTGGCCGCGGGCAACCTGTCGGGCGCACTGTCCTGCGCCGAGGACATGCTGCGCATCGCCCCAGATACGGCCCCGCTCTGGCGCGAGGCCGCATTGATCAACCAACGGCTGGAACACGTCGGCGCCGCGCTGCGTTGCTACGAGCGCTTTCTCGACCTGGTGCCGCAGGGCGACGCGGCACTCCGCACTCGCGCCGCGATCGACGAGCTGCGGTCCCGGTTGAACTAGTCTTTTTTAACCGGCTTGTTCTCCTCCACGTACTCGGCCGGAGCGCCTGGCGCATGGTTCGCGTCCTTGCTATGGCCGCCCAGCCCGCGGGCCGCGTCGCTGCTGCCCGTCTTTGGGTTGGGTGCGCCGGTGGTTCCAGTCACTTTAGGGTCTTGCGGCGTTTCGGCCATGGCACGTCCTCCTGTTGTCTCCGCCTGAACGCGGCCACGCGGCGGCGGTTCACGTATGGGGCAATGCCGAAACTTTAGGCTACAACCCCTCTGACCGCCAGCGTAGCGTCAGGCGGTCCGAACACCAGGAGACGGCATGACCTCCGCTGCCCGGCAGATCGCCTTCATCAACGCCGCGCATTCCATGTGCCACTACTGCCTGCTGATCCTGCCGACTGCGGTGCTCGCCATGGCCACCCCCGGCGGCGCGTTCGGGTCCGAGTACGGCGCCGTCCTGGCGCTCGCGACCGGCATGTTCGTGCTGTATGGGGCGTTGTCGCTGCCGCAGGGCTGGATCGCCGCGCGGATTGGGCGCAAGCCGCTGATGATCGTTTATTTCCTGAGCACCGGGCTGTCGCTGGTTGCCTGCGGCTTCGCGACGACGCCGTGGCTGCTGGGCGCGGCGTTGGCGACGACCGGGGCATTCGCCGCGATCTACCATCCCGTCGGGACCGCCATGCTGGTGGAGGCGGCCGGCGACCGCCCCGGACGCTCCTATCGGCGTGAACGGCGTGTTCGGCAACTTCGGCGTGGCCCTGGCGCCGGTCGTGACGGCGTTCCTGGTCGGGCGGTTCGGCTGGCATAGCGCCTTCATCGTGCCGGGGCTGGTCGTCATAGCGCTTGGCGTGGCGTGGATGCGCGTGCCGGCGCATGACTATAGCGCGGCCCGCGGCTCCCGCCCGTTTCCAACGATCCCCGCGCCGGTCGTGCGCCGGGCCGTTGTTGTCTTGCTGGTGATCGCCGTCGTGTCGGGCCTGGTGTTCAATGCCTTCACCCTGCTGATCCCCAAGCTGTTGCAGGAGCGGCTGGCATCGGACGCCGGGCTGCTGCCGATGATCGGCGCGGCGGCGTTCCTGGTGACGCTGTGCGGCGCGCTGACCCAGTTCACCGTGGGCCGCCTGATCGACCGCACGACGCTCCGCCGCGTGTTCCTGCCGATGTCGCTCGTGCTGGTGCCGAGCCTGGCGGCACTGTCGTTCGTGCAGGGCTGGGCGGTGCTGCCGGTCGCGGCGCTGGTGGCGGCCGTCGTCTTCGGCCAGGTGACGGTGAACGAGACCATGACCGCCCGCTACATCTCGCCGCCGCTGCGGGCGCGCATGTATTCGGTGCGGTTCTTCGTCGGCTTCCTGGGCGCTGCCGCCGCCGCGCCGCTGGTGGGCATGCTGCACCAGCGCACCGGCAGCCTGTCCGCCGTCATGCTGGTGCTGGCGGCGGTGGCCCTCCTCACGGTCGGCTGCGCCCTGTTTTTCCCCAACCGGCCCGAGGAGTTGCAGCCGGAGCTTTGGGAACGAGCACCTGAGACGCTGCCTGCTCCCGCCGAGTAGCCCTGCGTCCGCTGGGTTGCGCTGTGCGCGACAGCGGAATGACCGGCGTGGCCTTTCGCCGGCCCGGCACGAGTGCCACATCCGTCTTATGAACCGCCGCACCCTGTTGATCGCCTCATTCCTGGCGCCCGTGCTTTCGCGGGCCGCCGGGGCACAAGTGCAGCCTGCCTTGACGGCGCAGGACCGCGCGGACATCGCCCGTGTCGAAACCTACCTGAACGGCGTCCGCACCCTGCACGCCCGCTTTGTGCAGGTGGCGCCCAATGGCAGCACGGCCGAGGGCCAAGCCTGGCTGCAACGGCCCGGCCGTTTGCGGTTCGAGTATGACCCGCCGAGCCCGTTCCTGCTGGTGGGCGGCAACGGGCTGCTGGTGTTCCACGATAGCCAACTCAAGCAGACGAGCAACGTTCCCCTGGGCTCGACGCCGCTGGGCCTGTTGCTGCAGGACAACCTGCGCCTGTCCGGCGAGGTCACAGTGTCGAAGATCGCGCGGCTGCCGGGTCAGTTGCAGGTCAGCCTGTTCCGCACGAAGTCGCCGGCCGACGGCACGCTGACGCTGATCTTCGCCGACGCGCCGCTGGCCCTGCGCCAGTGGACCGTGCTGGATGCACAACGGCAAGAGACCCGCATCACGCTCTACAATGTCGAGCTGGGCGGCACCTTCAGCCAGAAGCTGTTCGAGTTCGTCGATCCCAAGTTCTTTCAAAATAACATCAACAGAGGCTGATTTTTGCTTCATTCGGACAGATTTACCCGGCATGATCGCCCCATGAAGCCGCTGGTCGGGATTTCTTGCTGCACCAAGCTGTTCGGCCCGTATGGCATGGCGAACCATGCCGCGTCCGACACCTACGTCCGCGCCGTCGACCAAGTGGTGGACGCCGTTCCGGTGCTGCTGCCCGCCAACGGCGACGCCGCCGACATCGAGACGCTGCTCGCCCGGCTCGACGGCATCATCCTGACCGGCAGCCGCTCTAACGTGCATCCTGACCTTTATGGCGGCCCGCCCCATGCGGAGGGCACCCCCGAGGATGCCAAGCGGGACGCCGTGACCTTGCGCCTGATCCGCGCCGCGATCACTGCCGGGGTTCCGGTGCTGGCGGTGTGCCGTGGCTTGCAGGAGTTGAACGTGGCGCTGGGCGGCACTTTGCACCAGCGGTTGCAGGACTTGCCCGGCCGCATCGACCATTCGACCCCGTTGCACGCGAACCCGCGCATTCGCACCGGCATGGCGCATAGCCTTTGCCTGGCCCCCGGCGGGTGGCTGCACCGAATCGCCAAGGCGGACAGCATCGGCGTGAACTCGCTGCACAACCAGGGCATCGACCGCCTGGCTCCGGGCCTGGTCGCTGACGCGACGGCGCCGGACGGCACGATCGAGGCGGTGTGGCTGCCGACGTCCCGTGCCTTGACCGTGGGGGTCCAGTGGCATCCGGAGTACGATTTTTCCAGCAATGCGGTGTCCCATGGCATCTTTGCCGCATTTGGCGCCGAGGTGCGCAGCCGGATCAGCGGCGTGCTGCTTGCGGCCGATTGACCCCAGCGTTTCGCCTCAGACAAGCGGCCGGCGCGGATTTGAGTTTCGTCCGTAGCACGACGCATGACGCCTACGCGCCCTGGGAAAGCATTTTAGGTGGTTCTCCACTCCCGATGCACGAGGATTATGCACCTCGGATCGCCCGGCATGAGGTGTGGATCGCGGAGCACCGTGGGGAAGCTGCCGGAGTGATGGTGCTGGAAACTGCGGCCGATCACCTCGCGATCTACAGCCTGGCAGTGTCGCCCATGCACCAGGGCCAGGGCATGGGGCAGCGAATGATCCAGGCTGCCGAGCAGATGGCCGTAGTTGCGGGCCTGGCGGAACTGCGCCTGTTCACCAACGACCGCATGGCCCAGAACATCGCTCTCTACCAACGGGTTGGCTTTCTCGAAACCGGGCGGCGTCCAAACCCTTATCGCGAGGGTTGGGTCCTCGTTGACATGACAAAAACGGTTTAATGGGCGTGGTCAGGCCAACAGGACGCGCGTGACATCCTTGGCAGTTTCCGCATCGACAATGGTGAAGGACACCTCCTGGGCAGTCCACCGATGAAGCTGCTCAACGGAGACATAGTGACCCCTAGCCGCAATACGGTTCATTTAAGTGTTTGGAGTCCCCATATTGCTGGTTAGGTTTTCTGGGGTGGACAGTGATGGCGGGTGTTCCTGCCGGCCTT
>JAABUP010008972.1_pt1 | contig 12506 bp, 18 predicted proteins | sample 5559201 | NCBI WGS metagenome assembly JAABUP01 (sample SAMN10711887, study PRJNA513373) | rock metagenome | isolation source: Antarctica rocks | place: Antarctica | reverse complement strand
TTCATAGGAAGCAATACCTTGTGAAGGTCAAACTTTCTGGCAAAACAGGCCAGCTGTCTTGCCTAGTATCTAGTTTTCTCAGCAAAGCAGCATGCAGGAAGCAGTGGCTGTTTAAGCAAAGGCTTGCTGCCTGGACAAGCATGCTTCTGACAGAGGTTGAGCCTGATCAGTCAGCAAACCTTTGTTTTGAGTGCATCCACTTGCAGAGGCTCACCTAGCACCTTGCACAGCCTGCAGAAAAAAAATGCGAGAGTTGAGCCCCAAGTTCCTAATGACTGCATCAGCCTTTTGCCAACAGCTTATACCGTGCCCAGGGATGTGACTCCAGTGTATGTTAGCAAATACCATCCTTATTTTTGAGAGCGGTCTTCGAGACGCTATCCGAAAAGCCCCGTCTTCACTGATCGTCTCAGAAGGGCACAAGAAGCTCCGTCTATGAGACCGTCTCTGAGATGAAGCTTCTCTTGACCGTCTCCAGAAGGGACGTCTCAGGAGAAGCCCCAGAGACGCAGCGTCAGAGACGGTGACAGGGCGTCTCCGGCCTGTTCAGCGCATTTATTAGGTGTCCAAGAGTTACACACACCCATGGGCGTTACACAGTCACCAACTGATCAGTGGTGTTGTATCAACTTGGTTGTTCAATCATTGGTTGTGACAAACTTGCAGTTCAACTGTGCACATTTGGCAATTGATGAAGTTCAAAGCCTGAACTTTGTACTACAGTAAAATCACTCAACAGTAACCAAAGTCACATGGGGTGAACATGGGGTTGTTGTGGCACACTACACTACACAGCCATGCCATGAAACGCTCAGGTATATTGAGCCGGGTTGCCACTTGCCTGTCAGTGTCAGCGTTTGATGCTTTTTCCGCTCGTGACCGGCGAGGCTTTTTCAGATCTTAGCAGCTTCGGCAGCAGCTCAGCACAGTCAGCGCAGCGGCATCTTCCAGCCAGCTCACAGCTTTTGTGTACTCGCAGATTTGTAACTAGTTTGCGCTCTCTGCATTTCATATTTGCTTTCTGCGTAGCTCTTCGCAGTCCGTCCGTCTTCGGATCGCGTTTGAGTGTCACTTCGGTGTCATCCCCCACCCACTACACAGCATATCATCATGTGATTCAACCACAGCTGCATTACCTGCATCCTTATTTTTGAGAGCGGTCTTCGAGACGCTATCCGAGAATCCCCGTCTTCACTGATCGTCTCAGAAGGGCACAAGAAGCTCCGTCTTTGAGACCGTCTCTGAGACGAAGCTTCTCTTGACCGTCTCCAGAAGGGACGTCTCCGGAGAAGCCCCAGAGACGCAGCGTCTCAGACGATGACAGGACGTCTCCGGCCTGTTCAGCCCATTTATTAGGTGTCCAAGCGTTACAAACACACCCATGGGCGTTACACAGTCACCAACTGTTCAATGATCAGTGGTGTGATTGGACTTGGTTGTTCAATCATTGATTGTGACAAACTTGCAGTTCAACTGTGCACATTTGGCAATTGATGAAGTTCAAAGCCTGAACTTTGTACTACAGTATAATCACTCAACAGTAACCAAAGTCACATGGGGTTATTGTGGCACACTACACAGCATATCATCATGTGATTCAACCACAGCTGCATTACCTGCAGGCTGACCACAACCTTGTCCTGACAATGCACACATTGTCATACCAAGAACACTGTGCTAGTGGTGTACAACAGTAGCCCATGTTCACTTGAGTCACAGGCTGGAGTCCAAGTGAAGCAAGATCTTGTCACAAAAGGTCTACCATGTCTCAAACAAAACACCATGCATCAAACAGCTATGGCACAGGGCGTTTGCATAGCCTCTTCAAAGGCTGTTGTTGCTGCTGCTGCTGCTTCCCCTGCTACTGCTGCACTGCAGCTGTCTGCTGCTGGGCATCATGAAAATACGGCAAAGGTCAGGCCACAATTGTTTGCAAATTCAGCATGTCATTCAGCATAAAGTCTTGTGGGGGCCCTTGCTTCCACAGCATAAAGTGAGGACACACACATGGTCGCTGTGTGATGCTGTCAACTGTCACAACTCCACAGCTTGGCTGTCTGCAGCGCTGCTTACTACTGTCGGGTACAGTCTCCCACACCAAATGCCGCATCGCTGCCTTTTTGTCTCCTTGCCAGGCGGCTTGACAGCGTAGCATCTGACAAAAGCTAAAGGTTCCTCAAACTGCCGGTTGTCCTTGTCTAGCACCCGGATCAGTAAAGATCATACAAGCAATGTGTACTGCAGCTGCTATTTCAGCTGACCTGCCCAAATAATGGCTCATTGAGAGGCTGCCTGTCAGCAGTCTGGCCTTGAATTTAAACATCGGCAACACTAAATGCTGTTGGCCTACGTACTCAGCAAATACCTCTTCCCGGCCTGGCTTGACCAATGCAGGGTGACCACGCACCAGGTCAGCAGTGGCATGGGCAAGTGGGACACCAAGCATCCTGTTTACCTGCATGCACAGGTTGACGTTCACTGTGCATAGTGTGACACTCGCTGCTGTATATAGATGAACTAGCATGACATAAGACTCATCAATGATACTCAGACTATGCAGGGAGGTGCCACCACACAGGCTTGAGGTAACAGGAAGCAGTGATGACCTTCACTAGACTAACAAGACAACAAAAGGATGTAAGGAATGAAAAATGCAGGGAAGAAGAAGAGTGTACTATCTGTGTGCCAACTACCGGTTTGTCTTGTCAAAATGGTCAATCATACAATGCTGGGGCGAAAATTCCAATGACGGGACCTTCAATAACACCCCTGTGCAGCAACAACACCTGGACCTTTCAAGATCATGAACAAGCAGATCAGGATACATCACAGCTTACCTTGAGGCGCAGCATTTGCTGCTTTGTAGTACAGCTTGTGGTGCCCTTTGAGATGGTGTGCACAGCTGAGCTCATTGTTCTGTGTCTCTGCCAGCCCAAAAGCTATGACATTGACAAGTGTGCATGCTATCAATTTCAAGGCTACAAAGAGCTTACAGTTCCTGAGCCGTAATGTGGTCCTTTGATATCTAGTCTAGCACTTCCTCCACTGCTTCATTTGTGGAAGCCTGGTCAGCAACCTGCGTAAACGAAATCAGTAATGTACACATAGTCAGCTATAAATCTGATACCTTGCACAGCCAATGCTATGCTACCTGTGCAATTGTGATACTGAGGCTGGAAGTTGGCTTTGTGTGCTGTGTGCTTGATATGTTTGTTGAAGTCTTTGGAATTTTTGATGTAAATGATACGCTGAGTATCATGCCTTTCAAACAGGTCGCTTCCTCTGGCATGAAAGCAAGACTGTTGATCCAAAGCCAGCCACACAGCACGCTCTGCAACATGACATTGATTGGAACAATGGGCTGCAATGCTGATGCTGCTGCTGCAATGTGTAAAGTACTGGGACAGCAATTGGACACCTTGAGTCAAGAACAGGCTCAGCAAAAACAATCCACCCTCTCTCATCGGTTGCAGCAGCTTCAACCTACAAGCAAACCTCTGCATCACAAATGTGGTTTGACAGACCTGTACAGGCCAGGCACACATTGCAAAACTTTGCAGTTTGCCCATAAGAAGGAGTGGCTCACATCCCTCTTAGTTCTCAAGGGAAATGCTGTTGTGAGATTGCAGAAGCTGCCTTTTGTGACAACAAGCTTGACAGCACACATAGGCTTCAAATTCCAGCAATTTCACTGCAATTCCACTTTTTAACATGGTCAGCTGAGCTGAGAAGCAAAGTGCAATAGCACCTCTGGACAGATCTGTTTCGCATCAGCACAAGGTGTGTCCTGCAGGAACAGACATTGTTAGCTTAGGGCTTGAAACCCGAACAGTAGTCATCTGTTGCTGGTGTGTGCATGCACCTGCGCCTTGCAGCCTGCAGCTGTTTCTCTACCAGACTCGTATCAAGCTGAGCAGCAAAGACCATCCTTTCCTTGAAGTTGACTGAGTCTGTGTTCTCGCCTGTGGCAGGTGACGGTGTGAGCAGTTAATGTAAGGCGCGTGACACACAATAACAGCTACCATACCTGATATTGGGCATAGGTGTGAAAGTAGTGCAATGTGTTGGCAACCTTTGCTGTTGGCTGATGCTCCGATAAATGGTTCCCTGCAGGACAGCCTCGGATGCATGAAGCCAACACACGTATGATAGGGTGTCATAGACCCTAATGCAGCACAAGAGGGCCACCCTTACCCCATGCAGCCATTACAGCCTGTGCTTTGTTGCAGCTTGCCAAATCAAGATGCATGCCATCGCTCTGCATCATCAGCATGAGGATCGGATAGGTCTAACCAATGGATCCTTGACACAGCAAGCTCAATAAGCTTCAACATGTATAATTACTCTTGAGTCAGTGCTATCTGCAGCTGCCGCCATCTGTGACTGCTAGAAGCTTCATTGCACACCCTTGAACTGGTTGTCAAGTCTTTCTTGTGCCTTAAGGAATAGCATGCATTTCATCACTACTGCTAATCACATCTGTCATTCACTGCCAAAGCCTGTTGCCAAATGGACCAATGACTGGCTCGGCGACTTGCAGATCAGGCCCTATGGTTATATGTTCAAAGTCGCTGCCAGTGCTGCATTGGCGCAAGGGTGCTTGCCAAGATGCTGACGTCCTAAAGACTGTGATACTTACACATCTAAACAGCTGAAGCCAGCACTCAACATTTGCAGCTGCAGCATCAAGTAATTCCAGAGCTAAGCGTTGTGTGCACAGTGGTATGCATAGTTGCGTCAGCACTGGACCATCTGCTTGCCTGAGAGTTGCTTCATCAGAAAATGCCATGACCTCAGCCTCTTGGCTAAGATCTGGGGGGGCAGATATCTTGTCTGTGTCTACTTGCTGCGTTCTGCCAGCTATGTAGTCAAGCACTTGATTACAGAGGTCTTGCTCCTCTAAACAGTCTGCAGTTGGGGTGACAGCCGGACTCAAGATCCTGGCCAGCTGGTGGTATTGCGTGACTTTCAATTGCATCTGATTCTGAGGCAGGCTGGTGAGGCGGCAGGGGCAGGACACAGTCAACAGGATTGCTATACAGCCTCGGTTCTGTGAAATTTTGACCTGAAGGTACCATCAACTACATGTGTCGGACTGTTCCTGTCTGGCGTCCATTGGACAGGTACTTCCTTTGCCATTTGCCGCAGATCGTGATCATGATCTCGGCGAGAGATGGGGAAAGAAAAAGAAAGAAATATGTTACATGTTTCGGCCAGACAACACGTCCGATCACATGCAGCAGGGCCTAATGACCCTGCATCACGTCATCAGTTTGCAACAATAATGTCTGTCTGTGGACACCCTAGGCACAATGCCCAAAGCATCGTAGGACAGATCAATCTCAATATCATAATGTTCATAAAATTCACAGCTTCAAAACGACTGCCCAGCAGCCTAACTGGCAACACCATCGTCAGAGGCGTGCATCATACTATCAAAATCAGCCTGGGCTGCTTAAGCCACCATACTGCTAGGATCAGAAAGCTCATCAAGACTTATGCCATGCTGGTGCAGAAGGACTGAAGGGTCCATGGCCACTGGAACACGCGGCTCTTGAGCCTGTTGCTGCCTGGAGGGTGGAGGCGCTGTTGCCCTAGCTGCCTGAGCTGCAGCTGCCACAACCTTGTTGGCCTCGCCCCGAGCACACTTGCGGATGAGTGACCCATCCCTATATCTCAGTGTAATACCTCTGAAAAAGGGCTTGTAACCACGGGCCTTCAGATACTGAAAGTCTGTGGACAAGCCTCTGCGTGTCTTTATCTGCTGAGGAGTAAGGTCCTCATCCAACCTGACCTTCATAGCTCTGAGGAGTTTAGAGGCCTGGAAGGCTGTATGTTTGGCAGCCACAGAAAGCAGCTCCACCAAAACAGCACGAGGCTTGCCCTGGTCCTGTTTCCACTTGCCCAGCCGGAAAGCTGACCTGACCTTTGTCAGCTCAGAACCTGTGGCTGTCTGAAAGAGCAGCCCTTGCATGTGGCACGCCAGCGCTGCCGGGGTGTTGAGGGCCACTGACTCAGGAACACCAAAGACTACCAAGTTGTTCCGCTTGGAGACAATCGCCCAGCGCTGGACTGTTTCTCCTGCTGTAGCTGGTCATAGGTTCTGGTGCCAAAAGCTCTGGCCTGGCTAACTTCCATGGTCAGCCTCTGAACCTCGCCAATCAGAACCGAAACGGTCTGCTCTGGTGTGGTTCTGCCCGCCACCACGTCAGCAAAAGAAGGCTTAGCAGGAGGTGCTGCTGGTGTAGATCCCGAGGCATCCGGAGAGGCTGCCGCTGTCGCAGCGGGCCGCTGCTGGCTGGCCTTGCGCTTCCTCCCAGCAGATTTCGGAGCACTTTTAGCTGCCGGCACTTGCGGCGCTGAGACCGTAGCCCTTGCCGAAGGCGAAGGAAGTGCATTAGCTGCCTCAAACTGCTTCCGAACTCGTACCACCTGGCCCCCAGCGGACCTGGGAGCCTTGTTGGCGCAGCCATGACTGCCCGCGCTGTCCGCGTCGCTCATTGCGCCGTTTTTCAACCACGCAAGCTCGAATCTTCCGCTTTACCCGCCCTCCAGCAAGTTCCCTTCAGAAACACGAACGAGGCTAGCAGGCCCGGCGTGCATTCGGCCAATTACATTGGTGTCTCTGTCTCTCTCTTACCGTGATCAGGACCGAGACATGCTGCCACAAGTTGATACAGTGTGAGATGCCCGGCTGGAACGCAGCAGGCCTGCGCGACAAGTGAGTCATTGTTATCAGTTTCGGGACTATTGATCAGTCCAGGCTGCACCATACAGACACGCCGTGCGGTTTCTCAGAACAGCACCATAGCCCTGGACGGGGTGTCTGTGGCTTCGACACCGGTACAGCAAGCGCACATGCACATGCAGCGGTATTTCTTGCAAAATCAAGATCTCACAGACTGCCTGTACTCAATCAGGCACAGGTATGGCCAGCATCAACGGCATGCTGCACAAGCTGATTTGCCTCAAAGCACTTCACTGCACCGCTAGCCTATGGCACATGGACTTGACATGCTGTCTGACTAGTGAGCACACGTTTGCAAGCTCCAAGGAAGAAATGCCACTGACAGAATAGTATGTCAGATTGCGAAGATGATGATGAGGAAGAAGTGAACAGTGAGGCAAGAGAGAAAGGTGAAAGTCCTTGCTCAACGTTGCTGATGATGTCTCTGCGCCTCTGCCAGATTATGCCCCCCCTGCAAAATGCTGACGGTGCAGGTCAGAGACAAGCCACGGCTTCAGGCAAGCAGCGCTTTTGTCCATTGCAGCAACAAGTGCCACTAGTGATCTTGTTGCAAGGCAGCCTGTCTGCATATTGACTTTCGGTCGTGCTCTGCAGCTGAAAACTTGATGAGCCAGTGTGAGTGTTACCATCCCCACATGATCCTAGATGGGGCAAAGAAGCAGGATCTCATTTTGAAGGAGCTCAGAAAGCAGAATGTAAGTTGACCTTTAAATTATGCGCAGCTTTGATTTGTATGGTTTGTAACTTCTGGAGCGTTGTTTTGACAAATTGTCTACAGACAAATGCCAACTCCACAGACATTTATCTTTTGCTGTGTTGACTGCTGCTGCCTCCCTTTTCACAGGCTTCTGGGAGCTAAAATGTCAGTGATAGCCTTGAGGATCAGAAGTTGCTGTGAGCAGAATCTTGTGCCCTTTGATTTGGAAGGTGATGCACATTGAGCCTCACCCAATCACACCTATCATCAAGCAGCGGGTATTGGTGTATGTTGAGTGCAACTTCAAGGCCTAAAAACTGTTTGGGAAAGAGACTAGAGCGCTGCTGACCAATCTTCTGGTTAAGGTGGGGATTTTGTTCCATCGCTGTACTGTTCATTTGCAAGTACCAGAAACAGTAAAGCAGCCAGCACTTGCATACAGAAGCCGTCAGCACAGATTTCTTGTCTGACTTGATTGGCTTGCAGCTCATGCACACATCATAACAATGCTCTGTCATGCTGTTTCACATAGCAGCTTCATGTCATGCCTGCTATCAGGATACGCACAGCTCACCATGTCACCTATTCACATGGTGACCAAGCCATGCGGTGCTGCAGGCCAACGGGTACTTCAGCAAGAGTGCAAGGCTGCATCAGCTGTGCGTGAAATGGCTGGGCAAGTGTACGGCAGGATGGTGGTTGGCTGCATAGACAAGAGCATAATATATGAGTCTTTGAAAGCAGGTGAGCTGCAGAGTCGACTAAGCAAATGTGCAAATAGCTTTGAAAACAAATTACATATGCATATCCTGAAACCCGACAGGGCATGTAGCAAGCTGAAGGTTTGCCCCCCTGAATGGTGACATGTTGGTGCGTCCACTGCAGTAGTCCTGTCCTTCACACACAGCTGTCACTGCATTGTCGATAGCGACATGCTCAGCCTGCTGTGGCGTCAGCGGAAGTCACATGCTGCCTGTCGTTATGCTACTTGGCAAGACTTGTCAAAAGCACGCAAATTTTAGATGTGACAGGGCGCTGCAGCCTTTGGCATTCATGTTGCATAGCTAGATAAAATATTGGCAAATGTGACATGCAAAATCGACATTCATCTGTACATTGCTGCAGGTTCTGAAAGTCTTAAGTGACGATGTGGCCAAGTCTGGTGTGCATGCTACTCACATCCGTTCAGAGAACAAGGCCGCCTGCAGCAGTCTCTCTGCAGAGTATGACCAAATCTTTGGACAGCCAGAGAAAAAGCCCAAGTTTGGATTGGCGACAACTGCCAGTCAAGCTTGATGTAGCACAATCACAGCTGCTACAAGCGCGGACAGAGATGATGATCAGTATGCATTGTACAGAACCGCAGCATGCTGCAGGCCAGTTCCCAAGCATCAGATTTTTGGTACAGGATTGGGTAGTTTCTGTGTTGGCTGAAGATGTGAAAATGGTCTCAGGGCTTGTGACCTGTATGGTATGCACACAAGGCCTGTGCTGGGTCAGCTGATTTCATGGCACCTTTGTGATTTGTTGTACCCAGAATTTGGTGTTTCCCTCTGCTCTTTCTGTTCAGATGCTTTCAAAGCCACATCCCTATAAATTTCTTCTTTAAGCTAGATCTAGAAGACAGCATGCAAGGTTTTTTTGGGTTTTGTATTAGCTTGAGCAGATCAGTGCACCACGTGGTAGCTGTGTGTCCTTGTGTGGTTTGCATGCAAGTCACCTTGATGAGCGTGTATTTACTGAAGGTCAGCCAGGGTGCCACTGTTGCTTTACTAGAACTGCTAGCAGTAGTGAGAATAGGTAGCACTTGGCAGCAGAGTTGAGTTCATAGGACGAAGAGTGTGTGTAGGACACAGGACAGGAAGTGCAGCAATTATGTAAGAACAGTCAGTCATAAGTGTTTGCTGCAATGAGCGTCGAAGACGCTTTTGCATCAAGAGCGTCTAAATCGGTGCGTCTCAGGCGCAGCTTCTCGAGACGCCTTGTCTTGAAGACGCCCACGAGAAGCTGCGTCTTGAAGAGGCTCACGAGAAGCTCCGTTTTGAAGACGCTCACGAGAAGCCCCGTCTTGGAGACGCTCGCAGAGGTGGGGCTTCTAAATTTCTCATCTCGAGAAGGGGGCGTCTCGGAGACGCTCTCAAAGCGTCTAAGAAGGCCCCTCCAAAATAAGGGTGACACTGTATTTTAGCTAACGCATATCATAGTGGATTCGCCGAAAACCATTATTTCCTGAACTATTTTGAAATAATGTGACATTATTTTCAGACCTACCGGCACAAAGTCAAATAGCGCATTTGAGCTGCCGCACGAGGGAAAACGCCCGCGTTGGGTTGATTTTCATTGCAAGTATGGCTGCAGTCGAGCGTGCCAGTGACACCCCCTCCCTATTTGAGCAGTACATTGGTGCTCTTCTTGAGGCTGAAGATGCACTAGAGTATACTGACGATGAAGTTGAGCAAATCACTAGTGTTTCCTAGCTAGCATATGCATGCAGGTAAACATGTTCAGGTCATTTAGAATGGTTGCATGCTCATGTTTTGTATTCCAATGCCCATGCAGTGCGTTTCAAAGAGTGACGCTTGCACACAAATGATTTGGAAGGTCAGCTTGACACGATTCTAGCTTCAAAATAGATTTTCGACCATCATAATTCGTATGTTATTGAGACCCCTCTTGAAACTAAAGTAGAATGGCACTTCTCCACTGTATGTTACATAATTATCTAACACATAATGGATTTTAGCCGAGAATAACATGGGATCACATCGGTCCGTGCCTGGCTGATAATTTGAATCTGGCTAGGGTTTGCAAGAATCTGAACAGCTGGGGTTGCAAAGTTGGGTGTGCAGTCCCTGATGGTATGGTGACTGATGTTGATGTGTCAGTTCGGGATGCACATCAATGTTCAAGGTCACAGGAATGCAAATGTGTGTAAGCAGACTTATGATGCCTGCTGCATCGCTTTGCTTCGCAGCATGCCAACTGTGTATAGTATCGTAATATGTTAGGTGCCTCAGACTCCACAGCAGCAAATGCCGGTCGTAGGATTGGCTAGCCGTCATGGAGCTTTGCCTGAACTGCCAAAAACCTGTTGACTGGGACAGGACCACCAAGGCAAGAGCCGTCCGGCAAGACTGGCGCCAGCAAATGGCCGCAATGTTTTTGCTGGAGCGCGTCAACAAAGCGCTTTGCTTTCTGCAAATGCAAACAGCTGCGTCAGCGGCTGCTGTGCCTAACACTGTAGACCCGCTGACACAGCTGGCCATAGCGGCCGACTTAGTCCAGCAGGAATAGACCTTTTGTGCAGATCAGTCAGACAGCGTTTTATAGAAGGACACACTTCATGTTCTGCTTCTCTTGTACCACAGTGCTCTCGGCTGACTCTTGGCATGTGTTCGGCTGTTAGGGAAGTTTTGCTCCTGATGGAAGCTGCTGCAGCAGCTAGCAATGCCACCTCAGTTCCTTTTTGTAGTTCCAGATCTGGCAACAGAACTGTGAGTCAGTACCCAAGAGCAAAAGCATTATTGGCAATCATGCACGTGTTACCTTGTCAATCTGCTGCCTATGTGCAGTGGTAAAGGGCAAACAAGATTATTTTTTCAGGTGTCTGGCTCTTGACAATAGAGCTTAGTCAATTCAACTGCTCACATAATGCTCAAGCGTGCATGCTACGTATGCTGGTATGTGCATCAGTCTTTCACTTTGGCATGCGCATGCATGTGAATTCATGTAATGATGACTCATGTCAGTCAATTATGTGAGGATGACTCATGCCAGGGGGGGCCAAAATGATGACTTATGCCAGTCAATCATGAAAAATAACTCATGCCACTCACACTGTTGAGCATGCAAGTGCAAGCAAGGCCTGGTGTTTGTTATGGCTCTTGCACTGATTTCTGCTGTGCTGGAATGCAGGTTTATGTCAAATGAGCAATGGGGTCTCCTGCCCTGGAGAGTGCTACTGCAGCCATAGTCACAGGCCATCTGTTGCTGACAAAGGAATATGATACCCCAAACTTGCTGACAAGCTAGCGCTCATCTCAACTAACATAATGGAGGAGAGCTCTATGCTCGTACAATGACTGTCTCCGCAAGTCTTGAAGAGCCAACTCCAAGCAGTTCACTCCGACAGACTCCAAGCCATAGGTGCTGTTGATTTGTGTGATGCACAAGCATGCAGTATGACTTCAAGATGCTGCAGTCCATCCCATTTGTTGAGCAATAGTCCCGCATATAGCTCATGGCACTCACTGCTTTGTATCTAGGCATTAGGGTAAACCCTACGCATTGTTGTCTCTGCTCTGGTGGTGCAGCTATAGGGTCAGGACGTCGACTCATTGCATTCATCAGGTGAGGCCCTTTTCGCAAGACCAGAATCAACTATTATTTGGCATTGATCCTTAGGGGTCCCTGCTCTCTTGGACCACTTGACCATGCTGTTGCATCTCTACAGCAAAGAAGAAGAGAAGAGAGAGAAAGAGAAAAGAACGTCAGCAGGTTGTTTGGATCAAAAGCTGCATGTCAAGCTTTCATATTCAACAGCAATGAAGTGGAGCGAGTGGAGTCGTACAAGTATCTTGGGTTTGAGTTTCATGCAACTAAAAATCTAGCACACGGCGTCTCGCAGCTTGTCTCTTCTGCAAAGAAAGCAATGCATTCCATGAACCGCAGATGCGCTCTTTTGCCAATTTCTGATCCTGGACTACGGTGCAAGCTTTTTGACAGTCTGGTACTACCCATTTTGAGCTATGCCAGCGAAGTGTGGGCTGTTGATGACAAGATAGGTGACGCTGCAGAGCTACTGCATAGACAATTTTTGAAGCACTTCCTTGGTGTTAGGGACAGTACTGCAAATGTCATTGTACTAGCTGAATTAGGCCGTTTCCCTTTGTGTTTCCATTGGTGGCAACAAATTCTGCGATATCATAATCACATCAACGATCTTCCTGACGATGAACGTCTCATCAAGTGTGCCTTTGTTGAGGGCATGCATGATCCAGCACACCTTTTTTGGAGCCATAAAGTTCACACTTGGCTCCAGGGTCAGTCTGTAGGTTTAGG
>JAABUP010008971.1_pt1 | contig 12509 bp, 13 predicted proteins | sample 5559201 | NCBI WGS metagenome assembly JAABUP01 (sample SAMN10711887, study PRJNA513373) | rock metagenome | isolation source: Antarctica rocks | place: Antarctica | reverse complement strand
ATAATATGAGATGTTGAAGGTCATCTTCCGCGGGCAAGAATCATGGCTTCGGATTAGTACGTTACTTTATGAGAAAGACTGAAACCGCTGCATTGCTGGATAACATCTGCATAAAACATTAACGGGCCAGGCGAGCAGTCATCAGCCGATATCTTGCTCCAAATCGCCAGTCACAATTACGATTCGACGTGTGTTGTGGAACAGTAGATTGAACAAAGGAAACCAAACCCGGATTGAAACAGATCATCCAGCACACAAGCTTGCCAGCATGTCTTGGCCCCACACGGTCAACGGCGCCGATTGATTTAAGCGAGCTCATACAAAATCTTCGTCATCAATGGAGAATTAAGGGACATATGAATTTATGAGGGAAACCCTGCGGCGGTATACGCTGTTCTGAGGAGCAAAAGATCCCGAGGGAAAGCTGCAATGGGGCCGGCCCGGACGCGCTTTACACCTGAAAGGCACGGTGCACGCCTCCACCTTGATAGGGCAGAATATACAAAAGCTGTGGCACAGCCTAATTCCACTGCGGAGAGACTGGAAGACTGTGGAAGAGGACTACTCCATGTGCAGGTTTCGAAAAGGTTCTCAAAGAGTTTTGCGCAAGTCATGCGTGTCGTGCCAATCAACACACCAAGACGCTAGACGAGCCTTAGCTTAAATCCCCTTCGTCTGCAACGGTCTCAGTCTCACTGCACAACCCCAACCGATGCTCGAGTTCTCGTCTATTCGCTTTTCTTAGAGGACCTTGAGTAGGTGATGCATCTCCGCTTTCTAAGAGAAAATGTGCTCTAGCTCGCCGGAGGAAAGGCCCCTTGCGCAACGGCAAAGCCCCAGTGCCTGAAACGTGGGACCCCGAAACAAGGGATTGATTCGGATTCTGCTTCCTCCACGCCATTGACCGCCTTTTTGACGAAGCCTCTAAGCCACTTCAAATCTGCCCTTCTTCTCCGCTTCAATGCGGCATCCTGAAGATCCATGGCTCAAGATGTTTCCACCGCTGATTGGGTTCGCCAAGATCTGCAGGCACGTACCTTGTTCCTGCCGAGATGTAGCCACATCTAACGCTTCCAAATCTTGGTATTCGTCTTGACTACCCATTGAAGAAGTTCCTCTTGTTTGAAGCAGTCATGAGATGGGTGGCCAAGGCTGTCTACGCCCCTCTGCAATGCAGTACTTTGGGGCTTGGCGGCCCACAAGAAAAGGTATACGCAATGTCATGCATCTCGTCGTGGTATCAGGCTGTTACGGCGACGCTGAAAAGGCTTTCATCTCCGTTTCCTAGGTATATAGCCATCGACTATCCTCTATTGTCTAGCTGTAGCTACTCTCCGCTTCACCCATTTTAATATCAACAACCTCCCCCCCTTTTCTTTCCTATCTTTCTGTATAATTATCGTTCAGTATGATGGCCGTTGTCGCATCAATATTCTGCGCCTTGGCGGCTCCGATTTTAGCACAGCATCGCTATCATGGATATTCCGTGTACAGTCAGCCTGCTACGAGCATGGTCGTTTCTGCTGCGAGTTACGTACCTCCAGCACGCGCCGCAGCTGCCACCGGCACTCCAGCAAACCCAACCGCAACCAACGCCGCTACTCAAAGTACTGCCCCAACAGTCGATAAGACAACATCCACTTCTTCTAGCGGCGTCAGTGTTCCGGCTGATTGCTTCAAACCCAACGGCGTCCCCGTCGGCTGGCTTCCCGATGGCGTTGACATCCTGACCATCCAGAACAAATCTAAATCTGGCACCTTACCCTGCACCTATGGCGACTACGCTCGTACGTACATCACTCCTTCCTAGTCTGCCCGTATCTTAATTTTCAAAACACCTATCTTAGTAGTCCTCACGCTCTGGGAGCTCTCCAACAGAAGCTCACGAGTCAATCCCTTCCTGTAAGAGTAGTGCTGATTCCAGAACCTGTGCAGAAATAAGCTCCTCTAGCGATTACGGAAATAATTAAGGATCCGCCTCCAAATCGGCCTCCGCAGGCACAGTATATACAATATCTCTTCAACCCTGGATCCCCTTCAACCAAGTCGACACCTCCAAAGTCGCTGACGCCATGAACACTATCCTTGCCTCCGGACCTAGCGTAGTTTGGCTACGTTTCGCGCACGAGATGAATTGGTATATCTCCACTAACACTAAGAAAAAGGCAACGCACTATACAGGCAGCACAGACCATTTCAAAATCCTTTGGAAAAACATCGCCACCACCGTCGACCGCTCCAAAGTGAAAATGTTCTGGTCCCCCAATACCCCCGTCCCCCCCGACACTATCACCTCCATCGTCACCGACTGGTGGCCTGGCGCCGAATACGTCGATATAGTCGGCTTGGACGTGTACGCCCATTCGGAATCAACAACCTTCGCGGATGCTTTTGGAGACTTCTATGATACTTACGCTGCGCCGAACAATTTGCCCTTTGTGCTTGGTGAGACAGGATGGTTGGCGGGTGGGACGTATGAACAGAAGAAGTATTGGCTTGGGCAGGTAAGTAGCGAGGTGGCGTTGGAGAGGTGCCCGAATTATCTGGGGTTCAGTTGGTTTGAGTATGATAAACCGTCTGAAGGGGATTTCAGGGTGGTGATGGGGAGTTCAAATCTTGCTGCGTCAGTGCTGGGTTAGAGGTCTAGCGTGGCTTTGGTGGGGGTGATGGATACCTCTTTTGACGAACTGATCTTTTATATTCGTTTTGTGGAAAGTGCCTAGTGGTTTGTTGTTGGGGGTTCATCACGAACTTTGTAAGAGAAAGTACACAGAGAGGTTGTGCATTCATAGAAATACTGGAGCCCCAAAGATTCCCTAATAAGACTCTTGGATCAAGTAGTCTTGATCTCCGCCCATTTTAATATTTCATACGCGTCTAGTCCAGCTTTCCATTGTTACAGAAAGCTAGCGTTTCTGTAAGCCAAGCCTACTCATACCGAAGAACTTATTTAGCACATTCATATATCCCGTGGATCGGCAATATCCCCGTTTAGGTCAGAGCCAGGTCAATAGGGACGTGGGTCGGCAATCTATGTGATACCGCCTATTTGTTTCCTACATTCACCTAGTGAGTGAACATTCTAATCTGTGAACGGCGCTCTTCTCCACGTGTGGCTCAACGAAGGAAGCAATTGGTGACACAAGGACGTTGGATAAGGTGTTGATTGTGACTTGGCTAGAACCCTCTTCTTCGGATTTTTCAATCATTGATAACGTACAGATTCGAGATTGGGCACTCTCGGAAGGGTACTATATCTTCTATAACGCCAAACTTCGCATCTAGCGACTCAGATCCTGATTTCAGAGCCGCAACGAACAGCGGACACGAGCAGATACACCACTCGTTGCCAAGCTACAACGCAGCGCCACCCATTTCGACAAGCGTCGAGGTGACCAGTCTTCTGGGTCGTTTCAGTCTTTATGGTTCCAGAGCTGCTCGAGACGATCCTTCGGCATCTTCCGGCTCGCGATCCAATCCTGGCACAGCGCACAGATAAACCTTTCCGAGACATTGCAAAGGTGTGTCCGCATCTCTAGACAATGGTATTACTCAGCCGTGAGCCTCTTCTAGAAGATACGACAAACTATGATATCAAACGGTATCGTCTTCTCAAGTAATTCCGGAAGAAGAATGAGAGTTTGACCCTGTCAACGCTCGATTTGGGCGCTCTCGAGGCCGCCGACTATTTTACAGCGTCCTGGAAACTGATGGAATCAGCCAACTAGCATTGGCCGCCGTTATTATCCCGGATCCACAACTCCCCAAGAGCGATTGAAATGCCGTGGGCTGGATGTACAGTTTGGGTAGAGTGAAGATGGGCGAGATCCGAGACATCGGAGACTATTCGATGCGATCGGACTTCACGGAGCCTGCTGATATGACTGCGTCCGGTGGATGTGCGTCGCTGCGAGTTGAATCCAAATTATTGTAAGTTATACCGGGTAGTGTATATTCCTTGCTTCAACTTTTGACCATATCAGAGAACGGAAGGCCTGCTAACCGACTCAAGGCAAATCTTCAGGGTCAACATTTACGCAGACTATGCCAAATGAGGGATTGGTCAGCGCAAGCTTCGAAGGTTCAAAGTTAGGCCAGTGACACAACAGTCTAGTTCGAGAGTAGTGAACCATTGATCATTTAACGCTCAAGAAGAAACATAATTAGTAACCGCTGTATTTAGCACGATCTTTAAGGCTTAATTCGTACTCAAATCGGATATTTCTTGCACCCAAGTGAATTACGCAGGCAGCCAACACTTTCACTTCTTCTAACACCAACCCTACGCCTTATGCAACACAAGCCTTGAGCTTTAACTATAATACTAACACTCGGAATCCTTAGACACTGCAATACTTGTTCCGCTCCCACTCATACTCTTTTGTCAGTAACGATCTCCTTAATCAGCGAAATTCTCGCCTTCTCCTCCAAAGATGGACATCCACCCAACAAGAAATTTTACTAGTTAATGGCAATCTTCTTTATTCTCTAAATGTCACATTCCGCTTGAGATACCACTGTCTCTTCCCGCTACCCTCCCTCACTGGATGATACCCCAGCACACCCTCTGCGAAGGCCAGAATCAAGGTAGGCTTGATATATGTCCATATACAACGTGGATCGCCAGGGGTAATGCTTAGGGAGTCGAATAGGGAGCCGTAATCAAGATGCGAAGTTTGCAGTTCGGCTTTCACTATTTGGAGCTATGGACGCAGTGGTTACGTAAGCACCTTGGAGTCCATCGATTATCATTGGATGAATATTGGGTGAGCATGCACCCTTGGCTTCGATAACAGTGGCACAAATGAGTTCTTGCATTGGAAGGAAGAACTTGTTAGAGACGAGATTCGGCGTACCTTCATACTGGGATTTTCAATGTTCCTTACGTGCTTCTGTAAGTATCCCGCTAACAACTCAAGCTCCTGTATGATTATTCTCGGCTAGCTTTCAGCTTCGAAGTCTCTGAATCAACTACATTTGAGGCTGGCAAAAGCAGAAGATAGGATAAAACAGGAACGATGACACCCATAATTTTCATGCATGCAAGGGAAGATTGACGACAAAGTCTGCAGGCTGGAAAGCGCGACAGTAACGGCAGGAAAATTCTACTCTCAAACAGACTTACCCGTGGCGACTTCCAGAAACGATCATCACATTATGAACGGTGCTGACCATCACATGGTAAGGTGTCTGTGTCGCGAAAAATATCTCGGGGAGTTGGAGACTATCAAGAGAAGGCAACTCCGTGGGAACGATAGGATTGCTGGCTGTGATTTGCGGTTGCGAGCGAGTCGGTATCCCAATAGACATCTAGTCATCATTCTCCTGGGCTATTGCTGAGTCTTTCTCCAATAGCTTCGCAAAGACGGTAGTGAAGTAGCCGTAAGAGCCGCGGTAGGAAGGACTACTTAGTCTCGGGAACACTGATAATGAACGCTGAGTCGGGTTTTGGGAGGAATGTTGAGACAACACGAGTGCCTGCTCTTGCTTCCACTAGAACTCCGATGCCTCTTTTGCCTTGATTGACCAGCTCTAAGAGTTGATCTGTCCATTCTGAATTACTCTCGTCTACTAGCTTCGCCGTCCAGACGTCTGCACATGCTTGTGCTACGGCAGCTATACTGTGACGAAGGTTCTTTGGTCACGATAGTGTTTTTGCAACTCGGGCAGGATCGTGGGTTTCATGATCACAGCGAATTTTCATGGGAAGCTTGGCCGCCATGATTGAATCTAGACAGAGGACAATGGTGGATAATCGTGATCTCTGAGTATTTCAATAAGTCTCTCGACCTATTTGTGCGTGCAACCTCAACTACTTTGCAGGCAACATTGGCGATCACAAGAAAGGAATTTACAATCAGGCATGATAATCAGCAGACAACATGCCAGTCCGCAAATATCTTCATCACGTGTCTCCTGATTGATTGGCTTCCGGAGGCTCATGTATGCGGCTGGCACCAGAAGCGGCCAGGGCAGTCGTCCAGACTTGCCAATTTGGTATCTCAAGCGAGGTCTACCAGATCACCGTTGCAGAAGATGCGACTTACGATACTGTTAGGCTATGTTAGGCTATTTCTACTATGGGTCGAGTTGACGAAAGTTTGACGAAAGTCAGGGGAGACAGGGCGGATGGTCAATTGACGGTGAGTCTGTGCCTGGACGGGTTATTTTGGTGGGGGCCTTTTCCAGGGGCCCTGGATATGGGCATTGGGGGCTAAGCTTCTCAGCTAGGCTTCTAGCTTGCGGCACGACGATAACCTACCGCTGTGGCCCTTCTTCGGCCGCTTCGCTAGCCCTCACGTCATAGAAAAAAAACTTTGCAATGAGGGGACCCCCCTAAGGTTACCCTAAACTGGCCTCCCGTGGGGCTGGTAGTATGTAAATAGTGCATGACTGTAGCATCTCCCGGGGCCGGCTCCGGGCATGCTTTAGGGCCCTCATTGCAAAGTTTTTTTTCTATGACGTGGCCCTTTGGGGCTAAAACAGGGCTAGAATTGAGGACGAGAGATCGAGGCTACTACAGCTCCTCGCTAATTTACTTACCATATTCCAATAGCTCCACCTTTTGATGAGTCTGGCACCGAAGCTATACACGAACCTATCCAGCCACGGGGACATAATTGCGACACAGCGCAATATGGATTGGCGATGGAGGTGGGGGCGGGCCAGAAGGCCGATTCTTGGCTACGAGGCGGACTGAAAGACCAGTGCAGGGGAGTGGTCTAGGTCCAGATTGAGAGAGAGATTAAGAGATGGATATGCATATAGCATTGGACCCCACCCAGCCTCCTCTGCACTGATAACTCCTTTCGCTCTCCCTTGCAAACGGAACTTTCATTCTTGAATTGAAAACAAGCAGCCAGCACACAGCACATACCAAGACCTAGCCCTGGATTTCGTCAAGAAAGCCGAAGCCCAGCTCAAGGAGCTCCTCAGGGCGACTTGAACAAAGCCACCGCATCCCCTGGGCTGGATGGGAAACAGGCGGACCCCCCTGCTGCCCAAGCTCCTACGAATGCCGCACCTGACTCCAGCGCCTCCACGCCAGCAGCCGTTATATTAACATTTCGCAGTGTTCATCGATGGGCTTGGAGACTATGTGAGAAACGATGGCCCCGACAGCAAGAATGAGCTGAACAATCTATGCACAGCCCACACTTCGACCATCGAGCCTGACAAGAGCGGAAAAACCTCCTACTGCGGCTGTACGATATCGGGTGGCTGCTTGCGTATCCTCTTCAACGAGAAGTACCTTGGCTCCAACATGTGTGATTCAACAGCCGAACTCGGTAAAGCTATCAACGAGGCCGGTATCGCCTCCTCTGGTTCAGGCGGTGCAGCCCTCGACTTCGACGCCAAGACAGCCATCAAGAAGGACTATGAGCCAGCGATCGGAGCTATCGAAGCCCGAATCGCTGCTGCAATCGACGCACCCGTCATAACCCTATAACACACTCTCGAAGCCAACTTTACCAGACTCGCCGCTTTATGTCGCGTCGGGTTAAAAGGATTCTATGTTTCCACGCGAGTGGCAGAAGAATATTGGCAAGGATACAATCTCATACTTCAGGGCTTTTGCAGAAAAGCTTGAGGATACCTGATTCAATAAGGATGAGATGCTGCAGGAGGGTTTCAAGGAGGCTGTGGAGACGAGTGAGATCTCGTTGCGGATCGTTGACAAGCTTGTCAAGGGATCCTATCATGAATGTGTGATCGAGAGCGGTGTGTGCTATATGCAGACCACTCCGAAGTACTGGACTACCAATATTCGGGAGATAGTAGCGGACATCATGAACTTGCTGTAGAGGTCATCTGCCGTAGATAGGATCCAGTGAAGTGTGAGGCATGCAGTCCAGGGCGTCTTATCAATCATCATATATCTACGGCACATCTAGGTGACTGGCGATGTTGTCCCTCTCTCGTCCTTTATATATAAACGTATCTTTTCTTTGTCTCACAAGGCTGTTGGCCCTGGCCTCTGAAGGTACGGTCGTGCGTTTGTTAGCAACAAACATCTCGCACCACCCCAATTTGACACGTCTTCGACAGAAGATTTGGTCTTCCAATTATATATTGTACAAAATATACAAAGCTACGAAATACCGCAGTTCCACTTTCCACACGGAGTCTAGAGCGACCGATTCGCCCAGAAGCTATCGAGCCTGCAGCTAACCACGACCACGTCCTCCAACGTCTTCGCTGTCCCAGAGAGAGTTGAGGATATCCTTTGTCTCACGCCTTGTCACGATCTGGACCGGTTACAGCGCGTCAATAGTCTATTCCATGACCTTACGAATAGGTTGACTCATCTCTAGGATGAACACATGCTTCCAAGATGTTGAGAGCTCTGAGCGTCTCGAGGTCAATCTCGACGCGGTAACACCATTGATGAGCTCCATATACACTTCTGAAGATGTCGGTGAGTGGGTTCCAGGCGACGAGATTATGATCAGTAGCGATGCTAGCGCTAGAGGTACTATCGGTGTTGGCTTCGAAATAGAGCTTTTGCTGGAGTCTGGATTTTATGACTGTTATTTCGAACTTAGTGTTGATACGTTGCCAAAGGAATATATCTATTGGTTGTGCAGGCTGAATAATCACTTCTATTGTTTCGGAAAGGGCGAAGAATATGGTGGAGGCAGCCCAGGTCGATCTAGGCTTTGTTGCGGTATTCTGCTAGCCCTCTTACCGGATGAATCTTTCTTTTGAGGAGAGACGTTTGCGAAGTGAGAACATGTCGTTGATGAAGAAGGGGTATTGCTGTGAGCCGAACTGAGAACGTTGCGATATTTGAGAATTCTGGTGTCTGGAAACGCGTCGGTGTGTCAAAATAATAGGGGAAGCTTAGAACCTATATTCTATAAGATGTTGGACCTTTTCAATACACCCCAATTCTTCCCAGCCTATCTAGCTCTTTCGGAAAATCACATTCCAGCCTCACCCTTTAACCACGGAACCTCCGATACTAACTCTCCCCTATCCTCCTACTCATGAACCCCGATCTCTTTATCCGAATACTTATCGGCGTCCCGTCGACTACTAGTGCTGCGAGGTTTTTCTAGAACGTTTCTCTTCTTTATCCCTGCCGTCAGAGGTTGTATTTCCTTGTCTGTCGCGTCGGGATCTTCATGGGATTGGAGAGGATTGGGAAGGGACGGTAGGGATGTCATTGTACTCGTGTTGGGGGACTGAATTCGAGGTTTCTTTTCTGTTAATAATGAGGGGGTTAGAGACCAGGGTGTCGGTGTAGCGAGGGTTTCCCCGCTGGTAAGCTGGGCATTCAAGCTTTCGTCTGGTGAGTCTGTCAATCTAGTAAAATGACTCGGTGAGATCATTTCCTCATCTGTGGTATGTTGTCTGAACAACGCGGGATAGTATCGTTATCTCTGTGGGTGACGGTGTTGCTTGCGGAAAGCTCCGGATATCTATTGGATAATACTTGGTTGAGACGGGAGGTATCTTCAACCAAATCAAATGGCCATTGGCAATCTAATCTCCTTCCATGGAAGGGTAATGATATCGCCTCTCTGCAAACGTGTCGTTTCGTACACCTCGTGCCGAGACTCTCATTAGCCAATTCAGGACAATGAACTCAAGTTTAAATTTCAAGATGTAGCTAAAGGCCTGGCATGGATGGCTTAGGCCGGGTTGATTGAGGAATACCTGATGAATAGTCAATGCCCATCCTTTGTTCTAGAATTGAAGGTGGTCTCGGGGATCGTACGAAGCTCACAGCTAGTATGTCACAACATAGGGCAATGACGATAACATAAGTCAAGTCCAACAGGACACGACGCTGCCGAACACCAGACTTGAGTCTGAGAAGCCTGATCAGGGACCACAGGTAGACACTACTAATCGTACCTTCAGCACAGGTGAAGACGGGTTGAGTGTAGCGATCCACGATGGCTTCCCCTGGCGACCACATAGAAGAAGTTCCTAAAGAGATGTCGAAAGCAGGCCAATCGACAACCCAGGACGGAACGATCGTGGCCATAACGGTCAGAATTATCATAACCAAAATCCAGCGCTGGACATTTCGGTTTTGATTGACCAGATATAGCCGGGAATACAGTACTAGAAGTTGTGCTGGAGCATACAAGGACCAGCCGCCTAGAAGGCATAAGAGGGCAACAGGCCAAACATGTGAAGACCTTGATCTTGTTGGTGGCAGGAACTACTTTATTACGATACCGAGTGCGTCGATTGCACAGCCCCAAGTCCCGATTAGCATGCTGTAGTAGTACAAGCCTTGTCGCTTTCTGAAGGCACGATGGATTGAGATGTTCATTTCGACTGCGAGAAAGATGACCGAGGCCACGAAGCCACCCGCTGCAACTTTTTCGCCAGGCATCCATTCTGTGGCAGCAGATTCCAAAACGTGGTATGGAGAGTGCGATGTCATCGTGGTATTGGTCGATTATCATTAAGAATATACCACCCCGGCGCTTGACAGATGAGCTTATCGGGGATGACGAGGATAGTCAAAACCACAGAGCAGATAACAGAAGAAAGGAAAGCAAAGCAAATGAATCGGAAGGATGAGAGACTCGAGTGACATGAAAGAATAGCAAGGAATAACCGACCGCAACGACGCCCATATGATGAAGAAAGATTAGCATAGTCAATTGACCTTCCTTTCAACGAAGCACGATAGCGGTCAATGCAAAGGCGAAAGGAGACAAGCACTGTCAGCACGGAGATGTAGGGGCTTGGGCCCTATGCAGGGCTGAGTCATGCCCCTCTATGTATTTAGAGCGTCGGCCAAGATCGGAAAATGAGGGATTGGTTGGGTGAGTAATTTACATTCGCCCTGCTCGCTAGCCAAAGATTGGCGAAGTGTTCCGATCGACCGCGACGTGCATGTTTCGGATCCTGCTTCCTCTACTCGTATCTGCAGACTACTCGTATCTGCGGGCTGCCGACTCCACCCCTGCTGAACGCATGACAGGCTTCTGAGTCTCTCATGAAACAGTCGGAGAAAACCGACTGGCTGCGCGTTCTAATTCATGACTCCCAGATGTCCCAAAACATGCAGGACATACCGTACGCACAGTCGTAAGGCATGCCACATGGCACAGCTGAACAACGCACCGAGGTTGCGTCAATCCAATAATAAATGAAGCATTGACTCTACAATATCTATCAAGTTTAGGAGAGATGGCCGAAACGGGGCTTGGCACGCTTGGATTTAGCGTATGCAAAAAGCTGTAGAATCCTTGGCATTTTTATTTTTTTTCTTTTCCCCCACCACAGCTATACAACCCAGTACCAGCTCTATAAAGAAATCTTCTAAGATGACTACTATTATCTAGGTGGATAGCTCTGCTTAAGGGGATTCTAACGCCCTAGAAATTAAATAAATTGAGAAAGTATTCGTTGAGTTATAAGGCTTACAATATAGGTTATAGGTTTACTCGGTTTGGTAGGGCTTAAACCAAACCTGATATCTTCGACCCTATCTATTCGATTAAGTTAATCTCTACGGCGTTAGAGTCGCCTTAAGCAGAGCTCTCTACTTATATAAAATTGGTTAATTAGAAGAGTTACTCGTAGAGTATTAAACTATAGTACCTAGGGTATTTATAATAATATGAAAGTAAGTATAAAGCCTTGGTGGGAGAATAATCTTTATATTTAGATAATAGAATTAATATCTAAAGAGTCAAAGCGAGGGCTCCGAGCCTTTTATTTCTAAAGAGACTCCGGAGTACTAGAAACTATAATATAATATTATAATATAAATGGCGTAATTACGCCGTATACTTCTTTTATAGGATTTATATATTATATTTAATAGCCGCTATAGAGTTATTTTTAATATAATATAATAATTACCTCCCCTTTTAGGGGTTTCGCCCTCGAAACTAGTAAATATTAACTTAATCATTTTTAATATTTTTAGCGAAAGAGTATAATATAGGAGAGTTGAAATTAAATAGGGTATACGCGTAACACCTACGCTTTTTATTTAATTTTATTAATCTCCTAGTTTTTTAGTAGTAATATATTAAGGAAAAACCTCTAAACCTAGTAGGAAAAAGAGAGGGAAATAAATTATATTTTAAAACTAATAATACGTCGCGTAAGGTTCGTAGTCGGCGTAGTTATATAATTATAGATTATATTAGGTATTCGATAAAAACCTTAAAACCTAAAGGGAAAAATAAAGGAAAGAATATTATAATCGCCGTCGAAAACTATAAACCTTTATTATTAATAGGGTTTTAATAATATCGGCGGTAAAATAAATTATTCTACTTTATTATTTAGGAAGAACTCTAGTTATAGGAGTAAATATATATAAATAGTAGTTTTAACGTAGGTATAAAAACTTCGCCGATCTTTAAACTTTTCTTTTTTTATAATATCCTACTATCTTCTATATATATAAATTCCTATATATTACTATTAATAACTATACTATATTTAGACTTTTATTAATTTATAATAATCTCGGTCGTATCTTTAAACTCTTTCTCGAGGTTATAAATATTATATATATATTC
>JAABUP010008970.1_pt1 | contig 12511 bp, 9 predicted proteins | sample 5559201 | NCBI WGS metagenome assembly JAABUP01 (sample SAMN10711887, study PRJNA513373) | rock metagenome | isolation source: Antarctica rocks | place: Antarctica | reverse complement strand
CTGAGCCCTCTTCTCAAACTGTTGTAGTGTTTTTGCACAGTTGAGTAGGTTCTCTTTGAGCTCTCATGTGTTTTCTGAGGTATTGTATTCTTTTCATTTGATGAGATAGTGGGTTTTCTCGCTAATCATTCGTTGTTTTAAAATGTTCTCAACTTGATACTCCTTATTAAGTTTGACAGATGTTTTGATGGTTTGAAGCGGTATGAACTGATTGCAACACTGAAGCATGAACACATGAAATACTGAGTGTATCTGCATTTTCTTGAGTAAGTCTAGCTCATAGCTTAACCCCTTGATGTTTCTCTTGATTTTGAACGGTTTTATGCTTTTGTTGTTCAACTTCTTGCTTCTTTGCTTTACATGAATATTGTTTGTTCTTAGATAAACTCTTTCTTCAACCACAAAAGGTTTTACCTTTGTTGTTTGTTCTGTTTGCTGTTGAATTCTGTTTGCCAGATCCTTATGCAACTTCTTGATCTCTGCAATGTCTAGTATTGCTTTCTGACTTTGTGATTTGTGTGCTTGCAGTTCTTGTCATACCTTTGAGTTATATTCATAATTCGCTCGAAATGGTGTTTCTTCTGTGGTTTCATTTTGTGTGTTGTTATACACAAACTGTGCCGTTGACAACAGTTGTACTCAGTTGTTCTGATTCTTATTGATGTAGTGTCTTAAGTACGTTTCAACTGTTTGGTTCATTTGTTTGCTCTGTCTGTTTGTCTGTGGATGGTATGCTGTTGACATCTTATGTTTTATCCTGAGTTCTGCTGTGAGTGTTTCTCAAAACTTGCTTGTAAACAGCTTGTCTCTGTTAGTGATAAATTCCTTTGATAGCCTGTGATTGTTAATCAATTCTTGCAGTATGATGTACATTAATACTGATGCTGTTGTGGTTTTCTTGAATGAAATGAACATGGTGTACTTGGTCAGTCTATCAACTATAGTCAATATACTGTCAAATTTCACTCCTCATGCCGGATTCTTCAATGTTGATAACTTTGTTATGAAGTTCATGGTAATTGACTTTCATAACGCATTCAGTGCATCTAGTCGTGTTACTTCATCATATCTTTTATCTCTTCTCATCTTGTTTCTATGGCATGAATTGCATCTGACAATGTACTTAGTGATTTGATCTCTAAGGTTGCTGATATTGTGTCTTCTTCATACAAGGTCCTCAGTTCTTTTGACTTCAAGGTGTTCACTGGCTCTGTTGTCATGACATACTTGTATTAGTTCTTCATCTGTCAAGGAAGCTTGCTTCACCTTGTACGTTGCTGCTAAGCCTTTTGTGAGGATTCTCTTTTCATCTTCACTCAGAATTTCGGTGTGGATTTTTTCCACTCCTTCATGATCAGGCTGTTTACTCAAAGTGTCTGCTTCACCATTCTCATTACTCTTCTTGTAATGAATTTGAAATTTGTAATTGGCTAACTGTTTGGCCCAGTGAACCTGTTGTTGATTTAACTGTTTTGTTGTTGCAAAGTTCCTCAAATTCTTGTGATTTGTGTAGATCTGAATAAACTTCTCAGTATCTGCAAGATAAGGTCTTCAGTCTTGTAGTGCTTTCACTATTGCAAGAAGTTCTTTGTCATGAATCTTGTATCTTTTCTTCAGTTCTGATAGTTTTCTAGATTGATAGGCTATGAGTCTCTGTTGCTCATCCTCAATCTGGTACAAGCATGCACCTACTGTGAAATCTGATGCGTCAGTTTTCAGTACCTTCTTGCATGCTGAATTGAGTATTCTCAGGTGTGCCATACTGTTAAGGCTTCTCTTTAGTGTGTGAAACGCATTCTTCTGTTCTTTATCCCAATGTCATCTTTTGTTCTTGTGCATTAGTTGTGTGAGGGGTTCTGCAATTCTTGCATAATTAGGTACAAACTTTTGATAATAGTTTATCAACTTTAAAAAGGCTTGTACTTTCTTGACTTGTTTTGATGAAGAACAGTTTCTGACTGCATTCATTTTTTTTGAGTTCTTCTTGATCTGTTCAGATTGAATAACATAATCAAGGAACTTGATTTCCTTTGTTTCAAACCTGCTCTTTGATTTTTTCACATACAAAGTCCTTTCATTGAGCTTTTCAAGTACCTTGTGCACATGGCTGCAGTGCATCTCAAGGTCATCTGAGTATATCAGAATGTCATTGAGGTATGTGATCATAAAATCATCAAGGTATTCTCTCAACATGTCATTGATTAACCTTTGAAAGGTGACAGGGGTGTTCTTAAGCTCAAACAGCATAACAGTGTACTTGTAGTGTCTGTATCTTGTTCAGAACGCTGATTTTCATTCTTTGTCTTCTTTCATTTGTATCTGATAATAGGCTTCTTTCAAGTTTAGACTTGTGAATCACTTGACTCTGTTTAACCGGTCTTGCAACTCTTCAATCAATGATAGAAGATAACTGTCTTGTTTAGTTATCTTGTTGAGTTGTCTGTAGTTGACACATAGTTGCTTCATGTCATTCTTCTTTGATACAAACAGAATTGAGTATTCTGTCAATGACTTTGATGATCTGATGAATTCTCTTTTGAGATTCTTGTCAAGGTAAGTTCTGACTTTCTTGAGTTAATCTTTGCTCATTGAGTATAGTGGCATTCACTTTGGCTGCTTGTCATTCAATAGCAGTATTTCATGATCTCATGACTTATACTCTGATAAGCTCATTTCTGATTGTTCAGGGATCTTGTACACATCTGCTGTGATGTATAACTCTTTGCTGATTCAATCAATTCTTGAGTTCTTTTCACATAATCAGAGCATCTCTAGTATGACATCATACTTGATTGAATTGAGAACATCAAACATCAACTTCTGTGAATCTTCTAGTATTATGACTTTGATGTGAACCTGTTCTGTTATTCACTTGAATTCTCCGTTGATCATATATATCTGTATAGGCTTCAGCGCTCACTGCAGCGTTAGTTCTAGCATTCCTATTGCTTGCTGCAAAATATAGTTGTCAATTGCTTCTGAGTCTACCATTGCTTGAAGAAGTCTATCCCGTTCAACCTGAACATCAACTCATATCTTATTCTCCTTGCTGTTCTTTTGAGACATTAAAAGCTTCTTGTTCTCTAGTTTCTTTGAGAGAGCTTGCAGTTTTTTGACTGTACTGCGTCGCTTGCTCTTCTTCTGAGGTTCTGAAATCACTTAGGCTCTACCTCTTGTGTGATCAGTTGTATGTATTCATCACTGTCTTTCTCAATATACTGTTCTGAGTGTAGGCACAGTTTGTACTGATCATATTCCCACTGAATCTGAATCTAAAGTGCTTTCACTTTACTCAGAAACTCAGATGGCATGTAGTCTTCTGAAAAGGTTCATTGACCACTGTCTGATGTCAAATACTCTGTGAGTAAACGGATCTTGATTTTGTGACTCTTAGTTTTTCACACAAGTTGTTTTGATACTGAGTTGATCACTGTTCATACTTTTTTCATTAACTTGTTGAGTTTTAAGCATGCTCTTGCTTCTTTCATTTCTTCTTGTTGCTTCTTAAGGTCATTGACTCTTTTCTTGAGCTCTTTCTGCTATCTTTTAAACAGTTGTTGACGCATCTCTCAGTGCTGATTCTCAGAGTGCTCATATCTTGTTTTGAGTCTCATGTTGACTTCTCAGTTGTTGACATCTTTTGAGTCTGTGTTCAAATTCAGAGCTATTCAGGTGCTATCACTGTAGTCTTCTTCTACCTGAGTTTCATGAGTATTGCTTTCTTTAATCTTGACTTTTTCTAGAATAGCTAATCTCTTCAGTTGACCTGTTGTGTTGTAACCGTTTTGTTTCTTCTTGAGTTTCTGTGAGTATCATTCAACTTTGTTCTTGCTGCTCATATGTGTTCAGCACATGTTGTTGTAGCAAACTGTTCAGCTCAAGGCGTTGTGCACTATGTGTGTATTCATTGCTGCAACTTCTTTTTTCTCTCATTGAGGTTTCTTGCAGGTTCTTGCAAGGTGTTTGAGCTTTTCACAGTTATAACATTCGCAAGTCTCTGCTCATCAAGATTGAGGCTTATAGAGCTTGCTCATGCACTGTTCTTGCTTCACTTGTGGTTGCTGCTCACAGTGCTTCTCAATTGCGTCAAGGTTTATAGGGTCACCTCTTCTGAGAGTATAATGTCTTTCTCACACCTTCAGTGTGTAGTGCTCTGTGTGCTTCATCTGTTGTTTTCATTGATGACTGTCAATGTTGATGAAGATATTGATCATATTCTGAAGCTCTTCAGGTTGATTCATTCTGACTATCTCATCTTTGATAGTCTCATTGAGTTCTCAGTAGTATTGCAATACTAAAGCATCATCATCTCAATTCATTAGGGCTGCAATCCGCTGAAACTCTGCCGCATACTTGACTGTCAACTTATTCATCTTCAGGATGTGAAGTTGTCTTTTCGCTGCTCATTTCTTGTTGACTACTTTGAAGGCTCTTCAGAGCTCATCTTTGAACTTCTTATAGTTGCTGAATATGAATTTCTTATTGTTCATTTGTTTCTTTGGTGTCTTGTCAAGAAACTCATGCAGTTTGAGGTCAACTCAATCAAATGCTGCATTCTTGAGGTACAATACAGTAAACAGGCCTTTGTTCATCTTGAATCTAAACTTTGCCTGATTGAATTCAATATATAACTTGAGCTTGGTCAAGAAGGCTCACAGCTTCTCTCTCTCATCTGTGAATGCATTGAGTGCCGGTACCTTGAGTACATCAATCATTTGCTGAAGGCCTTGAAGGTTGACTTGACTTGTTGAAGCTGACTTTTGTGCACTGATTGTCATTCTTATATTGTAAGAATGTTCAAAGTGTTACATTCTAATCTGAGATGCCTCAGATATTAGGGCTAAAGATTTGTGCTTGTTGATATAAGAGTCTCAGTGTGCGGTGTAGGGTAAACCAGTAGTTGGTAACTTGTATTGAGTTGAACACAACCCATTTCCATAGGGGAAATGGTCCTACTATATACTATAGGATTGCCGTGCTCACACTGCTCACTATAGAGCAATAGAGCTGATAGACCTACTAAGGGTCTATCGCCTCACCAAGCTTGCCGTGAGCATATAGAGCTGTGTGAGCTCATGTTCAGGTATACCCTTTTCTCGCGTATTTTCTAGAACATACTAGTCAGTTACAGTTTGATCATAACAATAATACTGATGAAGATGAAGTGATCATCAAGAAAGAAAAAAAGCTCAAAGAGTTATTAAAGATTCAGAAGATGTGTTTAGATTTTTGCATTAAGTTGTTAAATCAGTTCATCAGTCAGAGAGAGTACAACAGTGTGTTAATATGTGCATTAACTGTTTTAAACGTCAAGAAAGACAGTTGAAAGGGGTCAGAGCAGTATTCACTCATTTTGTCAGCTGTGATCAAGGTTGCCTGTTTCATGATGATGCAGCAGGTGTTGAAGTTATCAGATCTGTTCAAAGAGAATGAGTTAAATGATAGTGACAACAGCACTGATTCATCACAAGCACACAAGCCACACATAAAGAGATGTTTGCAGTTTGTTCAAGACATGATGAATAGGTTCATGGTTTGAGGCAGTCATAGCTCAATGCAATGAATGTTGAATTTATGCATGTACAGGTTGAAGATTCATTACAACATGACGTTGAGGGGTCATGTCAAATAAAAGAAATATAACAAGTTGTTGTATAAGAGGGTGCAGTTTAACATAGCTCAGTTTCACAGCATTCTTCACAGATTGATGATGAAAAGTCAGCGGTTGTTGATGAAGAATTTGTTGTTGTTCAACAGTAAACACACTGACAAAGTGATGAAGATCTCATGACAGTTGTTGAGAGACAACTCAACTGACAAACAATCAGAATGAAATTTTTTGCAGAATCACTGAACACAGTTATTGATAGATGATCAGATGTGATTGTTCAATCAGGTTAAACAAAAGCTCACAGTTAAAAGTAGGTTTTTAAAGTCAGACACTGAGTCTGAGGTAAATTGACAAGAAATCAAATCATACATGACATGAGTGACTGAGTTTCAGAAGAAGTTATTGATGTTGATGCATATCACATCAGGTCAGTCAGCAAGAAAGTCTGAGATATTAAGCATTCAGCACAGCAACACTGTACAAGGTGAGCACTGAAACGTTTTCATCAAGAATGATATGATGATGTTTGTGATGAGATAGCACAAAGGTTATTCATTGAGTGATGACGTCAAGATTATTCATCAATATCTACTGCAGAAGGTGAGTGAGTTGTTGATGCAGTATTTGTGATTGATGTTGTCATTTCAGCAGCAAATGAAAGCAATGATATGAAAGAAGAACATCATTTCAGCACACATATGACTGACAGACCTGAGTGAGAAGAAGTGAATGTTAAAGAGAATGCAGAATGTGTTAAAGAATGAGAGTAGGATTAAATTGAGTGATCAGAAGTTGACAATTCAGTTGTACTGTAACATTGTCATAAGCATTAGCAGAAAGTTCATGTGTTAATCAACTGTATTTTATAAAAATGAAAATGACAAGAAGAAAGAGAAGAAGTGAAATGAGAAAAGCATGACAACAGCAATTGCAGACGTACAAACAGGGCACACATTGCACATTGTAAGCATGATTTACACACAGACAATCATAAAGCAGGCTGAAGCAGTGACAGACAAGAGGCAGCAGTTCTGAGTGTCAAGCATGAATTGACATTAGTTTTTGTGTTTTCAATCTGCTGTGAAGAAACAGCAGCAGGCGGCAGATTCAAAGAAGTGCAAGTGAGTGTTGTTTGAGGCTAAGATGAAGAAGAAAAGAATAAACAGATGAGTGCAGTTATGAAAGATGAACATTGAAGCGCAGTTAAAGTGAATGATGAGTAAAGAAGCAGCATTTTGAGGTGTTCAGAAAGAGACAATCAAAGTGATCATAGTAAGAAAAAGCCTGATTGTGATGATGATGTCAATGAGTGCAGACAAGAGCATGTTGTTTATGTTATTGATGTGGGCCAAACAGAACAAAACAACAATGATGATAGTTTCATTGATTGCATTGTGCAAGGACATGAAGTGACATTGCAATGTCTTGAGAATATCATGCACAGAGTGAAAAGAGCAATGTTTGCTGAATGCAGCAGCCATCATGTTAGTGATGTCAGAGTCAGCGGTCAGCAAGAATTTCATGACATATTTGAACTGATTAAAGGTGACACAGCAGTTGAATCAGATCATGATAGATGAGTGTCACATTGTTTTAAATCATCAGTACATGTTTTGCAAGCAGATGCAGCAATTGAGAAGGTTGTTGATGACAGAGATGCAGATGATGTTGTTGATGATAATGTTATTGCTCAGTAAAGATGAGAAGTTGTATAAAAGAATGTATTTCAAGAAAGAGCAAGTGAAAAAGTTCAGAGCAAGAATGATGAGAGTGAATGTGACATATTGAGTGATTAACATAAGCAGAGTAAAAAGGTAAGAGAATAAGAAGAAGATGGTTTTGAAATTGATTGATAAACAATTTCAAAGGTATGTGACAGAAAAGATGATGATGTATTGCAACACAGTGGCAAAAGTAAAGAGAATTAAAGAGAAATTTAATTGCAATACATATCATCATGATGTGATAGAAAAGGACAGTATGTTGAAGGATTTCAGAAAAGAAAGACAGTGAATGATTGTGACAATGAGTGTGTTAGACATGAGTGTTAACATACTAAACATCAGGTGTATTGTACACATGAATTGACTGCAGATGTTGTTGAATTATGCGTAAGAGAGTGAAAGAACAAAACAGAACAAAAGAAAAAGTGAGGTGATGGTGATAGAAGATGATGATAAAAAGACATGAGAGAATGACAGTAATCAGACAGAAGAGAAGAAGAAATTGATGTAAAGATACATCTGAGGCAAGAGTGACATGGCAATATGTAGAAGGGTCATGTTAAATGAATATTTAAACAGAAGAAAGAATCAAATCAGATGTGAAGAGAGAAAAGAGTTATGTGATGTTTGTGATAAAGATGAAGAATGAAAAGATAAAGAGATGAAGAAAGAGACAATAGAGAAAAGAATGAAATAGAAAGAAACAGTAAAGAATTAGATGAAAGAGAAAGAGATAGTAAAGGAAAGAATAGAAGAGAAAAAGATAGTAGAAAAAAGAATAGAAAAGAAAGAAATAATGAAGAAACAGAAGAAAATGAAGCAGGCTTAAAAGGTTCAATACAAGTTTTGACAGCAAGAGTGTGAAAGAAGAAAACAGTGAGAGGAGTTTAGCAGAAGCAAACAATAAAAGTATTTGAAAATAAAGTGATTAAGACAGCAGTTGCAGAATTGAACAGAATGTTGTGAGATATGCAGAAAGGCAGAGTTAAAGACAGATAATCACAATTTAAAGCATTGCAAAAGTGCAGAAAGTCAAAAGACAAGAAAGATGTTTTGAATGATTCAAAAGACAATAAAGTTTGAGGTGTATTTAAGGTGTTTTGAGTGTGGGGTTTTGCAGAAGTTTTGCAACGATTGAGAGGTGAATGAAAAGAAAAAGTATCAGAAGGTCAAGGGTGAGTTATGTCAATTCAAGGGTGTTTTGATAGCAAGAGTTTTGAGAATGGTTTTTGAGTATAAGAAGCAGGTTTGAGGGTGATGGCAACAGTGATTAAAAGAATTCAGAGTTGATTTAGGTTCAGATGAGAGTTTGATTTTGTATTTGAGTGCAAAGAGACAGTTAAAGAAGGCAAAAAGCAACAATTTAGCGGGGAAGTTTTGTTGAATTTCAGCATTGATAAAGAAGTAGTTTAGAGGATTCATCAATGTAAGCTGATTGAATTGATTACAAGAAGATAGATAGAAGAATAAATCAGTTGAGTTATAAGATAGAAAAGAAGCAGTGTAAATTTGTGCAAAAGCATGTGAAGAGGTAGAAGAAAAAGGGAAGAAAGATAGTTATTAGTAATATAGACATGTCATAGAATAGGTGAGTAGATTTAGAATTAGGTTTATCAAGTGATATAGAGTTACTCAAAGATTTAGAAAGTTAGTTAGGTTAATAATAGTAGTAGATGTACAAGTAGTAATATTAACAGCAATGTTACTGTCAAGTGAGAAGAGCAGTTTGTTAAATATGATGAGTATGTGATTTGTGATTTGATTAGGGTTAAAAATAGAGAAAGTAAAAGATGAAGTTAATGAGACAAGCTGTGAATTTGATCAGAGAAAAAAGAGGGAGTAAAAGAGAAAAGAAACAGTAAAAGAGAAAGAAGTTAAAACAACCTGTTGATTTGTGAAAAGAAAAAAGAGGTAGGGTTAGATAAAGTGAGTTAAATAATCTGTCAATTTGCAGAAAGAGAAAGAAGAAAGTAAAAGAGAAAGAAGAGAGTAAAGAGAAAGAAGTTGAGACAAGCTGTGAATTTGATCAAAGAAAAAGAAAGTAGGGTTAAATAAAGTGAGTGAGACAAACTGTGAATTTGCAAAAGAAAAAGAAGGTAGGGTTAGATAAAGTGAGTGAGACAAGCTGTGAATTTGTGAAAGAAAAAGAGAGTAAAGTTAAATAAAGTGAGTGGGACAAGCTGTGGATTTGCAAAAGAAAAAAGGAATAGGGTTAAATAAAGTGAGTGAAACAAGCTGTGAATTTGCAAAAGAAAAAAAGAGTAGGGTTAGATAAAGTGAGAAGACAATCAGTCAATTTGCAAAAAGAGAAAAAAAGAAAGTCAAAGAGAAAAGAGACAGTAAAAGAGAAAGAAGAGAGTAAAAGAAAAAAGAGACAGTAAAAGAAAAAGAAGTTAGAACAAGCTGTGAATTTGTGAAAAGAAAAAGAGAATAGGGTTAAATAAAGTGAGAAGACAAGCTGTGAATTTGTGAAAGAAAAAGAAAATAAAGTTAAATAAAGTGAGAGGACAACCAGTTGATTTGCAAAAAGAAAAAAGAAGAGAGTAAAAGAAAAAAGAGAAAGTAAAAGAGAAAGAAGAAAGTAAAAGAGAAAAGAGACAGTAAAACCTGTTAGTTTGCAAAAAGAGAAAGAAGAAGAAAAAGAAGCAGTAAAACAGAAAGGAGTTAAGACAACTGGTGAATTTTTAAAAAGAAAAAAAAGACAGTAAAAGATAAAATAAAAGGTGAAGTAATAGATGAGATAGAAGGTGAAGTAAAAGATGAAATAAAAGATGAAGTAAAAGATGAAATAAAAAATGACATAAAATATGAAGTTCTATTGTGACACTGTCAGTGAACATTGTTCAACTCTACTTTGATTAACCTATTTATATATTATTGTTTAGTAAAGAAGAACTTCATGTGTTTAAGAGCTGAGGTGCAGTTGATTTTTAATGATGTTCATAAAGACTGACTTAGTTTAGCTTAAGGCAATGCCACATTGATAAGTTAAAATCTTGCTAAGTCATTTTTAAGTGTCAAGTTGCAAGAGAAACTGCAACTCAACAAGGTTTAACCCTATTTGAATTATGTCTGACATACATCATTGAAGTATCTTCAACATCATTCAAACAACATGTGTTGTGTATTGTGCTTGTTTCATAGTGAACAAATCATGACTGTGAATGAAATTCAACTTGAATTGCATTGTTGAAAAGTGGTTGAGTTGCAGTATTCAGCCTGAATGAAAGCGTCTCATACACATCAGCTTTGTTGTTGGTTTCAATAGCTTCTGTCAGTAAATACAATGCTTTAACTACTGCTCAACATTGACTAGACAGGTTGAGGGCCAGGTAACTTTAACTGCATCATCTCAGCGCTACTGCAGGTTGAATTATTGTTAGTCTTGCAAAAAAGAATCTTACAATATATACATTGTTGTAAAGTTCACCCAATTGGTAGATAAGAGCATGCCATGACTATTTTATGACTAAATCTCACTTGTGAAGGCTTTGTGACCTGTGAATAGAATACATTCAACTTAAAGGTGATCAGTTCTTTGAGGAATATTTCAACCTTGCTTTGAGTGTGAACATTTCTTTGATATACATATATTAAGTCTTCTATTCTCTGCTCATCTTTCTGAAACACTCTTACAGACTATCAGCTCTTCTGCTTCTTATTGTATTTTTCATAGATACTAAAGATGTCTTTCAAAAGCTTGCTGTCAGCATTCTGTGAACAACGTCTAAAAGTCAATTCATCTTGAGAAGAACAGGTCACAGAACTATTGAATGTAATAAATCTCTGATTGCTCTTGAGAAAGTCTCTGTCTGCTAACATAAAGCCGCCTTAGGCAATATGTACCAACTTTTCATTCACAACATTGCTCTTACTCAGTGCGTGTCTGCAATCCTTTCTGATCCTCCTGCTGCCTAAACTCTACACTCTGACACCTGCCGCCAATCTCCTGACCATCCGTGCCCTGGACACACTTCTCGTCACAACAGGCATCAAGCACAACCACTACATGGATGGTGCGGTCATGAAGAAGAGCACGGCGCAGCCCTTAGATGTCAACGGTGACTATTTCGGGCCCGGCCACGAAAATATCGCAGTTCTCCTGCTCGGCGCCAAGAGCAACCACCCACTTGGGATTTTCGCTCATCTATTCAGCATCGTCTATGACTATGTTGAAAAGATGTCCAGGCAGATGAAGTCTGAGAAAGATCAAGATAATGGCTGTAAGTCACATATGAAACCGTCTCTATGTCCTTTACCTTGTTAAAATATGTTCCTGGTTGATGCTTACAATTTTTCTCCACGACTAGTCCTCGGCCAAACAGGCTACAGCAGACCAGACGCCCACGGCGCCAACGAGGTCCTCCTCATCAGCTACTGGCGCAGCGTCGACGCCGTGCACGCCTACGCTCACAGCCCTCTGCACCGCGAAGCAGTCCGGTGGTGGGACAGCACGCTCAAGCAACACGAGCACATTGGCTTCATGCACGAGGTCTTCGAGGCGCCGCACAGCCAGTTCGAGAGCTTGTACGTCAACCTTCAGCCTGTAGCTATGGGGGCGACGACATTCTTGAAGCGAGGCAGTAACTTGGAAGGCGGGAAAGTGGCGGACGAATGGCTTAGTCCGCTGTTGGATGCCAATTGAGGAAAGTTGAGGACGAGCGTAGGGAGGAGGGGTCAGAATGTTGCAGCCGATTTGGAAAATTTCGGGCCTAACGTCTATGAATAATGAGGTGGCAATGCAGATCACAAGGAAGGAAGCTCTATTCGTGTTTACCTTGCCGATAATTGCTCACTCATCTTCATCATTATCATGGTCATGATGTTTGTGTGAAATGCTCACAACAGCACGGATTATATCACTAGTTCTTCTACACCGCTTTTTAGAAGTTCTGCGCCAAAGGTCATTTAGCGAAATTTTCTAACAAAATGTATAGAAAACCTGTGAAAAAACCTTTTCACCACCCACCACCCCTCAATTTGACGTCACTGTTGCTGTCATCATCATTGTCACTATGAGGTGTACTCATAAAATGAATGACATCATCAAGAGCCAAATACAAATGAATCTGAAGTGTGAAATGGCTTTTAAGACTATAGCACAGATCACAGAATATAGTCAAAAGCACATTAAGAGGTTTTAAAGAAACCTATGACAATGAGGGTCAGTAACTAT
>JAABUP010008969.1_pt1 | contig 12511 bp, 18 predicted proteins | sample 5559201 | NCBI WGS metagenome assembly JAABUP01 (sample SAMN10711887, study PRJNA513373) | rock metagenome | isolation source: Antarctica rocks | place: Antarctica | reverse complement strand
TGCGAGGAAATCATCCTCAGCGAGGAGCTGATCGGCGACCAGGTCCACGACACGCCCAGCAAGAACTTGCCCCTGCAAGACAACCCATCCACCATGAAGAAGTCTCCACGGTTTCAGGGCAAGCTCAATCGCTGCGGCCGCCGTCCCGGCCACATAGCGCCGCGAGAACTGCGCCAGCTACCGCTGCAAGTCACACCTGCCGTTACAGCTGCGTCGCGACCCGGGCCAGGTCGGCGACGGCTCGGGAGCGGCTGTGCGGCGGCCAGGCGATCACCGTCGTCACCGCGGGGGCGTCCAGCGCGGGCACTGCGGCCAGGCCCCAGCGCAAGTGGTCCCGGACCTGTTCCGGCACCACCGTCACCGCCCGGCCGAGAGCGACGAGCTGGAACATCTGCTCGTGGTCGCGCACCTCGGGGCCGGGCCCGTCCGGGTAGGTCCCGTCCCTGTTGGGCCAGCGGATGAACGGCAGGTCCACGACGTCGGCCAGCAGCAGGCCCCGGCGGGTGGACAGCGGGTGCCCGCTGGGCAGGACGACGACCTGCCCCTGCGTCTCGAGCTCCTCGACGTCCAGCCCGGCGGTGCTGTCGAACGGCCGGTGCAGCAGGCCTACGTCTGCCCGGCCGTCCCGTAGCCAGCGTTCCTGCTGGCCCATGCCGCACAGCTCGATGTCCACCGGCACCGCCCCGGGCTCGGTCGCGTAGGCGTCGAGCAGCTTCGCGAGCAGCTCGGTCGACGCGCCGGCCTTGGTGACCAGGACGACCCGCGGCCCGCCGTCGGCCGCGCCGGCCCGGCGGGTACGGCGCTCGGCCGCGTCCACCGCGTCCAGCGCTGCCCGCGACTCATCGAGCAGGACGGCCCCGGCCGCGGTCAGGACGGCGCCGCGGCTGCTTCGCTTCAGCAGCTGCACGCCGAGCCGGCGTTCCAGCTGAACCACTGGGCTCCGGGGTCACGCGCCGCACCCCGCCGGGTGGTGACACCGTTACCCATCAGGTCACCCTGGACCTGTGCGGCGCTGACTTCCCGAGCGAAGGCCTGCGCACAGCCCGGCTGCAAGTGAGCTACAGCAGGGCCGGCGTCGGGTTCGGTTCCAACGAGGTCGTCACCTACCGGACCGGTGGGACGGCGCAGGCCGCCGCTGAGGTCGCACATGCGGTGGCGACCTGCCCGCACCACCGGGTCGCCTCCAAGGTCGCCGGGACACCCCTGCTGACTTACACGTTCACCCGCCTGGCTTCCCGCGCGCCGTGGCCGGCCGGGACCCTGGCGTACGACTCCACCGCCGCCGACGGGAAGACCACCGAGCATGTGATCGCGATCTTCATGTGGCGCGACCGGGTGTTCTCCGGTGTCTACGGCACTGCCGACCCGCACGGACAACCCACCTCAGATGTGCTGCGCCTGGCTGCGCAGGCAGCAAAGAACCTCACCGCCGCCAGGTAGCGCTGCCGGACGAGGCACCGCCCATGTGTCGACGTCACGGGACGGGAAGCGCAGTGCGATCGTGCGGTCGAGGCACATGTCATTCCCGCAGGGACCGCCGATACCGGTCCCGCCAGAGGCGTTGGTGGTCTCTGCGCGCAGGAGTTCGCGTGCGCCCGGTGTCTTCCGACCCGTGGGCAATACTCACGCCTTGGAGCGCTCCCGTGCAGGAGCACCAGATGACGGTGCCTGATCTGCCCACATAGCCCCCCCAGGCCCGTGCGGCTACATCCGACCACCAGTTTGGGTCAGCCAGCCTCATAGAGGCCAGACGATCACCGGGGAGTTCGCCGACGTCGACCGCAAAACCTGGCAGGCGCTGAAGCCGGTGCTCGCTGCCGCTTGACCCCGTGCCATCCTCTGCCCCCTCCAGTCCGCCATGGGCTGGAGGCGTTTGGCAAGGACGACGGCAGCGAGCCGCCCGACCACGCGGGCGATGATAATGGTGCTGCGGCAGCTCGCCGCCGTACTACACCTCGCATGCAACGTAGGGAAGGCAACTGGGCAGGGGGACGTACCCCCCTGGCGCGCACGGTCAGTGCACGCCAGAGTCAACGGTCGTGCGCCGATCAGGTGTGGTCCGGGCAGCCGCGCAGGCGACAGTCGTCCTCGCGTGTGACGAGCGTCTGCGGCTGTGGGCAGGCGGTGCGCTTGGTCCCAGGACCGATCAGGCCAAGCAGCCGGCAGCGGGCCTCGATGAGCCGCGCCGCCACGACCAAAGCCGGCAGGTCACCGGCCATGGCTGCGGGCCAGACGGCTGCCTGCAGGGCGTTGAGTCGGCTGACCTCGATGTCCAGGTGCTCCTCGACGGCGCCGGTGAGCTGAGCGGCCTGCGCCGTCTTGATGATCTTGTAGACGGTGCCGCGGCTGGTGTAGCCGAGCTCATCGGCGATCTGCTGGTAGGTCAGGCCCTGCAGCTTGAGCTGGATCGCCCGGCACTTACGCGCCGAGGCCAGCGCTCGGTCCCGGTGCCGGCCACTGACCCTTGGCAGGACCGCCGTCTCAAGCAGCTGCGCGGCCATGCCGCCTCCCCGTTCTTGATTTGGATGCAAAATCTGCATAGTCATACAACACATATAAGGCAACCGCATGGGCGTTGAGCGTCCGCCGCAGCCGCCCACAGAGCCCGGCTCCATGGTCGGGCGCTGCACAGCGCGAGCTCTCCGATGGTCTTGGAGAGCCGGGTCGTTGTAGGGCCGGCGGGGGCGGGGGCGGGGTGGGTGGCGCCCACCTGCGTGATCGCCTGGAGCCGTCCTTAGGCTGCGTCGTGGTTCTTGGGGCAGGCCGTCCCGAGCCCGCCAGAGCCGCGAAGGCAACTGAGGAGGCAACGATGTCAGGTCTGGGCAAGCAGCCGGGCGGTACTTCGTGACCAGGCGGTTCGGGGTGCCGGCCCGTGATCTTCCGCAGCCGCGCAAGGTGCGGGACGTAGCCCACTCCGACCTTGAGGCGTCGTTCTTCTGCGCTGCTGATCACGGCGACGGCCTGCCGCGCTGGCGGGTCGCTGTGCTGAGCAAGCACCCGCGCAAGCTGGTGACCGACGCCGAGGAGGTGGACTGGCCCGGTGTCCCGTCCGCGAGCGTGCTGGCGGTCTGCACGGAGTGTTGGAAGGTTCCGTGCGAGCAGTGCTCGCTTCCGATGGAGGGCGAGTACTGCCCGCACAGCAAGCGCGGCGAGATAGTGTTGAGCGTGGCCAAGATCAAGGTCGCGCTGGGCCACAGCAACCGCGACCTCGACGTTGCTGAACTCGCGTGGGTCCGCGCCTTGGCAACAGGGGGTTCAGCCATCTAGGTTGCTCGGCGTGACCCGAAGGTCGTCTTAGGACGGCTGTCGCGCTGTTCGGCCCCCGCAGTAGCGGCTTGCGATTGCAGCCGTACCGACTCGTTGGGTAGCGCACCGGTTAGGGCAGACCGGCAGCGGCCCCCTCGAGTACGAGGCTGGCCATGTCCACGTCCGATGCCCTCACTCCGGTGCCCTCCCGGCGCCGCCAGGGGATTAAGAACGGCGAGTCGGCTGTCCCCGGTGGTTCGGCCGCCGAGAAGCTCACGGCTCAGGTGGAGCTGTTGGTGGCGGCCGGGCCGCCGCGGCAGGACCTCGATGCCAAGAAGCTGGCCGAGCACATCCGGCAGATCGTCGAGGCGGCTCCCCCGCTCAGCGTCACCCAGAAGCAGCGGCTTGCGGCACTGCTGTGGAGCGACCGGTGAACCCCAGCCAGCGGCCGACGAGCTCGGCCACCGACGTGGAGAAGTTCGGCACGGTGCGCGGCGCCGTCTGCGTTCGTATCAGTGCCTCGGGGATCGGCCTGTGAGCGCCCCTCAGCGGGGTGGGGTGGGTGCAGGGGAGGACTCCACCGGTACGGGCGCTGCGAGTGCGCCACAGTGCGCCGGGCTGCCTTCCTGGGACAGATGGGGCAATGGACCGCTGCCCGAACCACCTGGAGGGCTCTCGTTCGACGGGTTGGCTGTGTGGAGTGTTGTTCTGGCTCATCCAGGCGCCACGCAGCGCGAGGTGTTCGCTCACCTCGTGCCGAACATCGCCCGGCGGCGGGTCAAGGAGGCTCTGCTTGAGGGCTTGGAGCAGGGATGGCTGGACCTACGCCAAGACAAGGCCGGCGGGCGGCATCGCCACTACCTTGGCCGAACGGTCGTGACTCGCGATGGAGCGGTCGAGGCTGCCATCGCCGTGCTGGAGCACGCACTGGCTGATGGCCAGCAGCTGGACCGCCAGAAGGTGCTGCGGCTCACCGCCGTGCTCCGCCGGGTCGTGCCGATCAGCAGCAGGCAGGTGAACGACTGATGGGCCGGAATGGTCTGCGGGCAATTGGTGGGGCCAGCCGCACCCCGCGAGTAGTGGGTCGGCTCACTCCCAGCGAGGCCAAGTACGACCTCCTGCGTCCGGCCACGACCTCCCCTCCTCAGCGGAAGTGGTGGACGGTGCCGGAGGGGGTGTGGCCTCGCGCGGTGTGCGGGGCCTTGCTTGGACTCGGGACCAGGGCACACCGCCGCATCCTGCGGGACGAGCCGCGCTACCGGCCCCCAAATCGCTCCGCTGTCCCCAGGGGCAGGTCGTCGTGACGGCGCTGCCGAGACGGGCGCTGACGAGCCAGTCGCTGGCCATGCTCCAGCACGGCAGGGGGTGCCCTGTCTGCCACAGCGGTGGGCGGCAAGGCCGCGGCTGCTGCGCAGCCTGCCGCAGGCGCTGCTCGAGGACGGAGGAGAACATCGCGCGTTCCCTGCTGATGGCGATGGTGAACAAGGGCTGGCCTGAAGTAGACGCTTGGGTCGAGCTGCTCGACCAAGGCAACCGCGGGGGCCGGTTCCTCCAACGGATGCACATGCGGAACAAGGGGCGAGCAAGGACGTGGCTGGCGCGCCAGTACGCCCTGCAGGCCGACTTCGTGGCGGCCAACCCCAGTGGAGACGCTCAGCACACCTGCTACGAGCTGGTGAGCTACGCCGCGGTCGTCAACAGCGGCCTGGGCTTCTCCTCCGGTGCGGCCGGGGTCACGGACAGGGCTGTGTTGAAGGCCCTCACGGACCGGGCCTTGGCGCGCCTGCATCCGCTGGTACGGGTGTCTGCGCGCACCCTGTCCCAGGAATGTGACATCAGCCTGCCCACCGTGAGCGTGGCGCTCAAGCGGCTGACCGAACACGGCTGGATGGAGCTGCAGGCGCCCGGCGTTGGCATGCAGCCCGCCACCTACCGGCTGCTGACGAGGGACAAGACTTGTACAGAGGACTCCGTCCTCCCCGGGGGGGACGGTAACCCTGTACAAGTTGTGTCCCAGGCTCCGCACCATCTGTTCGGTCCCAAGGGGGTCGGTCGAGGGGCTGCGGAGACACACGCGCTGCTGCCAGTGCTCCGTCGTGACCTTCGCCGTGGCTCGCTGATCATGAGCAACAGGTGCGTGCCGAAGGCCTTCAAAGACACGGCGGCGCTGTTGCGGGCCGCTCGGCTCCTCGGTCCCGTTCCGCGGCAGGGGAGCACGCTTGCGGACCTGCACTCGGCCCACCCGGGGCAGGTGAACCTCAGGACGGTGCGCCGACGCCTGCAGGATCTGTCCCGGGTGGGCCTGGCCTTCCGCGACGCCGACGGACTGTGGTGGCGCTACCTCACCGACGTCGACGGACTTGCCCAGTACCTGCAGATCCCGGACACACGCTGGGAGAAGGAATCACGTTACACACGAGAGCGCCTCAACTACTGGGACCACCTGCTGAGCCCTGAGGGCAGCCGGGATCGTCCGAGGGACCTGGTACGGCTGGTCGAAGGTACCGAGTTCATCTACGGAGTCAAAGACAGCAACGGTTGCATGAAGGAGCTCAACCGGCGCGTCATGACCGAGGCTGAGGCCGCCGTTCACAGGGAGCTGCGTGATGAGGCGAGTGGGCCTGCCTGACGACCAGCGCTGCCGGCGTACCCTGGCGTGCGGTCGCAGGTGTCTGCACCGCTGGGTAACCGGCGACCGCCTCTGCCACGTGCACAGGCGGCGTCTGTGGCTCCTACCCGACTGCTGACTCGACGGGCGCCCGAGGCAACCCTCACGCCAACGCACAAGAGGACGCTCGGCCCCCGCCGACCCGAAGGCCAGCGGGGGCGAGGGGTCAGGCGGTGAGGGCTGGTAGCGGCCGCTCCAGGATGGCGTTCAGGGTCTTCCAGGTGGTGCGGTCCAGCCGTCCGAAGTCGCCGTTGATGGTCTTCAGGCCGTTGCGTTCGGCCCGTTCACCGCGGACGACTCCTTCGTGGTGCTCGTAGGTGTTGACGGCCTGCAGGACGCCGTGGGCGGTCCCGGCCCAGGGCGACACCCTGGGGTCGGACCGGTACAGCGTCGTCAGGCTGTCCCGCTTGGCGTCGGCCATCGTCTGCGACCTGCCCGTCAGCAGCTGGCCTGTGCTGGTGTGGACCCGGGGGATGTGGGCGTCCAGGAACGCCTCCCAGTGGCTGTGGGTGACCTCCATCCGGCACAGCCTGGCGACCTCGGCGGCGAAGTCGTCCGCCAGGGTGTGCACCATCGCCAGTGCCTGCCGGGCCGGGGCGAGCTGGGCGTGGGAGTGCCGGCTGTGCTTGACCTTGACCTCCTGGCCCCGCTCGGACAGGGCGAGTTCGCGGGTGTTGTCGCAGACGGTGTCGGTGACGATCCGCTTGTAGGTGGTCGCGATGGAGCCGTCGAAGGAAGTGGTCGCCAGCAGGTTCGGGCGGAACGCCACCCCCTCGGGGGTGGTGATGGTGTCCGGCATGGACACCTCCACCCAGGCGATCGCCCCGCCGCGGAGCAGCCCGGCGCTGCTGATCGCCAGGTCGTCGTCCAGTAGGTCCGCCACCGTGGTCAGCAGCCACTCGCGGTACTGATGCCGGGCGTAGCCGGGGCCGAAGATGCCCAGCACGGTGTCGTCGTCGGAGCGGCAGATGGCCTGCCGGTCCTGCACGACGGCCCAGCGCATCGGGGCGCCGTAGTGCGAGTGCGTCAGGCCCGCCAGCCCGGTCGGGGTCTCGACGGCCACCCGCCGGGTCTCAGCCGTCCAGGCGAACAGCCGGTCCTGGACGTCGGGGACCGGGATCGGGCCGGGGTAGTGGTTGGACTGCTCGCCCTGCTCCTGGGCCCGCCAGTGCCAGGCCGTCCCGCGCTTGTCGGTGCATCCGATCAGTGTGTTGGTGTTGAGCCACTGCAAGCTTTCCTTGGACATGATGATCTCCTTCGGGACGTGAAGAAGCCCGACCCCGGAAGTGGGATCGGGCCGGGATGCTGTGGTCGGTCAGGCGGTGGGTGCGGTGTCCTCTTTGGTGTCGAAGCAGACAGACGTCGCGGTGGCCTCGATGACGCATCCGGGGCAGGCGCGGTAGCCGCCCTGCGCGTCGTCGGGCACCGCCCAGGCGCCGAAGCAGTCGTGGTAGCTCACGCCGACTCCGACTCCGGCTCCGGCTGACTGCTACCGAGCTTCAGCGTGGGTAGTCCGAGCGCCCGGTACACGCTGGCCCGGCTGACGCCGAGGACCTTGGAGATGGCGGTGACGTCGTAGTCCCCGCCGTCACGCATTGCCCGGGCCGTCCGCAGCTTGTCCTGGGTCCACACCGTCGGGCGTCCACCGACCCGCCCTCGGGCCCGGGCAGCGGCCAGCCCAGCCATGGTGCGCTCCCGGATGAGCTCCTTCTCGAACTGCGCCAGGCTGGCGAACACGTGGAAGATCAACCGCCCTCCCGGTGTGCTGGTGTCGATCTGCTCGGTGAGGCTGACCAAGGCGACGCCGCGCTGCTCAAGGTCGTGTACGACGTCAATCAGGTGCCGCAGGCTGCGTCCGAGCCGGTCCAGCCGCCACACGATCAGGCTGTCACCGCTCCTGGCGCACTCCAGCGCACTCAGGAGACCTGGGCGGTCCTGGATGGACCCGGAGGCACGGTCCACGAAGATCCGGTCCGCACAGGCTCGTTGAAGCGCGTCGAGCTGTAGCGCTTCGTCCTGATCGACGGTGCTGACTCGGGCGTAACCGATCTTGTAGTTGGACATGGACATGCTCCTTACTTATGGGAAGGTGCCTGGATGAAGCGAGCGCGACTTGGGACTGTGGGCGGCCTTGACGACGAGGAACGCAGCGGAAGCACCGGCTACGGATCAGGCTTGCGGTGAGTCGGAAGCGGGGCGGTCCTCGTGCCAGGGCTTGAGGGCAAGGCCGCGGCACCACCGACTGGCTTCGTGAAGGTGATCCAGGCCTTCGACAGCCACGAGCGCGGCATCCTGTTCCAGTGGTCCGCGGGCAGCCCGTTCATGCTCAGCGCAGTTCTGCGTCAACGACTTGCGAACGCTGTACAAGTTGACGTTCCAGGCGATGCCTAGGTGGCCACGGACTACACGCTGGACTGGCGGCACGCGGCAATCACCTGCTCTAGGGACCCCGGCGCATGGCATAAGCCACAGCCCCTGGGCCACGGGACGATCACAGGCTCGCAAGAGGACGTGGATCTTCTGGTGGCCTGGGAGGAGAAGGGCCCGCATCTCGTGCTCATCGAAGTCGAAGGATCTACAGGCTGGTCCAACAAGCAGATGCGGAGCAAGGCGGATCGCCTAAAGACGATCGTCACACCAAAGGTTCTAGAGGAGATGGCTGCGCACTTCGTCCTGGTAGGACCAAGCCGGTCAAGGGGACTCCAGACCGAGTTCTGGCCGGAGTGGATACACAAGCAGGGCCGGACCCACTTCGTGAAGCTCGCCGACCCGGGACCTCGCTGGAGCGTGCAGCTATCAGAGCCCGCACTTGAGCCCCCACCAGCAGTACCAGATGGTGCAGCAGGTCGGTCTCGCCCCGGAGGTGGAAGTGAGTCGCCCACCGGCTGGCCTACGAATCCAAGCCGGACACTGGTACGCCTGGCAGATGCTGCCTGGGTACGGCGACGGCATGCCCTACTTCTCACCCATCTTCGTCCAAAGGGTGCGGCTTTGGCCGAACAACCCGAACATTTTTGACGTCTACTTTGACAATGTGCTGTACGCAGTCGGCGTGCAGGGCTTCCACAAGACCATCCGCCCGCTTCTCCGTGCCAGCACCTACGTCGTCGCCGAGCTCCTTGAAGGTGAAGCGGACGGCCCGGTTCGCACTGGGATCATCTCGGACATCTCCTTCGAATGGCTGGAACAGGTCCTTCCACAAGTGCTCAAAGACATTCCGCCGCGAATGCCCTCGGACGGCAAGGACCTCACAATCGCGGCCTACCTCACCGCGTGCTTCGGAGTGGGCTGACTCGTCGTCTCACAAGTCGTCAGGCTGCTGTGCTGGAGAGACGCGGTTGTGTCCACGGGTTCTGAACGCGCACCGCCCGGCATTCGCGGGGCCTACCTTCCCGTCGCAGAACCCCTCGGTTGTGGACGTCGACGGATCGGAGTACCTGACCTGTTGGTCGTGCAAGGCTGCCGACATGAGCGTGCTCAGCGAGACGCCCGAGCCGTTCAGGTTGATGGCTGGGCATCTGCGAGGGGTTGCCGAGGCCTACCAGTTGCTGCTGCAGCTGGAGTCGGCTCCTGGCAGCATGGCTCAGCAGGAGTCACTCGGGCAGAAGTACGCGGGGTTCGGAGCGTCCCGACCCGAACTGGAAGCTGGGCTGCTCCCGCTCATGCTCCTGGGCCATACGTGCGATCACGCGCATGCACTTGCCGCCGCGCTCGAAGCACCCGGCGCGATCATCTCGCCGTTGTCTCTTGTGCGACCCAGCCTTGAGTCGGCAGCGCAAGCCTTTTACGTCCTTGAGGCACCGGCGGTGCCCGAGCGCGTACGACGGTGGTTGAACTTTCGCCTGCAGGCCGCCGTCGAACAGCTACGCATGCTCGACGAGAACGAACTCGCCACGGTCCCAGGTGCCGTGAGAGAACAGAGGTGGATCGCTGACGTCGTGTCCTCGGCTAGGGCCCGCGGCTACCAGCCCAACCCTGTGCGCAAACAGAAGGCCTCGCTCGTGCCCGAGCGGTGGCTGGATGATCGACCCAAGTCCCAGACGTTGATCAAGCAGTTGCTGGACGAGCCTGGGTCTGAGATTGGGCGGCTGATGCACCAGGTCACATCCGCTGTGATGCACGGGCAGTTCCACGGGTTGATGCTGATGTTGGCGACCGCAGAGGCGAAGCCATCGCAAAAGGACGTCAGCCTGGTTCCGGCGGGCATGACGCTGGCCAAGACTGCGCTGTGGACTGCTCCGGTGCTCTTGGCTCTGTTGAGAACGCGACGTTCAGCTGAGCGCTACTACGGTTGGCAGGGCGCGGAGGACCTCACGGGCAAGCAGGACGCCGCCTTGCGCTTCTGGCGCTCGTGCATGGCGCTCGCCCCGCTCCAGAGCTACCTTCCCGACCTGTGGCTACCGGGGTACCGATGATCTCCGAGGCTAGAGACATCGTGGGTAGAGCCCTGGGGAGCGAGGCCTGCTTTGCCGAGGAGTTCGGTGGACCCCTTGGCTTCCTGCTGCGCGAGGCGTTCCCCCTCGGCGATCTACAGGTCATCGGGCTACTGGTCTGCGGCCCCGCCGACACCACCATCCCTGATCGTGCACCTGATGACCAAGCCGCCCGAAGCCGGACGAGGTGTACGACGCCCGGCTCAGCGTCTCCGAGCCCGTTCAAAGGCGAGAGTTCTAGGCCGACGACGCCAGCGACAGCGACCGACGGCACCTGACCTACTGGACCTAGGTAGCGCCCAAAGCTCACCGTCAAGCACACCAACGGCCGCCCTGCTCAGCCAATGGGGCGCCCCAAAGAGAGCAGCAACGCCTGGCGCTGACGGCTGGCAGACCATCAGATCAGCGGCTCCACCAGTTCCGCGAGTGTCACGCCGAGGCCGTCTGCGAGGCGCCAGGCGAGCGTGACGCCTACCTCCCGTTCTGCGCGCTCCACGAAGCCGACCTCGGCACGGTGCAGGTCGGCCGACTCCGCCAGCTTCTCCTGGGTCAGTCCCCGTTCCTCCCGCAGGCGCCGGACGCGGTTCCCAAAGGCGGTCAGCCGAGCGCTGTCCTTCTCCTCTCGGCGGCCCACCCCCGCAAGATCTTCACACGCTACGCATCCGTCGACTACGAATCCGTAGTATCAACGGCGTTCGCCAGCGGAAGGATGGCCATGCCAAACCTGGACAACTACCCAGCAGTTGCCGCCTACCGCCGCCGCGGCGAAACGCGCGACGGATGCCTATTGATGCTTGGCATCGCTGCACTTCTGCTCGGGACGCCAATCCTTTGGCTCGTCGGGCTGACCCTTCGACCGCTTGGTCATGGGGCCTGGGTGCTCGGCGCTGTGGGGCTCGCGCTGGCTGTCGGTATCTTCATCATAAGAAAGTGCTGGAGCCGGATCTTTCGGGCGTCCGACGAGCGGCGCTACTGGTCGCGCCTGTCGCCGGACGAGGCACAGGACCTGCGGGAGTCACAGGCTGCCTACGACGAGGAGAGAGCTCAGGAGATCCGCGGGGCCGCCCAGCGCGCGCAAGACAGGAAGCAGGAGAACGAGGTTGCGGAAGCCGCCCGTCAAGTGGCCTCCGAGGAGTCAAGACAGAGATACAGGGCGGCGGCCATGGAGCGCCGCCATGAGCAGGGGGACTTCTCCCAAGAGAAGCTCTCAGCAGTCGGTGTGAAGCTAGAGGGGGGAGGGATTGCTTGCCCACGCTGCAACGGCACGACGTGGCGGGTCAAGCGTCGCGCGGGTAACAAGGGGGTTGAGATCGCAGGGGTATCCCCTCTGCTGGGTGCGGCGATAGCGGCCGGTTCGAGTAAAACCGCAGTCCAGTGCGTGACCTGTTCCGCCGACTTCCTCAGGGCTTAGCACCACGGTTGCGTCTAGAGGCGCAGCGCAAGCTACCACCGCCTTCGCTGCCCAACGTGGCGCAGCCCGGGACCCTCCACTCAAGGGTCCCGGGCTGACAACTACCTGCCGCCGCCTGGCTGGTACCGGGCCTCTGGCAGGTCCGGTCCGAAGGCCGCGTCGGCCAGGTCGGCGGCTTTGTCGATCGCGGTGGTCCACGCCTGCAGGGCGTCCCGGTCTTCCAGGTAGAGCAGGATCCGGGCCGACCCGGACGGCGATGTGGCCGTAGCCGCGGCCGCTGGCCTGCGGGGTCATCGCGCACACCCGGTGCTCCTGTGGTCCGGCGAAGATCGCCTGGATGGCGACCTGCATCCGGGGCTGCGGCCGGACCCGCAACCGGCGGCCGCCGACGACCTGCAGGTGGTCGCGGCTACCGGACATCGTCGTCCTCCTCCTCCCAGTCGACGTCGACCAGCCGCTGCCCCCGCCACGAGGCGCTGGACGAGGGCGACACTGCTGGTCGCAGCCCGAGGGCCAGGGCGTCGATAACGCCGTCGACGGCTTTGGACAGCACCAGCACGACCGCAGCGAGCTGCTGCGCCCGCCGGGTGGACAGGGTCGCGAGCTCCGGTTGCTGCTCACGCAGGTGGTTGTAGAGCAGCACCGCCAGGGCCGCGGCCCCAGCAATACCAATGATCAACACCATGATCTTCTCCTTCAGGCATGACGAAGGCCGCCTCCGGGATGGAGACGGCCTGAGGTGGTGCGGGCAGT
>JAABUP010008965.1_pt1 | contig 12517 bp, 15 predicted proteins | sample 5559201 | NCBI WGS metagenome assembly JAABUP01 (sample SAMN10711887, study PRJNA513373) | rock metagenome | isolation source: Antarctica rocks | place: Antarctica | reverse complement strand
CCAAGGCTGGCTTACGAGAAAGTGTAGAGATATCTTGGACGAATGTGACCATATGCTGGCGGTAAAGACGCAGCTGATATTCCCGAGCGGAAGCCAAACAACGGTTGATGGCCATCCAACTCGATGGAAGGTTGTAGAAGACTTATTAAAGCTGGTCAAGATGCATCTTGGACAATTGCGACGGGCATTCCCAAAGAGTATCGAAGTCATAGAGCGAGCCCCTGGAACCTTCCCCACCGTCTATCTCCTCAACAGTGATGTCAAGGAGGCTTTGTTACATCGGTTGGCAGAGAGTGTACTTAAGGGCGAGAACGGTATCATTCCGATTGATGGCTGTTCGCAGGATGAACTTGAGTCTATGAGAGTATTCCTTCGTAACGCGCAGTTTTCCAAAGACGTCGCAACAAAGGTGGCTGGGGTCCTCAAAGACAAGACTGATGCGCGCCAGCGCCTGCTCCTATTACGCGGTCTCCTCATCCACAGAATACTCTTGATGGGCCTCGCCAAGCGCTGGAACGTACAGTATGGTATTGACCCTCGTCGAGACCCCATCGCAGTCCCTTTCCGTAGCAAAGGGATCCCGTCTGATCAAGCAGAATTTGGACATCCAGATGTCAGCATCATGTTGACATGCCTGAGTTTCTACTACTCCGGGCTTACTGCGCCCCAATTTCGGCAAAATCTGAACCAGCTTCTAAAGTCGGATGAGCCTGCCGCGGAATTCGAATGCTGGATACGAGATGTCCCTACTTTCCCAGACTCATTGCGTTCTTGGAGCTCCCTCAATATCGACGACGAGATGCAGTGTACACAGCTTTGGAGCCTTTTAAGCCAGCAAATGACTGTCATCAACTATTTCCTAAATCATTTCGTTTTCCCACGTCATGCGAGGACATTCGAACGAAAGCTCGTTAGCTCAGGCTGGGATATTGCTACCCAAGGAACTTCGCCCACGACTATTTCTGCAGTAGGTCAATCGGCCAATAAGAAAGAGAATCTCAAGCCTGGAGTAGAACCTGCCAATCCGTCAGTAATCGGATTTACACCGCTCACGGTCGGCTTTAGTGGTACGAACGACAATAAGACACTTTTACCACTGAACGTACTGCAGAACGATCTGCCCGGCTTAGCCCACACAAATGCCGAGGTTTTAACCTACTTGTTGCAGCCCAGGAATAGAAAATATCTACCCGCCTCGGATATGTGGGGGAGGCGTGTCACTGAGAGAGCATTTTTGCAGATGCTCAAAGACATCGGAGTTCGGATGCTGCTTGATGCGGGAGCACAGATTTTGGAGTTGGACAACGTCTCCCTCGTTCGTACATGGTTAGAGGTGGATCATGAAGCAGAAGCAGGAGGTACGTTCGTGTTCCTGCTTATTATCGTTCGGGTTGTCATCGCGTTTCGGACAATCGGATCACTTCAAGGCTTGTTAGGGTCTTAGACCGCTCTGCTAATTTTCTATGTCCGTAGTATACTTCGGAGAAGACGGTCGAGCTCGAGTCGTTTACAAAGATGGTAAATCACAGCCACTCTCGGCTTCCCCATTCCTTAACAACCTTGGAGCTTGTGTGGTCTATCTAGATGAAGCCCACGTAAGAGGAGTCGATCTCAAAATGCCGGCAGATTCGAAAGCGGCATTGACTCTTGGAATTATGCAAACGAAAGATCATACCGTGCAGGGTAAGCCACCTTAACCTCGTGACGAGCATCACTCATATGCTGACTCATCGGTAGCTGTAATGAGGCTCCGGCAGCTGGCAATCTCCCAGTCCGTTATTTTCTTTGCGCCTCCTGAAGTGCATCAAAGTATTCTCAATCTCCGAGGAAAAACAGGCCTTGATCATATCGATTCCCATGACGTGATTATCTGGCTTCTAGAGCAGACTTGCTGCAATATCGAACAGCTCCAACCACTTTACATATCTCAAGGGATGGAGTATTGCCGGCGCCGTATCGCCGCCCACCGCTTTCCAGAAGCCGCTTCCGATATAGAGCAGCGTAAAGCTTATCTTAAAGTACTGGAACAGCCAGAGCAATACTCCCTGGAGAAGCTCTATGCCCCAGATCAGAAAATCAAAGGTCGACCAATCGATGCCGGCGAGTGCTCTGAGATTGCCAAATACGTGGAAAAGCTTAATGCCGTAAAAAAGGGATTGCGCAACACTGAGGATACGGTCCAAGCACTGGCGCACCAGGAGGTCGAACAGGAGCGCGAAGTTCAGATCGAAACGGAAACAGTGCGCGAGGTGAAGAAGCCAAGCCATGCTCAAGGAGTACCACAGCCGCCTCTCGCAAAAGACATTCGTTTATTTGCAGAAACTGGGAGGCTCGCTGCAGGCTCCCAAGCCTATCAGCAAGTGTTCGTAGCACTCAGACACACTGCCTTAGGGCGGCGCTTGAATATCTCGGACGGCGTGACAAAATCAAGCCTTCTGGTAACACAAGACTTCAAGAACACAGTTGTTACTCAATGGGGAAAGCCTCTCGATGAATACTCACGCTCCGTGCATTGGATATTGTGGAGCAGTCTCACCGACACGGCGTTGATCCTGAGCGACTATGAAGCTGATGGCGTATTGCCCTTCATCCGTCACAAAGCTCCGCCTTGCACACATCTGATCACATATGCGGCACCTGTCAATAGGACCATGGTCGTATTTGACAGCCTCAAATTCTTCTCCCTTCCGCATCTGCCAGATTCTTGGCGTGCTCCTACCTGGCTTGTACGAGACCTTGGCATTTTCGCCGGACGTCTGTACTTCGATTATGACTCGCAGTGTAATGCCGTCTATCAAATCCTTGGCTTACCTTCGCCTGTGGCTACGGCAATTGCGCCTGCTACGGAACTCACAGAAATGGATCTCTGGAGGGAGCTTCCATATGAGGAAACGACAAACGAGGAACAGAAGCAGGAACCGTTCTCCCCAAACGCACTTGTATTCATGCAAGAGTGGTTAGCTATACGGAGGAAGGGTCAGGACTTCTCGCAGACAATGATGGGCGAGGTGTGCCGTGGCAGAAAGCTAGAGCGCGAGGAGGCCGGAAGGGTCGAAGGAAATGTAGGGGCTGGGTCGGAGGGAGTGATGTAGGAGGAGGCAGTGTACCCAAGATATGATGATGGCAAAGAGAAGATGTGCAAGAATGTCTAGAATCGTGGTAAAATCCTACGCCATAGGACTCCCAGCGCGAGTATATTTCATCACGCGATTACTTCTTAGCATCCGCATAAGATTGCGTAGTAGTAACAAAGGGAGCATGCAATGGCAGTTATTCCCAAGACCTGCCCTGAACTTCTCTTGTTCTGTACGCGGCAAATTAAATCGTCGGAAAGCGCTTGGAGGCTAGCTGTGGATAATTGCGTTGATGTGATAGAAGCGCAAATCGAAGCGCATATACCCGTGGAAATGCGCAGACTGTTTCCAGGTGTCGATGTGCTGGCAGCTATGAGAGGTCTACATACCATTGACATACTCACAATGCTCAGGACACTATTCTTCTTTGGAGTCCTTTACTACTTATCAGGTGCAGTTTTTGCGGCCACTTCTATCATACAGCCGGACGTACCATCTTCAAACCCATTCGAGGATGTATTCCCCCCACTCGACGTGGACAACAACAACACAGACCTCAACATCACCGCCTCTCTCGATGCCTACGCTTTACGCATCGCTTGTTTCAAGCAACCGCGGCCTATGATTTATGGTCGCGTGATGACCAACGAGTACTATCAAGCTGTTGACAAGATCTTGGCTTTAGACAATGCGATGACTTTCAAGCAATGGAATCTAGGATCTGGAAGGACTACGGGGTGGAGTGCGGGTAAATGCGTCGTCGGTGTGCGTGTGCCGTGGCCGCCTGTTGCTGAGAAGTTTCCTCCTGTCATGATCGCACACGCTGCGGCTATGATTGCCAAAACCTGTGTGAATGCGGCGAATGGGTATCTTGGCGGATGGACACAGTTTGGGGCGGGTGGACAGTTTGCTGTCAACGTGGGATCGAGGCTTTAGGATTGTCTTTTTAAAGTTGGGGTTAACGAAAATACACCAAAGCTTTTTACTGATTCAGTGCGCATTCAAGACCTCTATTCACCCCAATAGGCCGCGCTTGAATGTACCTGTTCCTTGGGCTACTGGACTCCCTCGAAGCTGCAAAGAACGATGTTCATCTGCTGCGCCAAAGTCCTCCATTTGACAAAGACCACTCGCTGAAGGTTTAGGAAAAGCCGGTCTATTCTTTGAAGCGCGTACGTTTTGCGGGGTCGGATGGAGAGGTATAAGGGATTTAATCCCTTACGACAAAAAAATTCCTTACGCGCTCAAAGTTTGTACTCTACAAATTTGGTACCTCTCAAAGTCCCTACTCTATGAAAGTTTGTACTCTATCAAAGAAATTATAAAATCATATCGTAGGCTAGCTTAAGGCTCAAAGCGAGGATTTCATTTGTAGAAGAAGATACCCAAGGTGAGTGCAATGATTGAGAATGAAACATAGGTCCATAATACCAAATCCTCACAATTCAAATTGACCGACCTCACTGTCCCAATTCTCCGGATCTCCCAGCCACTGCGGTATTTTCATAAAAGCCGTGGTGCACCACTCCACCTCTGCTTTCCCAGCCTGACATCCATCCCACTGCACAATCAACCTAGCCATTTGCGCGTCCAACATACCACAGTGCCAGATCAGTATCGTGTCCCCATTTCCTTCGATCTGGACAAGCTGCAATTCAGCCTTTGCCTCCCGCGCTGCTACCAAGAGTATGTGGACCCCAATTAAGCAGCTGCCTCTTAGCCGCTTTGAATGCGGCAGCATCACTGGGGTTGAGTTGCGCGAGGATGGACTCAATTAGGGCGTGGGCATATACTGTTAGAAGGCGCTGTTCACTTTCCAGGCTCTTGAGGAATAAGCCGACCTTTTCTTTGGGTCCGATGTGGGAACGATTGAGAACGACGGTCAGGGTACTTCCAGCGATGGAGATGGGGTTGGGTAGATGTTTGGCGACGGTTTCATCCATGAAGGGCCATTGGCGGCCGGCTTCGGTGTTGATAAAGAGGACGTCGGGCTGTCCGGATAGGTGGCTGTTCAGTAGTGCGCAGGCTGCCTTGAATACGACAGGCGCAGATACGCTGCGTAGTGTACTCAGCTCAGATAGGCGCTCGAGGGGGGCATATTGCGTGAGTCCAATTAGTCCAGCCCGTTCGCCGTCGTGATCAATTGGTTCACGTTTAGAGGATACGTCTAGAGGGAATCCTGCAGACAAAGACCAACCCTCGCCGTCACCGATTATCCAGCCCCGGCTACGCTGAGGTGGCCAGCGTCTGTCATGCAGGTAGCCAATACCACGAAGCCGATTCGTGTGGAAAGCTATCGCGAGCTGTGCGTTGAGTGATGTGGAGTTTTGCTAATGGATGTCCGCGAATAGCCTGTACGGGACTCTGGGCTCGGTGACAGCTTTCCCATCCAGAAGCAGCTCGAGCTCTTCACGAAATGCCGCCAGGAATAAAGCGTCGAACGCGATGTGGTTCATTAAGATTACGACACTCGCTGTGCCTGTGCTTTTGATATTGGTGATGGCGAATCGAATCAATGGATTCCCATCCTTAGCATTTACACTGTTCTTTAAGTTATCCGGGAGAACAAGCGTGCAGAGATCCTGGGATGAAGGCCCAATATTTCTATTGGAGCCTTCTCTAGTGACCTCGAGAGGGGATTTGCGAGGCTGCAGACTGGAAGTAAGAACGATGGAGAGGGTGAACTAGACAGCGACTGTCACAAGAATAAGACAACAGAATCCATCTTCTGCGACCGAAAGCCCACGTCGAAGCCGTGAGCCTTACTCGTAGACAGGCTTCGAGACATGCGTTCTGGAATGTGGAGAAGCCCGGCCATCCATCGTGAGAGTTTACTGCGTCCTTCACTAATCTGCGTGGATGGACAAGGCTATACACTACACACTGGGTTCGAGTCAGATGCCGCGTTCAGGACAGGTATCGCTGATCATCGTGGTGGAAGGTGGCACTCGTCTGGAGGCGGATGTGCTGTTGGCAACTAACTTAACTTTGATCGATGTAAAGCTAGCTAGATGACCTGAATCAGCGAGCTGATAGGAACAATGAGAGATTTATCTCGGCCGAGCTCTTCCTATCCAGAGCTAGGCTAGCAGTCGTCCCTTTTGACTCGCCACAAGCGAGAAGCGCAGGGCGTGGGTAAATGACTCAACGGCACATACGCAAATCCCCCTTTCCCATCCTCCCCATTCCCTTCGGCCTTCTGATCCCACCACCAGCTCCACACCTCGGCGCACAAATGCACCGTATTCGCATCGATCGTATCCCACAGCTTCCCGTACGCACGCTTCATCTTGGCCAGGACGTTGGTGTAAAGGTCAGAATCGGCAGAGTTCACCGTGACGGGGTCGACGCCGGCTTGCTCTGCGATGGATAATTGCGGAAAGCTGGACTTCTAGACCTTTGGCAAGCAGGGCGAGCGAATTCCAGGTCCAGACGACGGTGCCGTGATAGGCGCCCGTTGTAAATGTTGGAGCGTGCGAGGAATCGGCGCTGCAGGCCCGGTTGGCAATGAGGACGCAGACTGGTGTGAGAGGCCGGCAGGGAATGTGCAGAGGATGGAGCTGGCGAGAGAGTCGAGCGTTAGGAGATGTTGGGAGATGCAGGCGGAATTGGAAGACTGGATCAGGTGCGGGAGCAGCAGAAGGCGGAAGCCTGAAAGAGACAGTCAGTCGTGTTAGTAAGGATGGTTTGAAAAAAGAAGGATCCTCGGAATGGAAAGAGGAGACACCTACAAGCGTCAGTGTGCATTATCTCAAGTGAAGAGCCGTCCTCCTTCGGCGCGACTGCCTGTAAGCACAGATCTTCATTGATTTGATCCCCTCCACACGGACCAAGGAACGCTCCGCTCTGTTTATACTTTTCGAGCCGCCGTGTTGCCTCTTTCTGCGGAATTTTGAATTGTGTGTGAGCCGTCAGCTGCTGCCGGATAAGTCATACTTTGGATAAGAATTGGGAACGCAACTTTACAGTGAAGAAATCAAGGGTCGACTTCTCCCACACTTTGGCCCGCTTATCAGCTAGGTCATCCCATCCATCCTCCTTTTCGAATGCGCTGGCGCGTGCAAGCTCGGCAATTGCACGTAGCGCTGCAGGCATCAGGCCAGTGTTGACGTCGTACGGGTAACGGCCTCCACCGAGGCCGTCGTTACTGTCGCGTCATTGACCGACGGACTGCCCTTCTTCCAGTGCTACGAGGTTTTTGTGCGCGGTATTAACACCAGGTTTTGAAAATGACTACAACTGAATGTTAATACCTGCTGTAGTATTCATCACAAAATTTAGGGGGAGGCTTACGCAGATTGATCCAGAAGCAAAATCGCCATGTGAGCTTTCCGGAGTCTGTGAAAACCCCGCCAAGTAAAGGTCCTGCTACAGACGCGATGCCAAACATACTTGTTACTATTGAGATGTGGAATGGCCTTCTTCTGATGGGTACCGCAAGTCCCATAAAGGTAAGGGTCCCAACGTACAATCCTCCACCACCAGCTCCCGCTATGAGCCTACCTACAATGAGTATCGTTGAGCTACTTGCGGTGGCGCAAACAATGGATCCAATCTCAAATAACAGTATCGCAAACAAGTAAACGACCTTGATGGAGAAGTGGGTGAACAGACGACCAAAGGCGGGCTGCAATGCCATCTGAGTTAGGAAATACGAGCTAGTATACCAGCCGACAACGTCTAAGCTGTGGAATGGCGTCGATATCTTGTATAAAATGGCGAAACAACACACCTAAGATATAATTGTCGAGCGCAACCAGGAGGACTACGGCCACCAGACCAGAGGTCAAAAATACCAAGCGTATGCCAGATGGATATCGGGAGTCAATTTCCTGAGTTTCTAACGTATCGTCTCCGCTATTCTTCTCAGATGACATCTGAACAGCCTCTACTCCAGGATTGTGAGCCGAGACCGAAGTTTCATTTCCTTCCCTTTCTGTAGATGTACCTAGGCCCATAGGCATTAGCGGTCTTGGGTTCTGCTCAGACCCTGCTTTTAGAACGTGGTCGCGCTCTTCGAAGCTCGACTCGTTAGCTCTGGTGCTTTCTCTTTGGGACTTTTCAATCAATCATTTATAAGACTCGGAGTGTTTGAAATGAGATGAGTTGTGTAATTCTCGCGACGAGATAAACTGACAAAAAGTCTCGGCTGATTAATTGATTGCACCCTAAAGAAGCTGAGCCAGGACCGTCAGCTGCAGTACAGGAGCCAGACGCTAAGGCAAGCAACGGGGGAAGCAGCAGAGGTAGGACGAAGCAGCAGAGGTAGGACACAATTGGACAGCTTCCCGATTGTGGTCTGGATCGGCAGGGATCAATTTCGACTCCTTGCCCACAAGCGGAGTCGTAGTAGTTGACTAAAATGTTAGGCCCACAATATAGTGCAGTAAGCATAGGGGTTGGTGTGGATGACGGCATATTTCTGCATCGCTGTTGCCTGTTCGCGATTTGGTATCCGTATCTCATGTCTCGGGAGCCCGTTTTTACCCGTTTTTACTTAAGTCTGCGAGTGCTAAGCCTCTAACGGGCCGCACTTTAGGCCGATTTAGCACGAGCCCGGCCTAGAAATCCGCCAAGGATCGCTGACGTCAATGATCGCCATTACATATTGAGGTTACCTTAATGATGACCCCGAGCTGAAGTTGGCAAGTATGCTACCGACTGACAACGCAATGCTGCTGAACTTCAATCATCCGCCTTGCTGCGCCATCCTTCCTCTCTTTCACACGTAAAGGAAAAGCATTCGCAACGGACGGCCAACCAGGATCATTAAGCACGAATTACCCCAGACACACAACAGCCATGGCCTCCACGTCAAACGTCACAATAGCTGCCCACAACTTCGAACTATCGTACCGTGCTCATTCCTCTGTAGCCGAAGACGAATTCTACACTGTGCCACAAAACGCCACCAATGCTAAACCAGGCACTCTACTGAAAGTTGAGCGGGAAACAAACCACTCGCTGTACACGCTAGCTCCCAATCTCTCCCTTTCTCGCTTTATGTACCAGTCGAAGACTTCGAACGGCACACTTGTACCTGTCTCTGCATACATACTCTGGCCGTACCTAGCACGGCAATATGGAGACGGCCTTCCTGTCGTTGTGTGGGCTCATGGCACGAGCGGCAGCAACGACGAATGCGCCCCTAGCAATATCCAAAACCTTTGGCATCATTTTCAAGCACCTTACCAACTAGCTCTCCTGGGCTACGTTGTAGTCGCTACAGACTATGCTGGTCTAGGTGTAGGAGTAGATCTCTCTGGCCAGATCATTGTACACGAGTATCTCAATGGCCCTGCGCAGGCGAACGATGTTGCATATTCAATACCAGCGGCTCAAGAAGCCTTTCCCGAATTGTCGAAGAGGTTTGTAGTCATAGGTACTTCAGCAGGCGGGATGGCCGCATGGGGTTTTGCGGAGAAGCTTGTTGCTGAGCCCATGGATGGGCACTTGGGTACCGTCGCATTGTCTCCGGTCACAAACGTTCTGAACCTACCACCAACGGGAAGCGTCGTGCCATTGTTACTTCTAATGATGGCTCGCAGCCTTGGCGAGAACTACCCTGGTTTCAAGCCTGAGCAGATCTTCACGACAGAAGGAAAACAGAGCGTTGAGACTTATATAGCCCTCAAAGGCTGCAATACCGTTCTTTTCAATCTCCCTTCTGCGAACCTCCTCAAAGACGGCTGGCAGAATAACAGCGTGGTTCAGGAATACATGAACAATGCTGCAGTAGGCCGCAAGAGGATCAGTGGCGCCATGCTTGTTCTACAGGGAGGTGTCGATCCTATCGTATATCCTCAATCTGTGACAGACGCTGTTAATGAGACCGTAAAGGCAAATCCTGAAGCTCAGATTGAATATCAACTACTACCGAACGTTTCACACGCCCCAGCGATGTATGCTGGGCTTCAAATTTACGTAGACTGGATTGACGCACGATTCTTAGGAAAGGCTGCAAGGCCTGGGTTCTCGAGGAACGATCCAGAGCCCGTTCGGCCGGCCTCAGCGCAAAAGATTGAGGCAAATTGGTTAATTCAGAATGAAACTGAGCCTTGGCAGGCAGTTTGATGCATGAGGATATTGGTATGCTAGGAAAAATGATGGTGTCCAGCAGATTGCGTGTAGGCTCGTCTGTAGCCTGGTTCCGCCAAGGGCGATAGAAAGCAAATCCTCTTTGCATCAAATCTGCCCTGTTTCTACGCGCTGACAATATCATCCCCAGTGAACTCTAAGTAATACTCTTATCTTGATTGGATAGACTTTACCTCTACAATCAAGATCTATGCTACTTTGTGTCTTTGATGACGCCTGGGTTCTTGAAGACACCACTATTAGGGCCATGCACGCAGAGCCACATAACATTGGTTTCATTTCATGTGCTCCAGATCACAACGATCATCCTGCTTACTACGTACTGGCTTCCGGACGCGATATCGTTTCGCACATGCAATCTGGATTTGAATGTCACCCTTCAATGCGCTCTAGGCTTTCAGCTGTAGCGTTACCACAAACCGATTGCTGCACTCATGGCACTCATCATCCAGCTGCAGATTGGTGGGTTTAAGAGTCTGTATTTAAGCCATTTTTATAATCAGACTATAGAGTCGTAGACTGACTTGCTCGTGTACGGCAAGCAACGATAGTCTCAAAGAACTAGCGCCGTTGTGAGTTCCGCGGAAGACATCGCAACTTTCCTTCTCTGCCTCCAACATCGTACCTCCATACACATTCTCACCTCATAATCTAAGTCTTCGCCAATACACCACTTCATCGTCAACTCATCAAACCTTTTCAAGTAGCGTCATCTTCTACTCTCATAGAGCACCTTCCCCAATCTTCGTAACAGGCATGTCTGTGGTGCCATCAAAGTGTACAGGTGAAGCAGATCAAAACGCAAGCAACGGACACTCCAGGCGTCTTCGGTCGATGGAGTCGGCTACCAACTCTGATGTAGCTAAGTGAGTGTGAAGAACAAGCTTTGTTGCTGTGTTTTAATCCGAGATATGGGCTGACTAACACGTTCAGAGCATCGGATACTCAGCCTTCAATTTAAGTACAGAACAGCAGTATGGCAGCAACTCACCGAGCGTGAGCTGATAGAGTATTCTGGGGCATCTACGAAGCAAGAGCCCTTCAATTACACAAGCGTGCTCACCTCTATCGATCCAAGCAAGCTGACTTCAGTAATCGATGGACTCGAAGAGGGCACCCAAGTAATGGATCTGTACATTGTCTTCTCCGAGACTAGCCTTGTTCGCAAGGACTTCGAAGACATTTTCCAAGGGTGTTGGAAAGTACGTAGAATGACTCTGCTCTATATATTATTGCTGACAAGACCAGTCACGGCAACTCACCACTGACGACATGAGAAATTGCTACGACCACATTTATAAAGCCAAGAATCTCATTGGGTGGGTCTACACTCGTTGAAATGACGACTGTAGTTGCTGACATTAGTGTAGAAGCACCTTTTCCAAGGCTATCTGGGCAGCACTGACATATCACAAGCTGGCAGAGGAAGCAAAGCAAGCGAAGCCAGCAGAGCTAGCCTTTGAGGCTTCACGAAAGTTCCTTGACTATATGATGTTGGTCTACTTCAAAGGTAAACAATATTACTTATCTCTGTTTCCGACCGCTTCTTATCCCTGCTTCCATTGCTATGCTAAACCCTGCAGACAGAGAGCGCCTTTTCATGCATTCAATTCCTCATCACGGACAGTGGTTTCAAGACGCCATACAGGTCATAACCACAAAGACAAACGCACCTGCACCTCCCCAACCTTCTGGAGGCAACGCACCTTTGAGACAGGTCGAAGTGTCTGTAGGTGACAGCGAGCACCTTGAGGACATGGAACAGAGCGTCCGCAGCTGCATTATGCCTGACACAGAGGTCGTACTACAATGGGCCGACGTATCTGCACCTGAGAGGGCTAAATTGGAGTCATGCATCATTCTACCAATCACACAGTGTCGGGTGTCGAATCGTCGATTCGAAGCCATTCTGCTACACGGCGCACCTGGAAATGGGAAGACCAGCCTCGTGCAGTCTGTGTCCCGCTTGGCAAACATTCGATCGTTCCAAGTGGATCCTGGTCATGTCTTTCACAAGTACCAAGGAGAGAGTGAGAAGTGAGTATAATTCAAGCTCCAATGAATATCCTGCCAGACTAACTGAATGTGCTCAAGGATAGCTAAAAGCGATGTTCACATCCGCCAGGATAAATGCACCTTGTATTATATTCTTCGACGAAATCGACCAACCGACCAGCAAGAGAAGCGGATCCGAGGAGAACAAGTCTGTTGGCAACCTCAAAACTATCTTCTTCGCCGAGTTAGACCGCCTGGCAAAGAGGGACGCCTCTTCTATACTATTGTTCGTGATTGGTGCTACGAACCTACCATAGCATATTAACACCGCCTTTATTCGACGCTTCAAT
>JAABUP010008964.1_pt1 | contig 12517 bp, 16 predicted proteins | sample 5559201 | NCBI WGS metagenome assembly JAABUP01 (sample SAMN10711887, study PRJNA513373) | rock metagenome | isolation source: Antarctica rocks | place: Antarctica | reverse complement strand
GAGGCGTCCCCATGGCTGCCTTGGCAGGGTCTTCATCATGTCCTGCACCACACACTCATGTTAGCAGATGATGACCAGAAGCAGAGACCTGTGCACATGGGTCATTGCACCTGCCTGCAACTGCTGAAGTTGTAGGTCTGCACTCATTTATCAGTCTTGTTTGCTGCCACAGCAAGCTGCAGAGCTGCAACAAATTGAGATAGGCGTGAGACTCACAGGGTTGGCTTTGCGGTCAATGGCTGCAGCAATAGCAGCGTCAACATTTGGCACAGCCTGCTTAGCAGTCTCCACAAGCTGCTCAAGCTCCTCCAAAGTGTGCCTGCGGGCAACAAACCACACATTGGGACTTAGCATTTTCAGCAAAAATGCCAAACAAGGCAAGCATAGTTCAGCAACAGAGCAATGTACACAGTCTTGAGAGATACACACTGACTTACAGGCTACAATGCAGACATTGCACTTACGCAGGCACAGAGCCTGGTCAGCAGAGGCAAGAGAGGGCAACAGGGGTCACCTGTACAGCAGCACTTGCTCACTGCGTGGGCAGCCAAGCTGCTGAGCATGCTCAGTGCAGGCAGCCTTGCCAGGACAGGATGGAGACACGACAGCATACAGCCACATGTCACACTTGCAGATGAGACAGTCAATGTCCTCTGTGTCTGTGTACATGCCATTCTCATCCACAGCTCCTGCAGCAAAAAAAAGGGACGTCAAGCTGCCAGTTTACAAGCAAGAGTGCTACAGATGACAACAAGAAGCACAAGTTGCAAGACATAGACACATCTAAAGCAGGGTTATTTTAAGTCAACAGCCCAAAATACACAGCAGGCCAGATCCGCTTGTGACCATGACTAATTTTGACGCGCATACCAGCAAAGATACGAGCAGCATCACGGCATGTGGTGCACAGAAACCATCGACAGTGTTGTGGGTGTCAAACAGTCAGTGGCAGTGTTTAGTTGCACCTGGACTGCCGCCGCACATGCGCTTGCCAGGCAATGGGGGCTCAGCAGCAATGCCACCAGCCTCACGCCTCCTCTTCTCCTCTCTCATCCTCAGCACCAGCTCCCCAGCCGCCAGTGCAATAGCCTTGGGAGGGCAGTCGGCCTTGTTCATGGGGTCAAGGAAGGTGAGGTCAGAGCGCTTGCCAGTGCCGGGCGCATACGGCTTGTCCCCCTTATGCTTTGCTGCTGCAGCCTGAGAGGTGGAGGCTGCTTTGGCAGACGTGATGGGCTCACCACCAGCTTCAGGGGCAGCATCTGGATTAGCAGCTTTGGTAGGGCTAAGGGATAGGCTGACGGTGTTGCCCTCATCAGCAATGGACATGTCCATGGACACGGCCTGCTGCTTATTGTCTGCAGCCTGCTTGACAGCCTCTGCTGTGCTGACCAGAGCCACCAGCAGAGCATCATGGGATAGGGTGATTGCTTTGCCATCCCGCCATCAATTTAACACAGCAAAATCAGATCAGGAACATCACGCAGCTTGCTGACTCTCCCTAGATGTTTCAATGGTGTCCTGGAGCTACAGGTTCTATGGAAAGTGCCCACATGTTTGCTTGACACACAACGCCATCAGCCATCCACAAAAATGCACTTGCTGCAGCTTGCAGGCTTGGACTTCAACTGCAGCAAAGCGTAACACAAACTTCACACGTGCACACAACACGGGCAACTCCAAGTGTCAGGGATGCACCTGTATTTCTCAGCTATGTCTGTGCCATGTGGCAGCCAGTCTGGCGGGCCAAAGTTGACAGCTTCAGCACAGTTGAAGCCTGTGTTGAAGCCAGAGTGGTAGGCATTTGGGAAGGTGATCACGAAAGATCCCTCTTGGTGCACCAGCCTGTGCACTGGGACCCCGCGTGCCTGTAGGGCAACATACTTGCAGTGAGATGCTATCATGCACTTGAACAGCTGCAGACATATGTCATAAATAATAACAATAATAATAATAGTAACAATAATAATAAAAATAAAGATGACGATAATAATAAAACTAATAATAATGCTTAAGACAGACATATGTCATGGCGGGCAATACCTTGTGCAGAATGACAGAAAGTGCGACTTGCCGCCAGTATTTTCAAGTACAGACATTTATAGTACTGACGCAGCAGGGAAGCAGGAGCACAATTTACTGCCAGGATGTGTACCTGCAGATTCATGGGCGACACCATGGTGACCAGGGAGTACATGAGATCAGGTGCAGCCTCAAATAGGTCAGGCAGAGCATCCTTCATGGCCTCCTCCAGTGCAGAGGAAGCATTTGCAGGCACTCCATACCACACCTGCCAGCATCAAGTCATAGACTGAGCTGAAGAGGAATGCAAAAGAGGACCATGCACAGTGGCAGGAAAAACACAACCAACCCAGGTACTGCTGATAGGACTGCAGATGTGATACAGCAAAGCTGAGTAGCATGTGAGCCTTGAGGATTTAGGCTGGCAGGGATGTCAGGCCGTGAATGGATCTTGAACCGAGTCATATTATCAACAAACTTGGCAGCAAATTGCAAGTACCTTAGGGGCACCCATATGGAGATAGTTGATGGAGCAGAGAGCATGATCCTCGACGTGCCAGCAGAAGGCTGACATGCAGCTGCCCACATACAGCCAGGGCACCATGACACCAGTGATCAGCTCATCTCCTATGTAGTAGCGCAGCACAGACCCCTGCAGCAGCAGCAGTCACAGACATTCAGGTGCTAATTGTAGAGGAAGACTGTATTCAGATCTGTCACAGACATTCAGGTGCCAATCACAGAAATTTGAGTGTATTCAAATTTGGCAATTCAATGTACAAGAACAGACATGACAAGTACAAGGACACACTGTTGCCCATGAGTATGCAGTCGCAGCACACAACTGTGGTGATCATCTGGATATTCATGTCAGTTACCTTGCACCGGGGAAGGTTGTTGATGTTCCAAGCATGTTCACTGTAAACCGTCTCCTCCTTGGTATATGTCCTCTTGCTGTTGTCTTCACCAGTGTCAGAGTCTGTCTTGCCAGCTGGCTTACTGCGGGAGACAGCCTGCTTCTGCAAGTGCTCCTCCAGCAGCCTCTGCCTGAAGGGTGGCAGTGGGAAGCCAGAGCCATGGTGCCCAGAATCCAAGTCTTGCCCGTAGTAACTCTCCACCACCTGTCATGCCAAAGAACTTGTACCATGAGTCTCTTGCACCTTTACAAGATTGACTGGGCAGCAGTAGTCAACAGTCATCCAACCCACAACCCAGATGCAAGGTTGTACAATCTTTTGGAAGATTCATAGGCAACAAAGGCAGGAGAGGCAGATGCTCACATCATCCGGTGCCTCAATGACGCGCCAAAACTCGCCCTCTATCTCCTCGATGGTAGGCTCAGGACCAGTGTAGCTGCCAAGCTTGCGACGCTTGGACACTCGCTCCACAGCAGCACTTGGGTCTGCTGTTGGCTTAGGGTCTCCAAAATGCAGAGACTTGATCCAGTCGGCTGATGATGCAAAGGACTTCAAGGTGTGAGTACGGTCCTGCAAGTGTACACATGATGAGAAGCTGTTGTACAAATGAGTCACCGATGAAGAGTTGTGACACAAAGCAACGCCTGACTGTTGCTTAACATCTACTGTAGTGTTGCTAGCACTTGCGGCTTTGAAATGGCAGGCAGCTGACAGCAAAGCTGAGAATCAGGGGCCACACACATGATTCCTGTGTTTGCCGCAAACGCCTGCATTAGCAAGCTGCTGCTTTGAGAACAACACGAGAAGCCTTACCAGGGTGTGAAAGCCAAACTCCCCAACTTCCTCCTCCTTGCCGTTCTCCTCAAACTCTTCTGGTGCAGGTGCGCCATCAACATTGGCACCAGATGACACCTTGCCGGCCCCATACCTGCACAAATGAAAATACACCTTGTGACATGCAACGCTACAGTGAAAGCACAGGACTCTTACTGGGACTCAGAACTGGTTTATTTCAGATGTAGTGCAGACTGAGACATCTTCCATGCCCAGCTTGTGCATTGCCAGGGGCATCACAACTTGATACTGTCAAGGCAGGCGTTCAGGCATAACAACATCTCCTGCCCAATGGCAGGGTCAACAACATTGATATGCTTGATTGCACAACATGCTTGCATGATGACCCGTGCCCTTGTTGCATACTCCCCCAAAAGTCAGCAGGTTGTGCACTTGACAGCAAGCAGCTCTGCAAGCAAGTCTGCATTAAACACAGCAGCCGCACTGCACATCTGTAAGCCACATGTGCAAGGCACAGCACAGAGAAGCACTGACCTGCCAGAAGCTGCAGCCTTGCGCCTGCGAGAGGTGTTGGGAAGGCGCATGCAGAGGTGACTGGTCAGCTGGCGGCGGATGAGGAAGCGGAAGCTCTCTGCACTCATGCCATTAGTGCCTTTCTCCAAGGCAAAAGGTGGGGCCCAGCCTGGCGGCGGCACAATGCAGCAGATGCCAGCTCTGCACTCACAAATGGATGTTGTAGCCAGCATGCAGTGACATTGCATCACCATCCAGTAATATACCCCCAAAGATCAACCTATGCTACAAATGTTGAGCAGATGTTGCTGCCTCTCAGCACATGGATCAGTGTATGGCAGACACTACAAGCAGCCAATGAATGCCTCCAGGCATGTTGGCACCACATGAACACAGATCTGATTAGGCATGATGTAAGTCAAACAGACAGAGGTGGGCGTCAGACTAAAACAAAACTCACTTTTCGCCTTCAGGCTTGATCTTCTCAATGTATGCCAGCGGATCCTGAAACTCCTCTGATGTCGGGTGAAACGTGGGAGCTACAGGAATGCCCTGCAGCACTCAAAAAGGGCATTGAGAGCCAGCACAGGCTATTTGTCAAAGCACAATGCTAAATGCTAAACAGGACTGTCTATCCAGCTCGAATAAAGCTTCAAAGGCATGCCATACATACACAAGATGCAATCCAGGTTTCTGCAACAGAGTGCTGAGACAAACATTTGCATTACTTGCTGCATAGCTAAGTCCTACACAACAGCAAACTGCAGAAGCATCCTCAAAAAACAGATATGAATGTGCAAGAGCCAATGCAACCCTGGACAGCAGGGACCCTTTTGTTGTGACAAGCATACCTTCTGCTGCCTTGATGCATCTGGCTTCCACCTTAGACTGGTGGGCCGCTCCATGCTAGGCTTGTCCCTACATGCCCCACAACCTCCTTTGAGGTATCTGCACTTGGTGCAACCAAGCAGGATGTCCATCTCCTCTGGGGGCTCTGGGCTTTCCTCCATGACAGGGGGCAAGGACGCCTTTGCAGTCTTTGTCCTGTCTGAGGCTGCAGCTGCAGCAGCTTGTTTGCCTTTGCCAGCCTTGCTGCCCGCCCCCTTGCCTTTGCCTTTAGGCTTGCCGCGGCTGCTGCTCAGTACAAAATCCTCGTCAGTCTGTTCTGATTGAGCGCGTTCTCGCTGGCGCTCTTTCAAAATGCTGGTGCGTCGCCTTGCTGGCGGCTCTGGCTCAGCATCTGCTATGGCCTGTGCCACTGCTGGCTTACGGGCACGAGTATGGCGCGTTTTTGCAGCTTCTGCTGCTGTGATAGTTGGAGCTGCTGCAGCAGGTGCTGCTGCTGCAGGCTTTGCAGGTGCTGTAGCGACATATGCTTGGTCTGCTGTGTCTGCCTGCTGCTCCTGCTTGATGCTACCTGAGCTTGTCTCTGACTGTGATTGCTCACCCTTGCCCTTGTCCGCATTGGAGATTGAAGCACCCAGGTGGTCTACAGCAGTTGCATCTGATTTGGGAGTAGCCTGCAGAACAAAGGCAAGCATGAGTAAGAGGATGTACATGCACGACAATACAGTGTGCTCACCACTGAACCTGCCTGGGTGACTGATGCTTGTGGGCTGTGATGTTCTTGCATGCATGCAAAGGCACGAAAGGGCAAGTGGGGCCAACCTCATGAGAATCAGATTCGCCATCCTGTGCATCCTGGTCAGGCATGCTTTCATCAGAAGAGTCTGATGTATGTGCATCCTCTGCCTTCATGCCACTCTGGTCAGAGCTCTCAGAACCGCTACTGTCATTAGCTTCCTGCAGGCCCATCAGGCTGGGTAAGCAACTGTAAATCACGTTAACAGAAAAGGTCATAGTCAACATTTGCTTGGAGACATCCTCAGCGCCAGCACAAACACCGTACCTCATTGCTCTGTGCCTGCTGAGCAGCAAAATCGGTCACTCTCTTGGTTGCGGCCAGTGCGCTGGCTCTTTGAGGGCGCTTCACAGGCTCTATGAGCTTTGGGGGCTGATTGCCTGCACAGATTCTGGACTCACTTCTGTAAAGTGAAGACATAGCTCATGACCAATCAGCACGCCGTCTTGCACAGCTGCATACCTCCTGCTTGTGTCAAGCTGGCTTCAGTCTGTGGAACTGAGAGAGCTGGTTGTACAGCAGAGTCTGTGGGAACGCTACCAGGAAGGTCGCCGTCCTGCATAATACGCATGAAGTCGCGAGTGAAGTCAGAAAGCGCTTCTACGTCGAGAACAAGGACGGGTGACTTTTGCTTGAAATGGAAACACGAGCATGGAGCTTAGATGCCTTCAAGGGCCTCTCGAGATGCTGAGAACGCGTATGCTATTGACTTGAAAGCCAACCTGAGGCGCGACTCTGTTGCACGCGATAGAAAGCACAGGTGCTTGACTGCTTCCTGACTCGTGCCAGGCTTTTGGTGCTATTTGATCGCTTTCTGCAAGTGACAAGCTTTGCTCTGCTGCACTCATCCTGCCTAAGCAGACACCGCGCCACTCGTACGCTGTCTACAATGTCACTCAGGGACAATGTCTGGCTCAAAATAAAACCTACGGACACACACAGCTGTGTCTTTAAGGGCCCGCCACTTATGTGCAAAGTGCTACAACGAGCTTTCGACAACAGACATTGGTCCACTCAGCAATTCGTGCTTTCTGATATGCTGGATGAAAAGAGCAACGCGCATGTATCAGTTTGCAACTCAACACTGCCTTAGTTAACTGCAAAGTTGTCACTTGCAGCAACTCGCAGACGACCGTGAACGCAGCTGACAGAAGCACCCTGTCAGCGTCCTAGCGTGAGCAAACAGCCCAGTGATGCTCGCAAAACTTGCAGCACTGCCAAGCTGAAGCCAACAGAAACAGGCCTCGTACCTGCTACGTCCTACTCAGATTCAGACGTGCTGCAGGTAGTGTCAGCTAACAAGCTGCCTGTTGAGGTAAGTACGATAGCTGGTAGTCTCATTCTGTTTACAAACAGCCAACTCAGCAAGCTATCATGCCACAACGCGGCAGGCAGCGCCAACGCCTCATGCACCAGTATACACATGCCCCAGTGCAAAAGGTGCCAAACAAACCATTGATCTTCTTCTTTGTCACACAAGACATTTACAAGCCACTATTGTCATGTAAAAGCTAGATACCATAATCAATACCGAGCATCGACTTTGATGCAAACATACCCGCATGGCTGAGGTAAGGTACTCACAGTCACACATGGCATGTACATGGCACAGTCATGCAACTACCTTAAGGTAACCCCCTGCATATATATGTACACACCACAGCATGTCAATGAAGGACCCAACATAGCCGTATTTTACCAATAAAATCTGGGGCTGTGAGTTCCATTGCTCGGTTTCAGTCCTACTGGCAGAACCACCCCTGCAATCAGGCCAGACTATCAGCTCTCCAACTTGGCATTTAGCAAGCAAGGCAGAGCAGGTCTTATGTGCAACATAGCCTGTACACAGCTGCAGATGCTAGTCCGCAGCAACTGTCACAGGTGCAAGAATCCTAACCTGAGTGCCACTGTACCGTCTTTGGCGCATTTGGATGGCGTATTCGGTAGTCATCTGAAAGCGCACCTCTCATGTTCACCTGCATTGCAAAATTGTGTGATTCAGCTAGCATCCCTTGAGCAATATAAAGTATGAAGGAAATGCTGTGCACATATGCCACAACAGGCAAAGCATTGCACCATATGCATACATCATACCCACTACATAATGCTGTGTTTGTAGTACACAAAAATTAGCAGTATCAGCAAAACAGCTGTGTACTGAAGCAGGAAATTCAAATACATGTGCATTGATTGGAATTGTTTGGTCTCAGGGTAATATAGTGTGTTAACAAGCAGGCTGTGGTTGCCAAGATGCCCAAGATGTGATGGCTGCCAATGGCCACAAGTTGGACGTTGTGGTTGTCCAACGTGGTTGTCCGACGTGGTTGTCCAACGTGGTTGTCCGACGTGACTTCTGCTGTCAGTCAACAAGCATAACTGTGTTTGTGCAGTCACGCACTCATAAGCGCGTAGTGGGTTGCATCAGAAATCATTTGAGGTTGTCGGTCACACACAGCAGGAGGGTTTTTGAGATTTCCAGTACAGCCACTTAGCAGCATGACGCTCAACATGCAACCTTTGTGAGTATCAGCAACGGAACATTTCAATATGCTGCAATCCTGGCCATATGCATTCTGTACCTCCGGGTTCAGTGGACCCTCTGAAAATTTGAGCCAGCAGTCTCCAAACGAGTGGGTATGGACATCTGGCTCAAAACATGTCTGCTGCGAGCACCATGCGAACACATTGCACGGCAGACGAGAAAACGGACCTGCAGCATCAAACAGCATTGACACATGCTACAGTGCTACAGCAACAGGCAATCTGTCTACACAGAAAATACAGATGCATTGTGCAGCAAACCTCCAGCCAGAACAGAACAGCGTTGGTGCAGGAGCATGCGTTGTCAAAATACTGTGAGCATTCACCTCCTTGCTGAAGGGTGGGGGAGTATGACCGACACGCCTCTGCGCAGTCTTCTGCAGTCTGTGTGGTATGACCAATGCCCCATACTACAGCCAGCCCATCATAATCAGCATGCTGCTCAAGCACAGCCTGAGCATGCTCCTTGGAAGCCCCACTGCTCTGCCATTCATGCCACCAAGTGTTCGTAGGAGAAGCCTCCAAACATTCAGGATTGACGTGTGCATACCTGGGAAGAAGGAGCAGGTGAAAGATGAGCTGAGTTTAAGCAGTTTTACCCAGTGAAACAGAGTGAAGCACTCTGACCTCCTGAGCGCTCACCCCTCAGCAGCAGGTGATCCGCACACCCGTGCAGATAGCCTCCTCAGCATGTCCTCCGACCCTCGTCTCTGCAGCTCTTGCTGTTGTTTGATTGTGTGTGTCCTCGAGATCTGGCTCGCCAAGTTATATGTTGCCAACAAAGAGATGCTGACCACGACCAAGATTAGCAATACGGGCAATTTTCTGATCCTCATTCTTCAGCTGACACAGGCATCAGCACGGTCAGAAATGCAGCGCAACTTTGCAAGTCTTTGGACGCAGTTGAGCGATCATAAGTTTTGATGAGCTTCGATTGCCTGCTTGCTGAGGGTCAGTTCGCTAAGGGATCTATCAGCATTTGCGGCATACGCGTCTTGTCATTAGAACAAAGCGAGCTGCAGGAATAACATCAGCTCGAGCTGCAAAGCGCCCTTGCAAGTTGTAAGGGCCGAAGTAATTGCAAGGGCCGTTCAACCTCTCCTGTCTTTTCGCGTCGGGGCTGTCAACAACAACTGTTCAACAGCAAGTCATGACCACGTCAGCAAAAGCATAAACACATTAACACACAGCTACGCATCGGCACCTAGCAAACGCAGTCCCATGGAGCTGCAGAAACGTCGTGCATACATCCAAATTTGAATACTGCATGCTCGCCGACAGCGACGCTGCACGTGATGATACACCTCCAAGAAACGCAGCAGAAGCCGTGCAGCGACTGACACAAGAAACCCAGTCCCTGGTAACAAAATTGAGTCAGCTCATAGGCTCCTTGCAACGCTCCTCTAGCGACAATGTCAGCAGCACCTTGCAGCATCTTGCCGTTTATGATGAGGCCGTGCAGTCTCTTCAGGTGATGATTGGTCAGCTAGGCGGTGCGGTTACGGAGATGAAGACGAAGTGCCACATCACTTACAGTTGTCAGCTAATGGAGTTATTTTGTTGTCACAGGCAAATGCCACAGCAGCAATCCTCGCATCAGATGCTATGCAGCAGGCCTGTGGCAAGCTGTATGAAGAGCTTGCAGCTGTGGACAGTCTAGCAAAGGAAGTACATGATCTTCGAAACAAAGTTGAGCAACTTGAGGCTCAAGTGAGTGCGAAGCTGAGAAGTTGATGCACTTTTGTGTTAGGCTGCAGAACATGCTAACCACTAGCTACTCATCAGATTGACATGCGGCCAGAGGAAGACTGGCCTTCAAGCAAGAGCCAGCAAAAGCTGTGAGCTGCAGCGGGATGCATGTGGACAGTCTATTGATTAGGACCTAATACACACATTTTAAAATAAGCTGTACAGCTCATGCACTCATAACAGTTTGTTCGTTTCCAAACTTATCTTTCGGCATTAACAGCTGGCTTTTGGCAAATGTTGGTGTGCAGCAGCTACACACAAGCAGTGAAGGCATGTGCATTCTGATGGTACATGGCAATGGCGGGTAGTTGTTGAGATGCACATTGTCTGCAAAAACTTTGCAAATAAATTCTTAAGCTTACCTACCAGTACTGCACACATGCTGCATGTGGCTCATAAGTAGGAACCATTGCAAGTTGCCCAGCAAACACAAAGCACTCCTGAGACCCTAGCATGCCAAAGCAGTACTGTGAAATAAAGTGCCTCTTTGCCATTGCTGCAAACTTTCTGTGAGCAGCTGTGTGAGCAGCTATACAAGGCCAGCCACCTTCCAGCAACTCCTTGTAGCATGCAATGACAGCATAGCAGTGAGTGCTTGCTGTTCAACAGAAAAGCAGGAGTGGAGTTATTGGGTGACAAGATGCACAAGTGGCCGTCGACAATATTCTTGAGCTTCATCCTGAGCGGTCCTGCTTGCTGTAAGCCTGCAATCCCTGCTTCAAGGTCTTGACAGAGACTCCTTCACTTGTGGAAACAAGAACAGAGGTCACTCCTAGCTTGGAAACCTGTGAGGCAAGCCTTCATTCATTCCGAATTCCCCCACATCATGGCAAGTCTAGCTAGAACATGCTACTTGCAGCACCAAGTGGACACTAGTGCAAGCTATTGAACACAGGTTTTCATACCCGATGTATGTTTCTGTCCTCGTCATCATAAAATAGCATACGGTTGTAAGATATGCCAGTTTCCTTCTGCACAACACCACACATGCTCAAACCCACATCAAGATGTGATGCGTTCACACAGTGTTTGAAGGGCAACTCAGAGTACTTGCAGGGCAGCACACAGTGCTTGCAAGGCAAAAGGCTGTGGCAACTCACCTGGATGGCTGGGAAATGTCGCACATCTTTCTGCGCTGAATTGTGGTCAAACCCACTCGATGCTGGTATCAACTGCTGGCTGACAAACATTCCTTTACTCAAGCCTGCAGATTACTTCTGACAGTATAGTAGATGGCTGGCAACAGGCTCTGTGTCCCCTGACTTTGCAAGCAAAACATTTGACGACCACAAGTCAGCCTGCTCAGAAGGTGCTGCACAGGTTTGCCATCTGTGTCTGCTGATGCTGATGCTTTGCTGTGTACAGACGTGACATACCAAGCTTCTGCAGGAATGCTCTGGCCACTTCTGGAGTGGGTGTCCTAGAAGCCAACGCCATTGGGACACCACTATCTCTGCATCACACACGTACTTGCTCAGGGGCCATGTTTATTTGCTTGCTTGTGGGTTTCTGATAGACAGAGTATCACATGTGTACGACTACCTACTTCAGAGCTTCCATGACGCCTCTTGCTTCTGGAAAGAGCTTTGGTTCGTCGCGAGTGGTATACATTTCACACCTGTATGGTCGCAAATAGCCTTTGCGCATGGTTGTGCAGACATGCCTTTCCATGTGATGCAAGCAACAGCAAGCTGCACCTGACAACATCTGCTGTTGTGAAAATGGTGGCAGACAAGCATTCCTTACCAGAAGGGCCATAATGTGTAGTCAAGGTCAAATACAACCAGCTCTGGCAGCTCTTGCACTTCTGCCAGCACAGCTGCTGCCTGAGTGATGGCAGTCATTCTTGTTGCATTGCATGTCCCAGCAACAACACCAAGAACTTGTGGCACAGCAAATGCCATGTATAGACAGAGCACCTTTGCTTGGGCTTTGCTCATGTTTGAGACGCTACTGTGCCGGTGATTTTTTGTAGCCGATGGAACCAAATGCTTGTTGTGGGTTTGAGAGATCTGCCGCCAGTGGCTTTGTCTGGGCAACAACGGTTTGGCTGCTATCGAGTGGATGGTCACATACATGTCGTAGCCGTCATGGTCTGCTGCAATAAAGAAAGTTCAAACCCAACGATTCACCGTCGTAGCAAGCGTCAATGATTTTGCAAATAGCAGCGCCTTTACAGGATCCTATATGCGGCATCGATGGTCCTATATGTCGGTGCCGTTGCATGATGCGTGCGTTACGTTTGGTGTGTAGTGCGGCCTTGTGTGTTTGACTTTGCCTAACTTAGCAAGGCACATGCATAGACTTGATAGTCAGCTGATTGATTCACTTTGTCTGCTTT
>JAABUP010008963.1_pt1 | contig 12519 bp, 17 predicted proteins | sample 5559201 | NCBI WGS metagenome assembly JAABUP01 (sample SAMN10711887, study PRJNA513373) | rock metagenome | isolation source: Antarctica rocks | place: Antarctica | reverse complement strand
TGGCCGGCACTGAGCGCCGGCCTACACCTCCAACAGAGACTGAGACGCCTGCAAAGCTGGGTGGGCGCCTTGCTGCCTGTGTCCTGCCGCGCAAGCGAGTCCTTGACTGGCCTCTTACACTGCTTCATATGCGGTCAGACATTCCAGGCGGGCTGCAAAAGGGGCAAACCACCGCGATCGTGACAGGCATCGTATCCATAGCTTTTGGGGTGCGCCCGCTTTTGCAGCACCGCCAGTGAACGTCCACGCACAGGTCTGCCGCTTTTTAAATGCGCGGTCGCTTAGCGGCCGCGGGCCTGAGCCATGCGTTTCGAGGTCTCCCACCTCTGCTCCCTCTGTTATACACGCTCGTGCGCAAGGCTCCCAGCTTGATGCTGGCCTGGGACTCGCGCACTTGCGCAGGTGGCGTACCTGGCGCTGGTGCAGCTCATGGACTCACGGGGAGACCAGCTGCTGCCGCCGCCGCCAGAGGCGTTTGGCCTGTAGCGCGTTCGGGCTGCGGGGAAGGAAGCATGGAGCTGGTCTGCTTAAAAGGCATGTGAACCTCTGGAGTGCCTGGTCGACGCTCGTCGCCTGCCCACAGGTCAGCCCTGCTTACACGGTCACACAGAGCGTCCGCGGCTGTGCATGTTCTCGGCAATGCGCCGCACACCAACGTGCCCCAAAGCAAAGAAGTGCCGTTCAGCAAAGCTGAGGCCGGAGTCTTGACGGCCTACCCAAAAAGCATACCAGAACCAGTCGCCGCCCACACACCGCCCAGACGCGGCGCGCCCAGAACGCAGGCGCAGCGACCGCCACCCCTAATCAATCAGCCCGGCCTCCCCTTCCTCGGCCCACGTCACAGGGCCCTCAGCGCAAATGCTTTGCCCCGTGCGCGCGCTCGAAGGGCGCCGCCGACCCAAGCGCCTCGGCCTCGCCGACCGAATCGCGCACGGGCCAGGCCGGTATGCGCCGCCTCGCTGCAGCCTCGGCGCATGCGCGCCCGAAGCCAGGCAGGCGATTTCTCTCTGAGACTTGTTTAGATACGGGCTCAGAGCTCGTCCTTGGCATCCTCCTCGTCGCCATCCGCGCCGGCCGGCTCGATGCCGGGCGCGCCGGGCGCCGCCGCGGCCGCCGGCGCGGCCTGGCCGCTGTGCAGCGCCACAAACTCGACCATGTCCTCCAGTGAGCGGTTGCCCTCGTATGCGACGACCTCTTTCGTCTTGCCCTTGTACAGGTACAGCGTCGGGAAGCCCTGCGAGGGCACAGGCCTCCATGTGTGCTGGACGCCAGCATATTTGCATAGCCCGTCGTGGCGCTGGCTCGCGGGTCCGGCACGCGCGGCGTGATGCTGGCTTGCTTGCTGTCGATGGCAGTCCAGTCGGGTGCAGGCATGCTTTCACGTGCAGGGCGCAGCGAGCTCCGCGGCCCCGCCTGCTGATTGTTGTGAGGATGTTCTGCATGCAGGGTGCTGTGCGGCGCATGCAGGGAGGGCACCACAGGCATGCAGGGCTCCCTGTCCACAGCGCCTGCGCATGAAATGCGCTAATGCGCCCGCACCGCATAAACAGCCTTCGCTAGCGAGCCTGCGTGCCCATGCAGAACCCCCAAACCCTACATATGCAGGGCTCCGCCAGCGCACCTGGACCTTGAAGAGCTTAGAGGGGATGTCGTTGGCAGTGGCGTCAATCTTGGCAATGAGCACGTTGTCGTTGCCTGCGTAGGCCTCGCCCACCTGGCGCGGCGCGCACAACCATCGGTACGGGGGGACAGAGATTGGGTTTTGCCAAACCCTAGCCCACCAGTTCTGACTGTCAACAATTATGTGATGGAGCTGTGCGACGGTGTTCACATGTAAGCATAGTCGCGTGCGCATCCCAGACAGCAGAACGCAGCCGAGCTCGGCTTGCAAACGCGCTGACCTGTGCGGGCATCGCTGCTCTGCCGCCAACCCTCTGTCACACCGAGAAAGGGCAAAGCACAGCAGGCCGCGGCTTGCAGAAAGGCTGCCACAACCCTGAGTCATGGGTGCAGCAAGCCCGGCCGCTGACGACAGAGGCGCCATGCAGCGGACGCCCTCACCGCGCTGCCTGGCCTCCCGCAGGGTGGTGCCCACCGCGCTGCGCGGCGCGAACCAGAGCTGCCCTACCACACCCTAAACCTACCACGATACCCTGACTGCACGCAGGGCGCCAGGCCGTGCAGGCAGCCGGGGCCCGCCGGGCCCGGGGCCGCGCCTGCTCGTACGTCGGCGCCAGGCTCTGGCAGTGGCCGCACCACGGCGCGTAGAACTCGATCAGCACGCTCTTGCCGCTCTTGATGACCAGCTCGTCAAACTGGTCGGCGACCAGCACCTTGACCGGCCCGTCGTTGCTGGCCGGCACCGGCTCGCTCTTCACCGTCTTCTCCAGCTTGCCGGCCTGCGCGCGGCGCGGTTGACACTTGACTTTTTGGCATATTTCCATATTTGCATTTTTTTTTCCCAGACCGCACTCCGCTCTTCACTGTTTTTCCCAGCTTGCCGGCCTGCGCGCGGCGCGCCTGCCGTCTCGACGCCTGGCCTACCCTAAGTCCTTGTCTATCCTGCACCCCGACCAAAGGCACTGTGCGCTGGGCAGAGCCGAGTCCGCAACGCCGCGACCAGGCCGTCCAAGCGGTCCTCGACGGGCGTGTTTGGGCCCAGGTGGCGGGCGTCCTGTCGACTTCTATATGGCCTGCGGCGCCCGCCTCGCCGCGCGCCGGCCTGCCGGGGCGCGCGCGCGGCGGGGCGGCTGCTGGGGGCACGGGGAGGCGGCCCCGCAGGGAAAGGTGGCGCACCAGGAAGTCCTTGACGTACTTCTTGACGGAGCCGGCCTTGACGTTGCGCGCCAGGTACTTGCCGTCGCCGGCCTGGTCGTGGATGGCGAACGCCGGCAGGTCGCCGTCCGCCAGCCCGAAGAATTTCCCAACCTGCGCGCGGCCACCAGGACACGGTGAGCCTCATCAGGCAGGGCGCAGGCGGGGATGCACCCACGATGCTTCACACCATGCTGCAACGCCATGGCTCCCGCCAGCCGCGCCTCGCCGCTGGCACCGCGCGTGCGCTGCCGACCGCGCACTGTGCCGACCCGGCCGAGCGCCCAGCGGCCCTTGCTTGCCTGCCTTCCTCACGTACGTCACCAAGGCTCGCCGGCACTGCCGAGAGCACATCATTGAAGTGCAACCGCGCAGAACAGGCAAGCGCTGCGGGGCGCCATGGTCAGGGGTCGGCGCGCGGGGGTGGACCTGCGGGGCGGTGGCCGGGTCCACCCACAGGAAGCCCAGCTTGCCCTTGCTGGACGCGTCGCCCGCCGCGGCGGTCATCTCGTCCTTCAGCTTGCTCTCCGCCTGGTGGCCCTGCCACAGCGCCGGAACCCCCCCCTTGCTGGGCGTCCGCAGGATGAGCGCACTTACACCCAGGCTGCTGCTGCTCGTCTCGTACGTTTCCTTGGGACCGTGCTCTCTGCCGTGCTGAGGTATATGGCTTCAGTGGAGTGCGGTTCTGGCCTCCAGCGCCTCTGGCCACCGGCGCCACGTGTGCATGTTCCTTGGCACCGCCGGCACAGGCAGGCGCCGCGAGGGCGGCACGGCTGCAGGGGGCGCCGCGCGCGCGCGCCTTGGGCACGATCGCCAGGAACTTGGGGCGCGTCTGGTCGCCGAATATCCGCTGCAGCGCGCGCTTGTTGCGCACCGTCCTGCGCGCGCCGGCGGTGCTCAAGCGCAGCGCGTGCTCGCGCATGCGGCGGGACCCTGGCTGGCAGGCGCGCGCCCGACGCGGGTGTTAGCATAAGATTACCCTAACCTGAACCTGTGCCTGACGCGCGCGCGCCCGCCACGAGTTGGGCGAGCCACCCTGGGTGGCAGGGCGCGCACTGGTCCATCTCGGGCAGGACGGGCTCGGCGTGCGAGAGCGCAAACTGCGTGAGCGCGTCCTCGGTGATGTCGCCGGTGTACGGCGTCACCGGCTCGTCGTACGACTTGAGCAGCAGGACAGTTGCCCCACCGCTCTTGGCCTGCGAGCACATGCACCGCTCGGCTCAGCGCCCATGCTCCACGCTGACCGAGTCTGCGCGTCGACCAGCCGCGCTCCCTTGCGTAAGGCCTGCTGGCTTGCAGGGCAGGGGCTGATTTCACTGAGGGCCTGCATGAAGCCCAGCACCTCACCTACTGCCAAGCACGAGCATGCGGGCTGCGCGGCGGGGCGCAGCCCCCGCCGCCCAGGGCAGCACAGCAAGCGCGTTGATGCGGTTTGTGCTAGCTGAATACAAACAGCATTCTCTTTATTAACGCCACGCAGCACAGGGCAGCAGCCTCCTCACTGCAAAGTATTTCACTGCCGTTGTAGGATGCGTTCTCACGAAGCGCGGGCGCGCTGCGCGCGGGGCAGGGGCCGCGCGCGCCTCCGGCACCAGCGCCGCGTCCAGCACGTGCGCGCAGTCAAAGTCCTCGCGCAGCGCCTCCGCGGTCGCCAGGAAGGCCGCCAGCGCGGGCGCGCCCGCGTCAAACGCGCCCAGCAGCGCCAGGTCCTTCTTACGGAAGTCCGCAACCTGCGCGCGCGCGCGCGCCCAAGACCCCTGGGGCCCGGGCAAACGCGGCCGGGCAAAGCATTCCAAGGCATGAGCCGGGTGGCGCAAGGCGATGAGTGACCCCCAGAACACCAGGCCGTCGCGGGCAGCTTCCCACGCACAGTCGGTGGCATGCTCTGTCGCCATAACAGAGTTGCTCCTGCACGCTCTGATAACGCTGGTGCGGTGCTTTGCACTCTCGGCCCTCAGCTTTGCCAGGCAACAAGGACCGGCATGCATTTGCAGCAGCTTGCACGGCGGAGCGGGCACGACAGGGGGCAGGTTGTGAAGTTCAGGACAGGCAGCTGCAGAACCGTACCTCACTCGCGGTCTTCAGCTCGGTGCTGGCGGGTCCAGAGATCTTCTCCAGGTACGACACAATCCCCGCGTGCTCGCGCGGGCCGTTGTAGTCGCTGGGCGTGTCTACCTTGCCATCCCGGAAGATCTGCAAAATCCCAGGTTGTCAAGCCTGAGCTCCTGCTCTTTAAGAAAGAAATCAAAGCAGAGCTGCCTGTCTGCTACCAAGGAGAGCGGCAGTGTGCAAGCATATCGAGCCCCCAGCGTGCCTTCAGCTTGGCATACATCAGCCATGGCTAGTCAAGTAGGATACAGCAAAACTCAAAGGAAAGTGCACGGCGTGCCTTCAGCGTAGGGAAGCCGCCGATGCTGTACCGCGACGCCAGGGGCTTGTTCGCATCCAGGGTCGCATCCACCTGCGGCGGCGCCGCCGCGCCGTTCGGCTCTGATCGTCGCGCGCTGTGTGTGGGGTGACGCGCGGGCATGCAGTGCCGCGCGCATCAAGGGAGCTGTGCTCCAGACAAGCATGCAGAACTGGCTGCACTTTGTGCGCATGCAGGCTCAGCCGTCCCTGGCTTGCACTCAGTGGCAGAGGATGCCCCTGGCACCACTACAGCTGACAGCAGCAATCTGCCCAGTATGTTAGCACTGGAAGGACGCGATTGGCCGAAGCGGGAGGCGGGGTGGGTGGATCGCCTTGGCGAGCACAATCTCCGAGCCCCTGGCCTTAAGGTCCATGGCGGCCTTCTCATACTCTGGCGCAAGGTTCTTGCAGTGCCCTGCCGCCCGTTCACCGCTCACGTATGAGCGAATTGGGCAATCACGCACGGCCGCAGCGCAGATTTGGCGGGAGGCCCGCACCACACCACGGTGCGTAGAACTCTGCAACCAGGAATGAGTTCTCTGCAACAGCCTTGTCGAACGCCTCCTCGCCGTTCAGTGTCAGAACTTGCTCTGCATGCCCGCTCGCAGCCAGAAGTGCCACGCACAAGGCTGCTACGCACGCGTGTCGACTCATCCTTGCTACTTCTCTGTGTCTAACTAAACAAGCGCCTGCCTGCTAGAATTCACTTGTGATAGTACAGCAATATGTTAAATATGTTAATGGGTTTGGTGAGCAAGCACCTGCAGCGGGCGCTCTCATTGGTCGGGGTATTTCTGCATGCGAAGTTGAGGGGCCTCAGTTCCGGTCAATGCCTGACTCTGCTTGAGTGCGCGCACCCCGCTTGTGGCTCGGTCAGCCTCGCTGGCTGATGCAGGTCATTCACTACAAGGGGTGTTTCTAGCCTCCATGCATTCTGCAGGAAGCACACGCCACAACATATGTGGGCCCACTTCAACCAGCGCTGGTATTCTACACAGGGGGGGGAGTCTCTGCCCCACGGGCAACGCTGTCCAGCTACCCGTGTGCCGTGCTGGCCTTCACTGTTCACGGGTGTGCCAGTTATACTACCTGTTTACCTGTCGAGTTACACAAACCTGCTCCAGTTAGGCGACACATGCATGCTTTGGCTGGCAACTTCCAGTGCATCAGCAGGGCTGTAAAACCATACAGAAACCAAGTACAAACCATGGCGCTTAGAGAACGGGCCAGCCGTAACAGGTCATGCACCTCTGCAAGATGCACTATGCTGACTGTCCAGTTGACTGGAGCTCACAGCAGCAAACAGCCCCGCGCCTGCCACGCATGCCGGGCCCTCACGCCCTGTTACGCCTGCAGGCCGTCGCCGCGCGACACGGCCGCCAGCAGCGCCGCGCCCGGGCCGCGTTTTGCGCCACGCGCGTCCCTGGCCTGCCGCGCGGCAGACACACAACACTGTGCTGCTGCATGCGTCCAGGGCGCAGGAGGGCGACCCCTGCAACCTGCGCATGGCCGGACTTGCACCGCAGCGGCATGCCGCCCGCCTGAGGGCCGCCCATATGAAGAGCTGTGCAGGCCATGCTTCAGCATGGCTGCGCAATGGGACGCAGTGCTGGACTTTATGCGGCCGCTGGAGCTCTGGAGCCATGAATGTCGCAGGACGCCGTGTGCTAAAAACACACCCAAGTGCAGGTCGGCGGCTGTGCAGATCTCGGCTGCATGCATGCCCGCTCTTGATTAGGCGGCAGCAGCCTCTGCCACCCCCATGGATTCATCATGCGACCACAGCGAGATGTGACACAGTAAATTAAGCTTGTCACAATTCAGGACATGCATGCAGTGCAGAACACGCGCACCGACACTGCGCGCTTGCTGGGCGGCGCGGCCGCCGCGCGCAGCTGCTGCGCCAGCTCCCTTCGCAGCAGCCCCTGCAGACCCGCCAGTGCACCAGCTGGTCACACAGGTATGGTATGGGTGCGCACAGAGCTGTAGCACAGTGTCAGTGAGAGATGTTCACGGCACTTTGGCACTGCCTTACAGTTCCAGGCTTGCCGCACATGCACGAGTCTCCCTAGAAAGCCTGAACACGGACGGATGCAAGCAGGAGCTATTTACCATTTCCTGTACCCCCCTGCGCCTTCCACTGCGGCACAATGTTCAATTGGCTTCCTGCGCGGCGCTGCGTCGCCGCGCGCCTTGGGATCGAGCGGGCCGGAGCCCGGCTTGTCGGCCGCGTGCAGCGTGGCCGCGTCCACCAGTGCGTTGAAGCGCTCCACCTGCACCTGCGCGTTCAGAGCAAAGTTTGAGGGTTGAGATGAGCCCCCACAGCGGCTGCCGCCACTGTCGGCAACCCCAACCGCGCATGACCGCGCTCCCCGCGCGCACGTCGCTCGCCGGACGCACACCCCCGCATGCGCTGTCGGCCGCCCCTCTCCGTCAAGGACACTGCTGCCGCGTCGCCCGAGCCCCTGCGCGTGCGCGGGGGTGGGTGCGCGCACCCCGATCGCCTCGTACTGCGCGCCGAGCGGCGCGGTGCCGGCGGCGGCGCGGTGGCGCGCCAGCAGAGCCGCCTCTCAGCCTCCATCTCGGGCAGCGCGCGCGTTGCCAGCATGACCGGCAGCGCTGCAGCGTTGGCCGCGTTCACTGCGCACGGGTGCGCCTGCGCAGGGCAGGAGCGCAACGCCGCTGTTCAGTCAACTGCTGGCTCACTGCGGCTGGTGTTAGCTGCGCAAAGTCCAAATTAAAAAATCAGGTCATGTGGCTCAGGTGCGACATTGGCCCATACAGCTTGCAGAACAATGTTAAGGTGGACGTCGGGCGGAGAGGAGGAGCGCCCAGAGGCATGTTGAGCAGAGGAGAAGCGAGCTTTCAAAGGCAGAGGCGCGGCAGGCCTCACAAGTTGGCGGGCGCAAGCATGATAACAACGCACTCCATGCTGGATTGCAGGGGAGAACAGCGCCGGGGGGAAGGAACGTAGGGTGTGTGTGTGTTGCCTGACGCCTGGGGGGTGTAAAAAAGCACTTTGTCTGGCCCGCCATCGCAGCCAGGGCTCATCCACCTGACTATACCACCGTCGAAACCGCGCGGGGGCGCGCCGCATAGAGGCGCGCCAGCGGCCGCAGCTGCTCCGCCAGCGCCGCGAGCTGCACGCTGACCACCGCAAACTGGTCCAGCGCCTCGGTCCTGCCGCGCGCAGAGCCGGCTCGGCGCGCCACCAGCCTGGGGCAGCGCCCTCGGCATACACGCTGCGCGGCGCTGCGCCAGCCAGGGAAGGCTTGTATGGTCACAGGTCAGTCACGCTTCCTCCCCCGGTGCTCCGCTGATTGTGCGCCGCTCTCGAGTGCACCGCTCGGTGCGAATTAATGCGAATTAATGCTGCGGCCATACAACCGGGCGCGGGCAGGCCCACCACTGCACGCGCTCAGCATGGTGCTGCAGCAGCAGGATGACCTGGTCCAGGGTGCGCCGCAGGTCCTCGCCGCGCGTGCGCACCTGCGCCGCCGCCCAGGGTTTGGCGCACACCGTGGCTGGAGAACACCTGCTCACTGCAGGTTCCTGCAGCAAGGCGGAAGGAAGTTCAAAGCTCTTCCAATGCATATTTGCATGCCAGGGGCACAGCAATGACTGGACCGCCAGCCACGGGCTCAGCAGGAGCCCGCACTGCTGCCAGGTTCATCTGACCGGAACCGCCGCCGCTGAGCAGGCGCCGGTAGGCCTCTGCGGCAGCCGCCACAGCAGCCGCGTCTGCCGCAGGCGCTGGCGCGGTTGTACGGTGTAAGTCGCACTTGCAAGATGACAAGCAGGGCCAGCAGCACAGGAGCAGCGCGGGTTGCTTTGGCCAGAGTGTAAAACTTCAACAGTGCTCAGACGCACCGCCCTGCGACACCGATGCCTGCTGCTGCGCTTCGGACTGAGCGGACTCCATCCACAAAAAAATGACCACGGCTCTGTATGGCGTCAACAGGTGCGTGCCAAACCTCTGTTGGCTTTCTCTGCAAGCAGACCCGCAGTCCTGCATGTGCAATAAACCACAGTCACGCACGGCGCGAAACAAAAAAAGCTTATCAGTTTAGTCTGCAGGCAATGTTTGAATATACGCAACGCACCTGGACCTGCGCAGGACGCTGAGTCCCTGAATATGGTATCTGACAGGAGTGAGCAGCTGACTTCTCAAGACATCTCCCGCTTGTCGTGCGCCTGTGCAAACCGCTCACAGTCACTGCTTCATTGGTGATTCCTCAGCAAGCACGGTGTCTTCTGTGCTTAGAGAACAGGCGCTGGACAGAACTCGGACGCTCAGGCTCCCTGTAATGATGGTTGGCGTCCTGGTTGATATGAAATGTGTGAAATGCCGCTGAGACGATGGATTTTGGAAGACGATATTATGGCCTCCCATGGCGCAGTTGGTTAGCGCATAGCTCTTATGGCGAGAGTCAGGCTAGGGTCCCGGGTTCGAGCCCCGGTGGGAGGGGGTCCATACACTTTTTGCGCCTCTCACTCTTCTGACATGTTCCTCCAGCACATCTGGCTGTTTTGCGCCACTTGCAGCACGGACTGGAGTGATACCGGTGAGGGACGCATCCTCTGGTTCGTCCCATATCCCAGCTCGCGCGGCTTTGGTTCCGTGGGTCCCTTCCGATTTTGCAGCACAGATACTGCACACCCGTTCCCTGGTTCCTTGTGACTTGATGCTGCAGGCATCCAAGTCATATGGAGAGCGTGGCGTTTGGCAGGACAGCACAAGGTGACATGCTGTTCTGCGTTCACCAGCTTGTCGTGTGAAGAGTGTCAAACATGGAGCCGGGTGTTTGGGCCTCCCCGCACCATGTCCACAGTCTGTCTTGATCAGCTGTGGTGCGCTTTGCACTTGATCAGCTGTGGTGCGCAATGCGCATGCCAGCCGGCAAAGAAATTACGGAAATTGCATGTAACAAAGAGTACAGCCATGCAGAGCCTTTATTTCCAAATTGCAGCATGCGAAAATCGCCATGCAAAAAACAGCATGCGCAATGCGCACTACCTACAGCAGGCACAACCACTGAATACAGCCACGGCATGCACGCTTGCCAGCATGGAGCTCCTCACTTGCATAGAGCGCCCGGCCGCGGGTCCTGCCCTTGCCACAAGAGTGGCCGCAGAAACAGCTTTCAACGAAACATGCACACTTCGCCATCAAAGCCAGCACACACAGGCGGCGAGAAAACACCCAATGCGTGTGCAGCGCGCCCGCGCACTGTTGCAGCCCACATGCTGCAACCTGGGCTGCAGCATTGCGTTGCTGCGGAGCGGGCCGGGGCAGCGTTGTGGCTGCTGTAGGGCCTGCCCCGCTCAGCCTCTGAACGTCCCAGGCGCACTGCACTGCGTAAACTTCACAGGTTGACACTTCGCGGCGCCCGTTCAATGTGGCAGGGGCCGACTGCCCTGCGCAAGCGCGCTGCACGGAGGGCGGGCATGAATGCCGCCCTCGCCCCACACCCCATGCAGACGCTGATTGCGGGCACAGCAGGAGTGTCGCCAAGCACAAAACAGTGCAGAGGCTGCATGCAGGAGGAGTTCCCGACTTGCCCTGTTGTTCAAAGCATGCGGGTAGCCCCTTCAGGGGCCACCAGAATCAAGCGCGCTCGGGTCCCCAGCTTAATAGTTGTAATGCACATGCAGTGCTCCAAAGCCCGCAGCAGAGGGGCATACCATACGTGCGAACAGTGGAGCACACTTCCACGGTCTCATATACAGGGCGCCCTGCTCTTGCACCAAAACATCACATGCCCACTTGGCAGCACTGCAGCATGGAGTGCGCAGCAAGCAGCTTTAGAGTATTCCACTCGTTGACATAGGGCAGCTGAAGGCAGGTGCGCCGCATACGTGTCACTCGCGGGCGCAGCTGAAGCCAGGCACCATCGCATGCCAGCATACCCGCCACTGGACGGCAGCATGCAGCGCCAAACTCAAAACCATGGCCGATGCCGTGCACAGTTCTTGACAGCCTTCGCCCTATAACAGTCCTCCCAAGCCGGGACTTGTCTCGATGTGGGACTTGTCTCGACCGGCCGCAAGCGGCCTGCTCGGCCACGCCCCTTGAACCTGCCTGCGACAGCAAGGGCCGGCAGGTCGCACGCTCGACAGCGCTCCCGGCGCGCCGGCGGCCGCTGCGCAGCGCGGCCCTGCGCGCCCTGCTGCAGGCGCGACACGGGCACCTGCCGCACAAACCCGGCGGCAAGAGAGGCGCCTGCTCGCGTGTGCCGCGGCGGCCGCATCCTCCTGCAGACAGGGCGCGGGCTCTGCGTTGTGGGCGCCCTGGGGCCGCCGGGGCCCCTGCGTCCGTCACCAGGGCGGTGGCTCCGCGTGCAGCACCGGTCAGCAGGACGGCGTGTCCGTCCAGGCGTCGTGCTGGTCGTTGCAGTCGCGCAGCGCGACCCAGACCGCGCTGTTGCACTTGAAGCCGCTGCCGAAGGCGAGCTGCCACATGCGATCGCCGCGCCGCACGCCCTGCTTCGTCTCCACATAGCCCCACGCGTACCTGGGCGCAGGCAGGGCAGGCTGGGTCATGATAGGCGGATTGGGTTGCATGCACGGCGCATGAGGCCGCGTGCAGTGCATGGCGGCACGCCAGGAGGCTCGCGGCCAGAATTGATGCGAGCATGTCCGGCACTATGCCTGGGCAAAGTGCAAGCCGCCCTGCCCTGACCCTGACCCTATTTCGCTAGCGCGCTAAACTTCAGGGGCGGCAGGGGCCCACCAGGTGCTGCTGGAGCTGGTGTTACCGAAGCGCTCGAAGGGCACCACCATCGGCAGGCACTGCCGCGGCGCCAGCTTGAGCTGCTTGCCCACCTGCGCAGGTGGGCCGCGCCCGCCCGATCAGGTGGCAGGCGCAGGCGCTGGTCCTTGCAACACCCATCACCGCCACATTCAAGCCGTGTCTGGGCACACAATGCAGGACGTCTGTGCGCCTGCACACAGCACACAGCCGGGGACGCCGGCAGCGGAGCGCCGCACGCCCTGTGCGGCGGTGCCTGGCAGCGCAGCGAGGCGCGAGGCCGGGCCGGGCAGCGCGCCTCCTCGATGACCGCCTTGCCGCCCGGGTGGATGCAGAAGTGCTGGAATGCGGTGCTGAAGTCGGGCACGTACGGCTTCAGCGAGCGCAGGCCCAGCGCCTGCCCGTCCGGGGCAGCACCAGTCAGCCGCCCTGCCGACCAAATCCCCACAACCCCGCACCCCTGCAGGCATGCAGGGCGCCGGCAACAGGGCCAGCAAAGGTGCCCCCGAGACGCGCTCTTCCCACACCCGCTGTCAGAACCACCG
>JAABUP010008959.1_pt1 | contig 12522 bp, 11 predicted proteins | sample 5559201 | NCBI WGS metagenome assembly JAABUP01 (sample SAMN10711887, study PRJNA513373) | rock metagenome | isolation source: Antarctica rocks | place: Antarctica | reverse complement strand
GTCTGGCGCATTCGTCGGCTGCGGGTGAGGTTGCTGCCGAGCTGCGCGTCACGGCAGGCGCTGCTGAGCGCGAGGCGGCTGGCCGCGCAATAGAGGCGCCGCGCGCCGCAGAGGTGGGCGTCGCGCAGGCCGCGCAGGCACTCGGCACGCCGGCCGCTGCGGCCCCTCCCGCCAGCTCCGCCGCAGGCGCGAACGTCGGTGTGCGCGCGCGGGCAGCCGCGGCGCACGCCGACACGGCCGCTCGCGCGCCAGAGGGGGCCTGCGAGGATGGGGGCGGCTCGCAGGCGGCGCCCGCGCCTGCGGACGCCCCTGCCAGCCCGTCGGCTGGCGCGCACGCGGAGGCGCCCGGTCTGCCGGCGGGCGCCGTGCTCGCGGCGCCCGCCGGCACGGCTGCCTGCGCTCCGGAGGGGATCTGCGAAGATGGGGGCAGCGCGTGGGCGGAGCCCGGGCCTGCAGTCGCCTCTGCAGCCCTGTCCGTTGGAGCGCATGCGGATGTGAGCGGCCCGCCGGCGGGCGCCACGCTCACCAACACGGCCGCTCGCGCGTCGGAGGGGACCTGCGAGGACGGGGGCGGCTCGCAGGCGGGGCCCGCGCCTGCGGACGCCGCTGCCAGCCCGTCGGGTGGTGGGCATGCGGACGCACCCGGCCTGCCTGGCGCCGTGCTTGCAGTGCATGCTGACGCGGCCGCTCTCGCTCCGGAGGGGATCTGCGAGGATGGGGGCGGCTCGAGCGCGGGGCCCGCGCCTGCAGACGCCGCTGCGAGCCTGTCGATTGGCGCGCACGCGGAGGCTGCCGGCCTGTTGGCGGGCGCCACGCTCGCTGACGCGGCCGCTCGCGCGCTAAAGGAGACCTGCGAGGACGGGGGCGGTTCGCAGGCGGGGCCCGCGCCTGCGGACGCCCCTGCCAGCCCATTGGCGGGCGCGCATGCGGAGGCGGCCGGCGTGCCGGCCGGTCGCGCGCCAGAGAGGGCCTTCGAGCACGCGGGCGGCTCGCGCGCGGGGCCCGCGCCTGCGGACGCCGCTGCCAGCCCATCGGCGGGGGCGCATGCGGAGGCGGCCGGCCTGCCGGCCGGTCGCGCGCCAGAGAGGGCCTCCGAGGACGCGGGCGGCTCGCGCGCGGGGCCCGCGCCTGCGGACGCCGCTGCCAGCCCATCGGCGGGCGCGCACGCGGAGGCGGCCGGCCTGCCGGCGGGCGCCGACACAGCCGCTCGCGCGCCAGAGGGGACCTGCGGGAACGAGGACGAGGACGCCTTCGCCAGCGCGTCAGCGGGCGTGCATGCGGAGGCGGCCGGCCTGCCGGCGGGTGCCGACACGGCCGCTCGCGCGCGAGAGGGGACCTGCGAGATTGAGGACGAGCATGCCTTCGCCAGCGCGTCGGCGGGCGCGCACGCGGAGGCGGCCGGCCTGCCGGCGGGCGCCGACACAGCCGCTCGCGCGCCGGAGGGCACCTGCGAGAACGAGGACGAGGACGCCTTAGCCAGCCCGTCTGCTGACGTGCTCGCCGAGGCGGCCGGCCTGTCAGCGGGCGATGCGCTCGCGGACGCCCCTGCCTGCGTGTGGCTGGGGCCAGGGGCGCCGGTGGCGGGCCTGCCCGACAGGGGCTGCTGCCTGTCGGGCGCGTGCGTGTGCATGACGGGCTGGCTCAGCACGATGCAGGCCTGAGCGCTCTCGGGCCGCTCGTCCGCGCAGAGGCTGCACCGCGTCCCCCGCCGCTGCTGCGTGACCCGTAGGCCGCGCGCCGCGCGCGTGAGGGAAGCGGGGTCATACCCTAATCACACCCCACGCTGGCGGCGAGCCCGCGGCCACCCCGCTGCCCACGGCGGCTCGCCAGCGCCTGGCAGGGCGCTCGGACGAGAGCGGGGTGCTCAGGCGGGGTCGGCTGTAGTGTAGCAGGAGCATTTTTGCAGCGTGGCATGCAACCCGCCCGCTTGGTCCCAGCGTCTGTTTCATGCGCAGTGTTCCGCTCAGCATGTCAGGCTCATCCCGCACGCATGCCGCATAGGCGTGCGTAGCTCTGCCCGGGATGGCTCTGGGGTGCACCGACAACCCAGCAAACGGCGCGCTGGCGCACGAACAGCGCAAAGCTATGCGCAGCATAGGAGTGACCGCTAGGCTAGCTTGGGGCAAGAAATGTCAGCCCGTGCCAGTTTTGTGTGCCTTGACAGTGTGCCAGGCGCACTGTGCCTTGACCGGATGCTTGTAGCGAGGGCATATGTCACTATGTTTAGGTAGCTGAGAAATAATGCCTGTCTGTGCGAGCATGTCTTGCTGACTGTGCTAGATATGTTACAGAATGGGGCTGCACCACCGCGCGGGACGTACACTGAGCTGCTAAGGTGCAGAGTAAAAGTGCGCAGACTCATTATGCCAGACACGATGCTCATTTTGTTTGAACAAGAAGCTTGCATGCGCATGAAACTTGCATGCGCATGCACACTGCATGCATTTGCACAGCGACTCGGCAGTTGTGTCTGCCTCTCACCCACTGGGCAGCATTGCACCGGCGGCGGCCAAGCAGCGCATCTGCTCTTCAAACAACTGCCGCGCGTCCGCAAGGAACCCCTCGCGCTGCTCCGGCGTGTCGCACAGTTCCAACCACCTTATCATCTGCTCGCCCAGCGCGGTCACAAGTCGCAGCAGCTCCAGCGCCGCCGGCGTGCCTGCACATTCGCGGCGCCCGCTCATGCTCGTCGGCGTACCGTTGTGTCGGCGGGCGCAGCATGCAGTCCAGAAAGGGGCATGCAGACAGGAGGCGGCGTGGCGGGCGCGCCGCCGGCTGCAGGCGGCGAGGCGACAGGCTGCACGGTCGCACGCGCCACTGCCGGATGGTCGGGGGCAGCGCGCGGTGTTGCGCCGCGACCGGCGCCGCCAGTGCCCGAGTCGGGCGTAGCCGCGCGCCGGGCGGCCTGCAGCCGGAACGTCCGGATGTAGGCCTCAAACAGGCCAGCGACAGCCTGCTGCTCCTCCAACGTACGGGCCTCTGCGAAAGCCGCGCCGAGCGCCTGCATGGCCGCCGCCGTGGCCGACTCTGCAGCGCCGGGCGCAGGCGCCGGGGGCGCGGCAGCTGGCGCAGCCGGGGGCGGCGCCACGGCATGGACGACCGCGACCGGCAACACGGCGCCGGGCGCAGGCGCCGGGGGCGCGGCAGGGGCGGCCGCAGCAGGGGCTGCCTCAGCAGCGTGGGCCGCATCAGCAGCAGAGGCTTGCAGTGCTGCCCGCCGGTTGTCGCGGAACTTTTGCGCCCTCGCAGCTCTGCGCGCGCGCTCACCAGCGTCAGCCAACGAGGCTGCGCAGACCGCCCCCCCCGCTTGCACGATTACAGCGCCAGGCCACACGCGGCATGGGCGAAGTGGCGCTGCGAGTTGCCATTTTTGGGAGAGTGCCAGACAGGCGCCCTATATAGTCCAGGCAACGCCACATAGTCTGGACACGCGGCGCGCACCCGTCGCGCCGAAACGCTGCCACCCTCTGCGCCCAGGTTCCGGTGTAGCGCTGCGGGATGTACTTTGGCCCGACCCGGACACGCTGCCCCGCCGCTGGCGGCCGGCCGTTGCCGGCCGCCTGCGGCCTCTTCTTGCCGCGCGCCTTGACCATGGGCCCCGGCGCTCTCCGGCTGGCGTCCGCCACACCAGGAGAGGTCGCAGCGCCTAGAGCATCTAGGCACTGCAATGCCGCACCGTCCGTAAAGTTCAAATTTCCCACGGGCATGCACGCAGCCGAGTCGATTGCCGTCACTCGGACGCTGCTTGCATGCATGGCATATGTAGCCCCAGCCACGATCAGCCCTAAGCAACCGCAGCGAGCCAGCACGTGTGGGATGCGCGCCTGCCTGCATGCGCCCCGCGGCTGCCTGTGCACCGGCACAGTTGTCACAGCCGCGACTCGTCAGCCAGCAGCGAAGGAGCGCTTGGCAAAGCGGCATGCGAAAAGGGGCATAGCTCCTACCTGTCGCGCAGCGTCCAGCAATGGCGCCGTGTCGCCGCCAAAGGTCGTCATCGTGGGCGGGGGCTGGGCGGGTGCGGAGCCGCTGACTGCCCGCCGTCCTGTAGCTGCGTTTGTCCATGCAGTGTGGAGAGAGCGACTTGGTGGGCCTTGAGAGACTGGCACTAAGGCCTGAACTGCATCGTTTTCGCCCACACTAGCTGGGCGCACTGTGCAAGGCGCGCTGGTGCTGCTCCCACGGATGTGCGCCGGAGGCGCGGCGGATTCAGGCCCGTGTTGCGCGGAACAAGGTCACAAGTGAGAGCGCGCGGCAGGCTTTGGCGCCGCCAAGCACCTGGCCGAGCAGGGCTACGCCGTCACGCTGCTGGACGCGGCGCCCGAGCCGGGCGGCCTGGCCACCGGCTGGCGCTCGCCGCAGGGCCGCGCCTGCGAGGCCGGCATCAAGGGCTTCTGGTACGAGGTGCGCGCGCGGGCGCGCTGGCCGCGTACCGGCGGCAGCCCAGCCCTGCGCATGTCAAATACCTACAGAGGGCATGCTCGTGGCTCGCGCCTGGCCCGGGGGCCAGCCAGAGGGCCTTATTCCGGCGGGCCGGAGCGTGACGCAGCCATAAGTAGCCAAAGTTGGCTGACACATGGTTGTAGTTTATTCACTCAGCGGGTGTGCGTGCCGCAGTACCACAACATCTTCGCGCTGGTGCGCGAGCTGGGCATCCCCTGGCCCTTCACGCCCTGGGCGCGCAGCGGCTTCTGGAGCCCGCGGGGGCTGGCGATCGAGGTGCGCGCGCCGGCCGCCCGCCCACATGCATGCCTGCCGGCCTCCGCCCCTGCAGCTCGCCGGTGCCCGGCCCAGCTCGCGCATCATGTGGGCATGCATACAGCGCGCCGGCACATGACAGGCGGGCGCGTGCAGGCGCCTATCTTCTCCGAGCTGCCGCGCCTGCCCACCCTGCTCGGCCAGTTCTGGCACACGCTACCCCTGTTCAGGTGCTGCGCCCGCCACCCTGGCGCCGCAGCTGCCGCCTCAGGCCGCTAGGCGGCGTGCTGCCGCGCTGCTGGAGCTTGCGCCTGCGGCTTGCTGCGCTGCGCCTGCATGGTTGGCTGTCTGAAGTGGACTGGGCCTACATCTGTCGTGGGGTATGGGCCAGCATGGCCGGCAGGACCCGCACCGGCTGTTGGCTGCGCCCGACAAGCTTTGCCATAGGCTCAGGGCTAACCCGTGAGGGCCCCGCAGGAACCTGTCGCTGGCGGACAGGGCGAGCATGGTGCCCCTCCTGTACAGCATCATTGACTTTGACTCGTCGCCCAAGACGTACGAGCGCTATGACCGCATGAGCGCCCGCGAGCTGTTTCAAATGTGCGCCTCGCGTGTGTCAATATACGAGCTCTGTATGCGTCGCACCTGCTGCTCGTTTGAGACCAGGCGATGTTCAACGACATCATATGGCGATGAGTCGCACGGCAGCTAGTGAACGAGCCGGGGCCTGACTCCGCCCGGCCAGGTACGGCGTGAGCGAAGCTCTGTACGAGGAGTTCCTGCAGCCGCTGCTCCTGGTCGGCCTGTTTGAGCGCCCGGAGCACCTGTCGGCGGCCACCATGATCGAGACGCTCTACTTTTACAGTGCGCCCCATCGAATTTGCTGCGTGGCGTTTCGCTGGCGCTCTCAAGAACAACTGTGACCTTGCGTGGTGCTAGGGCAGCGTCAGCTGCCGCGCGAAACCCGCCTGGCATGCCGGGCGGCGAGGCCCCCTGTGCGCCGCCCGCGCGTGACGGCGTCCGCGCGCGCAGCGCTGGCGCACCAGAACAACTTTGACATCGCGTGGTGCAAGGGCAGCGTCAGCGAGCGCCTGTTTGCGCCGGTGCGCCGCTGCCTGCCGCACCCGCCCAGCCTTTCCATGCAGAACCCCGGCAACATGCCGCGCGTGAGCTGGGGCTGTCTTCTCTGTCTCCCTGGAAAGCCAGCTTTAGTGCAAGCAATGCTGTGTGCGGGACTGCCCACATGCCCGGAGCTTCCGCATGTGCGGCAAGCTGCAGCGGTCAAATCTGCATACGTAATACAGCCAAAGGGAATAGCATGGAGAAGCATAGCCCTGATTTCCCACAGACCGACGTTTTAGCTGCGCATGGAATGTTTTTTGGGCATGCTTGCATTGACCGCGGCCGCGCTCCCGGGCGGCAGCTGGTCGCGCGCATCCGCAGCGCCGGCGGCCGCGTGCTGGGCGGGCAGCTGGCGGTGGACGTGCAGACGGGCGCCGGCGGGCTGATCACGGGCGTCGTCGCGCGCGACCGCGAGGGCGCGCAGACGGTGCATGAGGCCGATGCGGTGATCCTGGCTGTCAGCGTGTCGGGCACGCGCCCTGGCCGCTTGTGCGCCTGGGGTGTTGGAGTGTTGGTACACGCGGTGCTGCATGGGTGGCTCCTGGGGCGCGGGCGCTGTTCTGTTCCCGGATCAGCATTGGCTGTGAACGAGCTTGACACTGACGCCGGCAGGGAGCGGTCGAGCTCGCGCGACGCATGCGCTATACAGGGCGCCTTGCATGCACGGCCTGGCACGAGGGGCCGCGCCCGCGCCGGGCGCGCCGCCGAGCGCGGCGAGAGGCGCGCGCAGGCATGCAGAAGCTGGTGGCGGCCGCGCCGGCGCTCGCGGCGCGGCGCGAGCTGCGCAGCACCGCCGCGCTGCGCTCCATCGACTGCGTGGCCGCGCGCCTGTGGCTGGACCGGCGCGGCGCGGCCGCGTTCCCGGCCAACGTGCTCAGCGGCTTTGACAGCCTGGAGGGCGCCGGCGGCACCTGGTTCCACCTGAACGACCTGCAGGTGGCGCCCGGGTGTCCCGCAGGGCCGGGCGCGCACGTGTGGGCGGCACCTGCTTCCACATAAACGACCTGCAGGTGGCGCCCGGCTGCCCTGCCGGCGCAGGCGCGCGCTTTCGTGCATGTGTGTGCGGGGCCCGGGTCCACCTGAAGGACGTGCAGGTGGCGCCCAAGTGCACCATGGGGGCGCGGGCGCGCCGTTGCGCGCACTTGCGCGCGGGGCCTGGGTCCACCTGAACGGCCTGCAGGCGGCGCTCGAGTGCCCCGCGAGCGCGGGCGCGCACTTGCGCGCCCGCGTGAGCGAGTGGCCTGGGTCCACACAAGAGGCCCGCGCGCCCGCGGGCCTCCTGCGTGGACCAGGCCCTGCACCCGTGGCTCGCTGCGCCACCGCAACGCAATGCACACAGTCGGGCACGCCGCAATGCGCCGTCGGCAGACGGCGTCCGCGCTCCATGGTCGTGCAGCTGCCTGGGGGCGGCCTCAGGCACACACTTGCCTCTCGCACACTCGCCTCTCGCACAAGCCATTTATTGCCTGTGGGCGCGTTGCACGGAAGCAAGTAGCCGATGTTGGCGATGACACAAGGCTGGGTTTGACAACGCCACGCTGATGATGGCCCTGGCCGAGGCTGCGCGCTTGAGGAGGTGCGGCGCGGCGCTTTTGGGGAGGCGCCGTTTGCCGCCGCGCCGCGCCGCACCTGCTCAGACGTCGGTTGCGTGGCCTCGGCGGCGGCCTTGATTACCGTGGCGTCGTTGAAAAGCAGCCTTGTACTGTTGCCGCCATCGTCGCCCGCCTGCTTCCGCGCAGCGGGCCCGTAAGCAATATAAGCCGCTTGTGTGAGAGGCGAGTGCCTGCCTGAGGCTGCCCCGAGGCAGCTGCGCGACTTTGACTTGCGGGCACCGCCTGCCGACGGCGCACTGTGACACCGGTGTGTCTGTCGAGGTGGCGCTGCAAGCCCCGGGTGCAGGGCCTGGGTCTACACATGAGGCCGCGGGCGCGCGGGCAGCCTCCGCTGGTGCAGTTACCTTCGTCCCGATCTCGCATGAGCCGGCCTTGCGTTGCGCAGCCAAAGGGGGTGTCATAGGGCGCGGCCCTCTGGCGCCCTGCAGCCAGCACGACGTATGCTCGGCTGATGGGTTGTGGTGGTCATATGCTGGGAGAGAACGGGCGGGCGACATGGGCGCTGGACATGGAGGCGCGGGCGGCTAGGACCAGCTGCGCAGCGCTGGCATGTGCCAGGATGTGCTGGGGAGCTGCACCAGTTGCCCGGCGTGCGCAGCCAGCAGTGTGACGAGACATGCGAATGTCGCCGGGCGCCCACAGGACGAGTTTGCCGGCGCCGAGGGCTCCGTCATCGCGGCGGACTTCTACCGCGCGGGCGCGCTGCTGGCGCTGCCGGACGAGGAGATCGTGGCGCGCGTGCTGCGCAACCTGCAGTTCTGCGAGCCGGGCTTCCTGGGCGCCCGGGCGCGCCCGCCCCCCCCCCCCCCCCCCCCCCCCCCCCCCCCCCCGCCCGCCCGCCCGCCCGCCCGCCCGCCCGCAGCCGCTGCACAGCACGGCCGGCGCACCTCTTTGCAGTGCCACAGCGGGCGTGGACAGGCAATCGGCGAGCGCGTCCCGCCAGCGGCTTTGCACGGTCGGCAGCCTTGTTTGGATGTGGCTGTGCGGGGCTGGGGCCGGAGATGACACAGCATGGTGCGGCGTTCAGCCGGCTCGACGCCGCAGGCCCTCGGCCTGACGCACAACCGATGTTGCTGGTCACCTGCCAAGGACACCAGCAGCCGTCTTGCTAGCAGACCGCCCTGGCCGTGGGATCCATGTCGTGCAGCTGGGCCGCCACGCGGGCTGTCACATGCAAGCTCATGGGAGGCGAGAACCCGTGCCGGGACGCGCGCGCAGGTGGTGGACAGCGCGGTGCTGCGCGCGCCGCGCGCCGTGACGCACTTCAGCCCGGGCAGCCACGCGGCGCGGCCGGCGCAGCAAACCGGCATCGCCAACCTGTGGCTGGCCGGCGACTGGGTCAAGGGCGTCCCGCACGGCGCCAACGGCCTCTCCCAGGCACGCGCGCGGGAGTCGCACAGCTACAACTCTCCCCTTGCTTCGCGACCCGCTGCCTGTGCTCACTGGTCATGCGGTCATGCGGTCATGCGCCCGCAACATGTGCGACACATCAATGGGCGCCCGCAGCTGCATGCCTGCATCCGCAGAGCGCATGCTCGATGTGCGCATGTCAGGCGCCCAGGCCGCGCGTGCGTGCAGGAGCGCGCCTATGTGACCGGCCTGCGCGCGGCCAACCTGGCGGTGCAGCGCCTGGGGCGCGGGCGGCCCGCGCCGATCATCGACACGGAGCCCGACGAACTGCACATCGCGGCGGCCAAGCAGGTCAACCGCAGCCTGCGGCGCAGCCAGCAGGCGCTGGTGCCGGCGTTGAACAGGGCCAGCCGCCGCGTGCGGCGCAGCCTGCAGACCCTGGGCCTGCCCTGAACAGAGTCAGGCGCAGCAGCTGGCGCGACCTGCGGGCCCTGGGTGCGCCCTGACTGCGGCAGCTCAGCAGCCAGGCATGGGCGATTCTGGAGTTGCGCAGCCTCCCAGCGCAGCGCGCGCGAGCAGACAGGGAGCAGGCAGCGGTGCTGCTGGGGCTGCCCGTGCCAGTGGCGTGAGTGCAGCGCTCGCCTGGCAGCCCCTGTAGGTGGCAGAGGCACAGATACGTGTGGCCGGGGGCGTAGGGTGCAGGGGGGCCCTCAATGGGGTTGCATCCACCAGTCTGTTACAGGACTCCACGGGCATGGCACATGGCGCAAGCACTGGCACCGCCTGTTGCATGACATTTTAATTGAGGATGCACGGTCACTTCGCTAACAGCTAGCAAATGCTGCAAGTGCTGAACAGGTGGCAAGCTGATGAGCACGTCTGTGTGTGAGTGTGAAGCACAGGTCCATCGCTGTATGAGCGACAAGCGCGGCTGTCCATAACAGACACGAGCAGACAGAAATACACATCCACCATCACACGTGAACAGATAGATCACGATCCTGAGACTCTATGCACACATACGCCGCAGCCGCTCAATGCAGCCTGATGCATCAGGGCGTGCGGCTGGCTGCATGCGCATTTCTAGGCAATGCACTATGCTTTGCGTAGCTAGTGCATAGCTAGAAAAACGCATCCTCGACTCTGAGGGGCATACCCTAGCTGTGAATCGAACGAGCGGTTAGCTGTGCGCGCCGGCCCGCACCGCGGCGCCGGCGCCAAACCCGCAGTCCAGGCAGCGCTGCCGGAAAGCCGGCTGCGCGCCCGCCGGCAGCGCCGCGAGCGCGGCCGCGCCGCCCGTGCAGTTGCCGCACGCCGCGCTCCACGACCCCGAGCTCGACATGGGCGGCAGCGGCGCGCGCATGGCCTCGGCGGCGTCGCCCGGCAGGCCCTCCACAGGGCTTCCGGTGGCCTGCGGCGGCAGGCGCGCGTTCCGCTGAGACGCTGACCCCCCGCGCATGTGCGTGCATGCGGACCACCGCACCACGGGTACGCCCATGTTGCAGCCAGCTCGAGGGCAAGCGGCAGTCCCCTCGCAGGGGACCGCGCCGCCTAGGAGCAGCGCATGGCCGCGCATGGGCAAGCGTGAGCAGGGCGAGAGGCGGCTCCGCCAGCCCCGGGCAGGCCCAGCCAGGAGCTGGCGCGGCGCGCCGGGCCCTGTGCGACCCCGGCATGGCATGCAGGACGGCGCACCAGGCCCAGGTAGATCCGGCCCAGCGCGGTGAGCTGCGGCGGCCCGCCGGGCGCCAGCAGCGACGGCGAGCCCGCGCTCCCGCCGCCCAGCCAGGCGAACCCGTCCGCGTGCGGCGCAAACCAGGCGTACCTGCGCGCCCGTCAGGCTTGCGTACGAGTGCCGCACCGTTGTCAATGCCTGGGAAGGGGCTGATGTACAATATGGTTTGGGTATTAGTGCAACAGGGTTCAGCCTGACCCTAACCTGGCCGCCGCCAATCCTGGGGCACGTCAGGCACGAGCACACGCGCACGGGCTCGTTGCGGTGCCGGCCCGACGGCGCACCGCTCCACGCCGGGCATGGCGTCCATGATGCTCAGCGCGGCGCGCATGTAGCTGACCTGGTTGGCCAGGGCGCCGCCGGGGTTGGGGCACGCGGTCTCCGTCAGCCACACCGGCCGCTTAAATTTCGCGACCAGGTCGTTGAGGTACCTGCGCACGCCGCGGGCCTTACAGTGGGGCATGGTGCCAGGCTTTCTTGGACGCTCAGGTGCGGCACAGCGGAGCGGCCCGCAGCGCGCAGCGTGTCGTTGGAGCGTGCTGCGGCCTGCATCTGGATAGGTGTAGGGTAGGGCAGGGTAGGGTATCCTGTCCTGTCCTGTCCTGTCCCATCCTCAGCCTGCGCGCACCACTGCAGGTACTGCGGGTTGCACGTGTACAGGTGCGTGGCGATGAAGTCTGTCTCGCAGTCGCGCCCGTACATCTGCGGCGCGGGCGTCGCCTGTCTTCATGGGCCTGAAGGGCAGCGGGCGTGCTGAGCAGGCCCGGGTGCGGCGCGAGCGCGCGGCGGGCGCGGCCGGGGCGCGCCTGGTTGCAGGCGGCGTAGAAGTCGGTGAGCCAGGCGATGGGATCGGCAGGGCCGGTGCAGGCGGCGCCGCAGGGCGCGGGCGCGGGCGAGCCCAGGCGCAGCCGCCCGCCGCGCTGCGCCTTCGCCGCCTCGAACTTTGGCCACAGGCTCGCGGCGGACCACGGCGTCAGGCTGGCCTCCTCCCTGCCGCCGCGCGGCCGGCTCAGGCAGCGCGTGCTCTGGCAGCGGCGCGGCGCGCAGCCGCGGGCGGCGCCGCACCCGTGGTTGGGCTCGTTGAAGCCCAGCAGCTCGCGCGCGTCCGGCGGGATGGAGCTGTTGAAGGTGCTGAGCCCGCAGCAGTCTCCCCACTATCCTGCGTGGCGGCGCCGCGTCAGGCGGGCGGGTCGTGCGCGAGCGAGGCGGGTGCGCGCTTGAACGCGGGCGTACAATCATTGGCACGAACTGGGCGGGGCTCGTAGCATCTGCGCCGCCGCCCCGGTCCGAGCCCTGCGCCGGCGTCAGGAGCACGCCTCCAAGCGCAAACCACAAAAGGCGCAGCGTGCGCCTGCACGTGGCTGCCTGGGTGTCTGGCGCACCCAGTTGTACCACCAGGCCACGTCCAGAACAGCCAGGTCCGCCCCCACAGCGGGGTCTGTGTAGCCCCAGCCGGTGCCGCGCTTGGTGAGCGCCTGCTCGCTGCGCGAGAGCGCCGGGCTGCGCCGCCCGCACTGCGCGTCGTCGCCGGTGCATGTACGGGGGCGCCGCGCGCGCGCGCGCATTGTCGTTGTGCGCCCACGCACGGTCCGCATGCGCCCACCCGCGCGGCAGGCGCACGCTTGCGCAGCCATCGGCGTGCAGCACCGTCATGCACGCGTCCGGCGCGGCCGCCGCCAGCGCGCCCGTCGGCAGCACCACGCGCCAGGCCGCGCCGCGCGGCCCCGCGCCGCCCGGCGCGCCGGACTCGGGCGCGGCCATGACCACGGCGCCGCTGGTGCTGAGCTCGACCCAGGCGCCGTCGGCCGCCGTGACCCGCACGGCGGCGCCCTGCGCGCGCGGAGCCCCGGCGTCAAGCAGCACCAACGCAGTCCTGCTTCCTGGCCAGCCTTGGCCAGCCTGTGCGCTGGCACAGCGTTTCTGTAATAGGGTTAGGGTATATGGTATAGGGCATAGGGTATAGGAAAAAAAAAGCTGAAATGGCGCAGCCTGGCAGCCAGGCTCCGATCC
>JAABUP010008958.1_pt1 | contig 12523 bp, 9 predicted proteins | sample 5559201 | NCBI WGS metagenome assembly JAABUP01 (sample SAMN10711887, study PRJNA513373) | rock metagenome | isolation source: Antarctica rocks | place: Antarctica | reverse complement strand
TAGGTACGTCTATCTGATTTTTTATGGCACCCCTATATTTTTTCGTGGGGTGTGTGCTCGCTACGATTCTGGCATACATTTTCCAATAGCACTGTAATAAGACTTGGAGTCCTAGAATTACAGAATTCCTGTTGAATCTGCCCCGGTCTACCTCCAACCCTTTCCACCTTCTCACTTTCTCACTTTCTTCAGCCTCGATCATCATGGCAGACTCGACCCCCAAGTCCTACTCGACGGATCCAACGCTCTACCTCTACACGTCCTTGACCGCCGGCTCCTCTCACATCATAACTGCAACGGCACGCCTTGAGACAATACTCAAAGCAAATAAGATCTCATTCCAAGCTCTTGATGTCGCCACAGATGAGAAGGCGCGCATGCTGTGGGGCAGGCGGGCTGGAAAGAGGAAGCTGCCGGGCCTCGTGAGGATGGGCATGGTTATTGGGGTAATTCATTCGTTGTGTCTGTGGGTTTATATAGACACTGATGGCTACAGGACCTTGAGGAGATCGAAGAATGGAACGAATACGGAGAGCTCCAAGACAACATAGGGTCAGCTGCCAGCATCTCAACACCCTCCGCATCGACAAATGTCACACCATCCAAGCCACCAACAGCGCCAATGGAAGATAAGCCGAACAGGGTTGGGGGAGGTCCCGATGCGCCAATCACAATGGCAATGCGGCAAGCAGGAGAAGAGGCTGCGAAGAAGGCTGGCGACATGAAGAAATCGAACGCAACACCAAGCAGAGCTGAGCCTGCGGAGGTCTCCTCGGAGACGTTGCAGAAGCTTGATAACTCCGCACCCATACCCCCGCCTTCCGGCACCACAGACGCACCTTCGTTCATCGCTCCGGAGACGGGCAATTGGAGCTCGAAATCGAAGGAGGATAACATACCGGTGACTTCGGAGAGTACCGCTGCATCGTCGGCATCGTCACTTCAAGTAGAAACCCTGGATATGCCGCAAGCGGCAAAATTTAAGCATAGGGGATCGAATGTCTCGTCTGCGTCTGCTGAGGAGATCAGGGACATTGAGCAGCGCATGGCGATCGCCGAAGAGGACGAGCCAGACGAGGAGACGGGGAAAGGTAATAAGTCTACAATGTCGACAAAGGTGAATGCCACAAGTAGAGCTACAGATACAGACGCGGAGCAGGACCTTCCGGGCAGCAAGACACAAAGCCAGCCAGCAGCGAGTGCAGGGAATGCTGAACAGTCAGTAGCAGATTGAAAGTCTAGCTATCACTTCAGTATAATGGCTTGCAGACACTCACAGGGATTCGAGTTTGTTTACTTTAATACTCACATCTATGACTCACGGCTTTGAGCTTCTACTATGACTACACTGCGGGTGTCGAGGACCCTGCTGCAATTTCCGTGGCAAGAAACTGCAATACCGTTGCTTCAGGGGGTAGACGTTCTTACATCTATCCCCCTCCTCTCCGCTTCTCCACCGCTTCTCGTAACTTGCTTATGACTTCAGCCGGATCTCTGGCGCCAAAAACAGCCGATCCTGCAACAATGACATTTGCGCCGGCATCTGCTGCCTGATCTACCGTGGCCTCACTAATACCCCCGTCTACCTCGATGTTGATATCCGGATATCGTTCCCTCACCGCCTTGACCTTCGGCAGCTCCGAGGCCATGAACTTCTGACCACCAAATCCAGGATGTACCGTCATTATCAACACCATCTATATGCCCATCAGCCATATTCGAATATTGTCCACTCAGCGTGAACCGTAGACCCACATCCGGCACTTCTGCCTTGTTTGGGTTCTCCAAGATCTCCCATAGTACATCCACGGGCGTCTCCGGCTTCAAGGCTATGCCAGCTTGCATCTTCTGTTCATGGATGTACCCAATCATCTCTTTGGGACTAGTCCTTCGGTCGGACTGGTCGGCAGGGTTCTCGGCGGCTGTGGAAGTGACGGCGGCTTCGTAGTGGAAACAGTACAAGTCGCAGCCGGCCTTTTGGAAATCTTTCACCCATTTCTTGGGCTATCACCAATACATTGCAATCAGTTCAGGCTTCGTTCGTTGTAGTCGTTGAAAGCGTGGAATAGCGTACAAAATGCCTACCTCGGCGATCATCATGTGGCAGTCAAAGGTTCCTTTGCCATTGGCCGCTGTAGGTCGCTCGACGTGAGACCGGAGTTTGGTCACCACTGGCGCCCCGAATGTTATGTTGGGCACAAAGTGGCCGTCCATGATGTCAATGTGAACCCACCGCCCTTCCCAGTTGAAGACATCCGTGCAGGCTGCTCCTAGGTTTGCAAAGTCTGCCGATAGAAGAGAAGGCGCAATGATTGCTGGTGGTGACATTGCGACTTGAGTTCTAGAGACGCACGGTGTAAGTAGCGAATAAAGCATAAGCGGGGGGTTTGGACAACGTCAATTACATATTACATACGCGGGGGTCTGGCATTGGAGTTTCGTTTACAAGTGAACTCTTGAGAACGCTGGCGTATCGAGGGGCTCGATTTCCACATTAACCATTTTGCTTGGAGTAGATTGATGGTCATTATAGCTAAGTGGCTGCTAAAGGTTGGTATCGGCCCAGTACGAGCAATATGCACCAATTGTGCATTCCAGTCGATGATATCAGTGCAGGCAGCTCCTAGATTTGCGGGATTATATGCACTCCGCTCCGCTCCGCTCTGCGAGGTTTCACTCCTAATTTCAACGTCTCTGGCCATGGATCCAGTATCAAGGACCTTGCATCACTAAGTACTGGCTAAAGCACATTTTTCGTGCTTTACACCTATATCGTTTTCGATACTCAGGACTGAAAGGTATGCGGTGAAGCATTGCTGTGCGCGTCAGTAATTCAACAAGCGAAGCATTACTGAGTGCTCATCTCAATTGACTGATTGATTGACTTACCTTGATCGATATTCGATAATAGGCACGCATTTGCTAGGGAAACCGTTTGGCAGACCAACCCCTGGAGTGTAACCGTACGCGCCCAATATAGAACACAGCGTCTAAGAGGCGCCCTCCATCACCCAATCAATGGCATTACCACCCACATTGCGACCCGCGCTAAGTTCTTCATATGTCTCAATCAAGCAGCGTCTCGCTGGCAACATTGGACGAACGCCCAAACGACTGGATATGCCCTCTTGTTTTGTCAATTAGGTGGGCCTGTTCGACCTGGCCACGACTGCTGGACCTGCATTCTGAACCCGAGAGCTATCTTGTCTGTTACGCTACCAATTTCAGACGTGCTCGATGCTCTGTGGGTTGTTCTGTTTCCTGCATGGAGCTAAATATACCAATTGGAGTTGCTTGACTTGAGCGCTAAATAGGCATGCCTGCTTTCAAGTTCCACATAAGCAGAGCATGGTCCCAGCCATAGTTGGAGGAATCTGGTCTTCAATTGTTACATCTCGTGTCCTGTCATTCTTTTCAATTCTCCTTCGTTGATCGAAGCGTTCACTGATACGGAATCCGTTGATCGGGTTACCCTACAAATCTATAATACTGCGAGAAGTGCGGCTTGCAAAGCCCTGGTGGCAATAAGAGCATTCTATCTTGAGATATTTGCGGGGCGTTACCGAAGATGGAGTACCAACTGTTACCAGCTACTACATATCAGCCTCCACCTCGGCAGGTCCGAAGGACGGTTCTTAATACTATAATCGAAGATGAGCAGCAGAGCGAGAGCGACGAACGGCACATTTCGGACGATCTAAGCAGATTTCAGACTTTGAAAGCGTCGAGCTTGTCGCCACCATACCATCATGGCCAACCATCCATTCCGCTGGCTTCCGCGTGGAACGACTCACCCTCCCCAGTATCGATGGCATCATCGTCATCCCCGGTTTTGGGCAACCCCAGCGACCGGCCAGATTTCGATGATTTGTACGATGCGACGGACGAGGAGGGTGATGAGGGACAAAACATGAACCCAGCTGTGGTCATCCGCCCCGCGAGCACCTACTCAGACTCCACAAGACGAGACTCAGCCAGCTCCACTGGGAGTCGAAACCGCTATCCTTCTCTTGTAATTCCCTCACCGAGTCTTTGGCCAAACATTCAGACATTGCAGAGTGCGAAGAAACATTCTCCCATCCCGCCAACGCCACCACCGAAAATACCAATGTCACCAGCAGTGCTCTCGTTTCTATCGCGAGACATTCCCGCGTCAACTGCACCTCCGTCGCTGGATGGAAGTCTGACATCAGAGCAATTGGCGTGCTCGAGCGCCCCGGTCACGCCTGATATGCACGTTCACGCTGATGGACCAGCGCAGTGGGGTAGAAATGTTCATCTCCGTCCGGACTCACTCACTTCTCAACAGACTGCAATTGACAGTGCGCCTGTCACGCCGGAGATTGAGTTTCGCGTCGAAAATGCAGAGCAATGGAACCTCGGGATACAGCATCACCTAATCATTGGAGAGGCTGAGCTAATGCCGGCCTCTGCCAGCCTGCCAATGACGTTCGAGAGTCCGCTTCCAAGTCAAGAGCGAAAGGATGTAGAAGGATGCATTGAACTTCCTCCCAATGCTATGGTTACCCTACAGCATTTGTCTTTGGGCGACGTTCCCGGTACTCCGACCTCTGGTACTGACATCGAGAGATCGTACGAAATGCAGGAAGTCTTTGTCCCTCCAACACGTCCTAAGAGTGCCGAACCCGTCACACCAGCTTCTCAGTACAGTATGACAGCGCTCAGTATCCCTTCTCCCGGCGGCTTTTTCTCGTCCCTAGGTCCAGGAGCCAGACGTACTTGGTGTGTTCAATCTTCTGGTCCCCCGTCTGCAGCGCCGCCTTCCTCAACGACCGCGGAACAGTTCTACAGCTGCCCGTGGAATTCTGTTTCAGGTGACCTCGTAGAGCGCGTGATTGAGCTTTACGAAACAGACACGGACGGGCCGCCAACGGCTCGGCAGGTCCCGTTTCGTTCGCCGAAACCGACCGTGCTGTCACAAGTTCAAGAAGAGGTTGACGAAATCAAGACCACTGAGCTAGTATACGAGTACGATGAGAAATACGAGCAGGAACTTCAGCAGCTTGCTTCTGCCAATCTTGATCGCACAAGCGTCTGGCTTGCCGCGCAGAGCTCATATCTAGCTGCTCTCCGGGAGACTAATCCAGTGAACGAAGTTGGGAGCAGCCAGGCCAGTATCAGGAAAAGTGGAAGCAAGCATGTTCGAGAACAATCTTTGGACTCTCCAATGAAGAAGGCCGTCAGGTTTCTGGAGACAACTGCTGGGATACCTGGCGAAACACCATCGACCGACCTACACAAAGAGACAGTCTACTACCGTGCCTTTCAACATGTGGCGAGTAACACGCACCGGAAAGACACCTTTGTGCATAGTCAATCCAGATTTGATGCGCTGCAAGCGAGCCGAGTCTGCTTACACGCATCTCACGTGGATCAGCTAATTGGCAGTTATGGTTTGAGCAGTGCAGAACGACCATCGCCGCCTAGGCCCATATCACTCATGCCTGGCACCGGTGAGGAAGCGGATATTACATCGGAACAAAAGGTGATTGCCCGCGTGGAGCGAGAGAGGCAGGCCCTGGAGCAAATCCAGCCACCCATGTGGATCATCGAAGCTTTGAAATTTTTGAATGGGGGCGAGCTCTTGAACAGCCCGGCGTCGAAAATATTGGCAGGCGCGCTGCCACCACTCCGGGCTAGTGATGGGACCAGCACGAGAAGAGCTAGGGTTCTCGACCTTGGTGGCCAAGCAAGCTGTGACTGGGCATGGCACTGTGCCAAGAAATACAAGAATGTCAAGATCTATACGGTAGTCACGAAACAGCAGGTCGTCAATGCTTCCATCCGAGGTCCTCACAACCATCGTCAAATCTCTGTACCACATCTCTGGAAGCTCCCGTTCCGTGACGGCCACTTTGACGTTATTTCAGCACGATCTCTGCCCGCCTTTCTCAAGACAGAGAAGGCTGTAGATGCTAATTTTGATGAGTACGATCTATGCTTAAAAGAGTGCCTTCGGTGTCTCAAACCTGGCGGCTATCTGGAGTTCTCTGTCCTCGACTCCGAAATCGTCCACCCCGGCCCTCTAGGCTCCGCCAAGTCGGTCGAGTTCGGCTTCAACCTAAAGACAAGGGGTTATGATCCGGCACCAAGTAAGTCCTGGCTAAGCCGGCTGAGGAGAGCTGGCTACATGGACATCAAGAGAGCCTGGCTCTATCTACCCATGGGTGCACCGAGTGCCAAGTTGCCGCCTCAACGCGAGACACCAAGCCCAGTGGTGGCGGAGCTATCAAGTCCACCAGCGGAAGCTGTCCATGGGCCGGTAGGGTCCACGGTGGATGCTGCAAACATTAGTGGCCTGTTAGGCAGCTGGGTTTGGGAGCAGTGGATGCTTAAACTGCAGATGGAGATGGGCAAAAACGAAGAACATCTGTTGGAAGGAGTTGGTGCTGTATTTGAGGAGGGCCGGAATGTGGGAGCTGGATTGAGGTGTTTGAGTGGGTGGGCTAGGAAGCCCTTGGAAGAATGAGGAGATTTACGGTAGCATATACCCTTCTTTTAGTGTGTCGATTGAAGGCTAGACGGGACCGAAGGCGTTGTTGTTGCGGTTGTCAGGCAAAGGATACCTTAATAAGCTCTATACCCACTTTGGATAAATGATTGGAAAGAAGCATGTCCGATCAACAATCAATTGAAAGAATTCTTCACAAAAGTCTCTCAATGATTGGAGCTTTAACATATAATAAGGCAAGCCTAAAACAACGATGAGAACTGTGGACTGCGAACTATGAATTGCGAATTGTGAAGCACGAATCGCAGCCTAACCGTTTTCGCTTGAGGCGACCGCCAGAGATACAAATACAGTCTCCAATCACTTACAAACCATGCTTTAAATCAACAAGACAAGCTTCAAACCCGAAGATGCTGTTCTTCAGGTGATCTTCTCAGCTTTCTAGACCCCTCACGCTAGTGGCATATACTAACGGTTATTCCAGCTTCTTCAAAACACTGGTCGACCACGAAGTCACCGTTGAACTCAAAAACGACATCTCCATCCGCGGCACCCTCAAGTCGGTCGACCAATTCCTCAATATCAAGCTGGATGATATACAAGTGGTAGAGGAGCTGAAATATCCACATCTGGTTAGTCAGACTTGCGATGAGCAGCAGAGGATCGGTCTGCGGGAGAGGGAAGTAGGCTTTGATTGAAGGAAGGCGCGTGCTGATTTGGGGGTTGCGGTAGTCATCGGTCAAGAATGTGTTCATCAGAGGGAGCGTAGTGCGCTATGTGCATCTACCAGGGGCTGCCGTGGATACTGCGTTGTTGGAGGACGCTACACGAAGAGGTACGATTACTCGGGCATGGAGATTGTGTTGCAAACTGGCTAAATGATACGTGCCTTGCAGAGGCCGCACAACAAGCGTCGAAAGCACGATAACACGGAACCATGGCATATGATCATGATACATTACGCGGAAGTAGGGATGTGACGGCATCGCATGGTTGAGAGCTCATGGCTGTGACAGGGGGCGTTGCTGGACTATTGTAGGACGGTCTCTGCAATCACAGCATCTACTGATTACTGTGGTGCTGGGGTAGTATCATGGGCTACACAAGAGATGCTGCCTTGGTCTTGACCAGAATTGAGAGAGCTTTGGATCACGGGTCCATGATGATCTCTAGGATGCTTAGGTACGGGGTCATCGTAACAGGCCCAGAAAAATTCAGTAAGATGGAGCCTATCACCATTGATTATGAATCTCTATCATTTCGTAAAAATAATGATAGCAGGAGTTCATCAATGTCAAAAGTTCTTGTACGTCATCATTAGTCTTGTGACTTCGTGATTTCCATGAAGCGACGCGCTACAGCGCTTTTTAGAAGTTCTGCGCCAAAGGTCATTTAGCGAAATTTTCTAACAAAATGTATAGGAAACCTGCGAAAAAACCTTTCCACCACCCACCACTCACCAATTCGACCTCACTGTCGCCGTCATCATGACTAAACAAAAGGCCCCTACAAAGGCTTCTTCTACAAAGAAGAAGACATTCAAAATGACAAAAACAGCCACCCCACAGCCTATTTGAGCACCCTCACAGTGTATTCAAGCCTCATTCACACCTTCTTCTATTCTGAACCTCATGGGCAATGCCCCTATTCAGATCAATGAGAATGATGTTGCTGTCAACAAGGACTCATTGTCATCCTCACAATATACTGTGTTTCATACAGTATATCTGAATGAGAAGATAATGAATGAGGACTCAAGGTCTATCAATTAAATGATGGCTAAAGAAAGCTTTACACTCATATCAAAAGAAAAGAAAACAAGCAGAAGTCATGAGAGACATGAGTACAAAGACATATGGTTATATGAATGAGATGAAAGCATTGCAAGCATTGAAGACAATGAAGCATGTTAATTAGTTCATTATAATGTTATATCTATGTACAATTAACAAAGCTGTTACAAAAATGTGCCTTTGCATTGCTCTCAGCATTATATTCCTGTACTGTCATATGAATAAACCCTGAAAATTTACCCTCATATTTCTTTATCAATGTCTTATGTCTTCTTATTCATGCCTTTAGCTCACTAAATGACTTCTCAATAGAGTTATAATCTGATGAGTAGAGAGAAAGGTATGCAAGGATGACACTGGCCTCATAACACATAGCTGTAAGTTTCTATTGACAGGATTAGCAAAGAGACTTATATCAGTATGAAAACCTATCTTTAAATGATGTATTCTGCAATTATTCATGCATAGAACACTATGTGGCTTTAAAAACTGTTTACATTCAGATAGGATCTTGTCTTAAATGAAATCATTGAACATGTCTGTATTCACCCCCTCTTTGTAGACTTCTTATGTGATATAGCTGTTGATTGTATAGGCTGAAAGAATACTATAATGCTGTTCTTTCTTAAAGAACTCTGTTGTGACTGCTCATTTTCTCACAGCTGCTCAGTCATATTTTCTATCAGAAATGCAAAGGTTGAAGACACTTTCATCAATGAAGACTAGCTGTTGTGCATGTCAGCTACTTAGCTGCATCATTCAGTTATCACAAACCTTCTGAGACCACTTAGCTGCTTGTTTCTGACACTAAAAATGACTTTATTAACTATGATGACAGTGACAAGAGCATGCTTACCTTCTTTCTTGATCAATTGACTTGTTTAAGAGTAACTCAAACAGTAGCAATGCTGATCTTCACTTCATACTCATATTAAATATATCTCTGCATCTTGTTTAAATATGCTGTGAGTTGATTCTCAAGAAAATTAAGTACACTTTATACTAATTGTTAGTAGATCAGGCCCACATATCTAGACAGAGACCTACCTTTGTTATAGCAGCAGTGAGTTGTCTTAAGGCCCTCATCTTTGACAGTTTAGGTATAGTTACTGACCCTCATTGTCATAGGTTTCTTTGAAACCTCTCAATGTGCTTTTAACTATATTCTGTGGTCTGTGCTATAGTCTTAAAAGCCATTTTACACTTCAGATTCATTTGTATTTGACCCTTGACAATGTCATTCATTTTACAGGTACGCCTCATAGTAACAACAATGATGACAGCAACAGCAACATTGAATTGAGGGGTGGTGGGTGATGAAAAGGTTTTTTTGCAGGTTTTCTATACATTTTGTTAAAAAATTTCACTACAGCGGTTTCTAGAATAGCTGCACCAAAGGTCATTTGATGAAATTTTCTAACAAAATGTATAGAAAACCTGTAAAAAAACCTTTTCACCACCCACCACTCATCAATTTGACATTGCTGCTGTTCTCATCATCACTGTCATTATGAGGTGTATTTATAGACTCAATGACCTCAGCAACAGTTAAATACAAATAGATCTGAAGTGCAGAATGACTTTTAAGGCTATAGCAGTCATTACAGAGTATAGTTGAAAGCACATTGAGAGAATGCAAAGAAATCTATGACAATGAGGGTCAGTTACTATACTCAGATTGGCTAAATTGAGGGCTTCAAGACTACTCACAGCTGCTATGACAGAGGTAGGTCTTCAGCTAAAGATGTGGGCCTGATTTACTAACAATTAGTATAGAGTATACTCAATTTTCTCAAGAATCAACCCACAGCATATCTGAATGAGGTGCAGAGATATATATGATATGAGTACAAAGTGCAGGTTAGCATTAGTACTGTTGTTCTTACTCTTAAATGAGTCAATTGATTAAGAAAAAAGGTAAGCATGCTCTTGTTACTGTTGTCATAGCTAATAAGGTCAATTTTAGTGTCAGAGACAAGCAGTTAAGCAATCTCAGAAGGTTTGTGACAACTGAATGATTCAGCTAAGTAGCTGACATGCACAACAGCTAGTCTTTGTTAATGAAAGTGTCTTCAATCTTTGCACCCCTGATAGAAAATATAACTGAGTAGCTGTGAAAAAACAAGCAGTCACAACAGAGCCCTTCAACAAAGAATAGCATTACAGCATTCTTTCAGTCTATACAGTTAACAGCTACATTGCATAAGAAGTCTATAAAGAGAGAGTGAATACACACATGTTCAACAAGTTCATTTAAAACAAGGTTCTACCTGAATGTGAACAGTTTTCAGAGTCACATAGTGTTCTGTGCATGAACAATTGTAAAATACATCATTCAGAGGTAGGTTTTCATACTAATATAAGTATTCTTGCTAATTCTGTCAACTAATAAAAACTTAAGGCTATGTGTTGTGATGTCAGTGTCATTCTTGCATTTCTTTCACCTTACTCATCAGATTATAACCCTATTAAGAAGTTATTCAGTAAGCTAAAGACATAAATGAAAAAACATAAGACATTGATGAAGAAATATGAGGGTAAATTTTCAGGGTTTATTTGTATAACAGTACAGAAATATAATGCTGAAGACAATGCAAAGACACATTTTTGTAACAGCTTTGTTAATTGTACATAGATACAGTAAATAGAACATTATAATAAACTAATTAAAACACTTCATTGTCTTTAATGCTTGTAATGCTTTCACCTTACTGTTTAAATAACCTTTTATGACTACTGCTTGTCTTCTTTTCTTCTGATATGAATGTAGGGCTTTCTTCAGCTGTTGTTCAAGGTTCACTGAAATATTTAACTTTCTTCATGTCTTCTCAATGATCAGTTGTATACCTTGTGCATTATACATCTTCTTTGAAAGAATATCACAAACACTCATTAACTGTTCTTTTAAAAAGAGGTTCTTTTACATAAATCAAGCAAAGAACTTCTTCAGCCATGTGCTGAAGTCAGTATTTGTGTCAATTGAACTGCTAAGAAGAAGTAATACAAATGTAGCTGATGAAGATGTGACAGAATGTGTTCTCTGTGAAGAAGATGAAAAAAGTGAAGAAGATGAAGAAGACAAAGAAGTCTGTAAAGAAAAAGAAGAAGAAGAAGAAGAAGAAGAATGCTGATATTCTGTAATTAATGAAGTTAAAAGACCTAGAATAGTCTGAAGATCACTAAAATAATGTAAGAGAATAAAGGTTGATGATGCTGTCAAGAGTGTGGTGTAAATTTGTATAAAACTAAATGTAGTCATGTTAAACATTGAAGACAGAGAAGAAGATGTAACTATAGATGATGTAGAGGTTGTAAAGGTTCTTTTCTTTAACTGATTGACTGATCTTGTCTTCATGCTTATTGATGAGGCATGCACTGTTGCTTCATTCTTAAACATGATCATTAATTATGCACAAATGACATTAAAGTTAAAAACTTCATGAATGCTGTTGTGAGGCAGACAGTAGTGACTGTGGTTAAGGCATGTCTTGTCATCACATCAATAGTGAGTGACAACAACATGTGGCTTATAACTTATGCTTTTCAAAGCTTCTGCACATTGATCTGCATTTTCTTTGTGCTTCACTGTAGCTGTTCTCTGATATTTGTTAGTAAAAACACTAGAAAACAATGAGGAATGAAGACAGAGATATACTCGACACTTAGGTTTGTTCTTTTCCTTCTTCTTCTTCTTCTTCTTCTTCTTCTTATCCTTCTCTGTAGTGTAGTCTTTGAGTGCCTTTTGACCTCAATTGGCTTTAACAGTGACTGTTATTCCCTTCTTCTTTAAACTGTCCCACAGTCTAATAAGATCCTTCACCCTGACCCAGTCACTTGCGCCCTTCAGGGTCACAAGGGTCTCAGGGTCCTTTCTTGGGCCCTGACAATTGATTGTTGCCTTGACATTATGTCTATGATAGGAATAACCCTTATTATCACAGTATTTCTTGACTGCCGATGCCTGTTGACGGTCCCAAATCATCCACACAAAGCTCTTTATTCCTCCGTCAATTTGATAGATGTTCGAGTCCTCCTCCACTATCTTCTCATCCAGCTTTACTGTGTAGGACACAGTATATTGGGGGGACGGCAATGGATCGTTGTCGACAGCGACATCGTCATCAATCAGGATAGGGGCATCGTCCTCGTGGTTAGGAGGTGTGGATTGGGCTCGAAAACGCTGTGGGGCGGCGATTGTTCTCGTTTTGGATGTCTTCTTCTTTGTAGAAGAAGTCTTTGTAAGGGCCTTCCGTTTAGT
>JAABUP010008957.1_pt1 | contig 12527 bp, 7 predicted proteins | sample 5559201 | NCBI WGS metagenome assembly JAABUP01 (sample SAMN10711887, study PRJNA513373) | rock metagenome | isolation source: Antarctica rocks | place: Antarctica | reverse complement strand
TGAAGCCAACGACATCTCGAAGTGAGTCGATGAAACCCCCGGCCCTATAAGCTTTTTCGTAGGGTGTATGCTAACTCCCAATCAGAGACCGTTTTTTCGATCTTTCCACACTCCCACAACCTCCAAACGATGCGCTGCTACCCCACGTATACCAAAGCGCCGACGGGCTCAACAGAGCTGCGGACCTGAGCTCTCGCAAGCTTGACAAGCACGAGAAAGATGTTAAACAGGCTACAAACAGGCCAAGAGCGTCAGATGAAGAGCCTGATCCAAGTTCAACACAATACGGTACTGGACACTCGGAACGGCCTATAGAAAGACCCACAGGCGTAGAAGCTACCGTTCATGACATACCGTTTGCTGGGGACAAGGACGATGGGTCCGTTCAAGAGTTCAGGTCGTCGATAGACTCGGAGACCAGCGGCAACGTCGACCAAGACTCCACCATTCATCCTTCCAAAGCCTTGCCGTTATCTTCTGATGATACCGCTTCTCTGGATCAAACTCTATTTCGAGAGATAGTCCCGGAGCAGAGGTCTGGGAATGCTCGAATCGTGCACTTGCCATTCAAGGAAGCCCAGGAAGAGCGTTTGGAACATCTCGACCAAGACAGGACCTCAGATGAGGGAACAGTACATGCGGATAAGAGTTATGGGAATGCCAACGGTCTTACACCGCCGACTTCGGAAGAAAATGCCAGCCCACCGTCAGGCGATGAGCACGCAAAGCCAAGCAACAATGGGGCTGCGTCTGATGCCACATTACAATCCCAGATGAATATTGCACTCGCAGAGGCCGTTGCGGGAACGCCTTCGACGCCCGATGAACAATTACGGCTTGAGCAGGCCCAGTCAATGCAACTAATAAAGGGTTCCAATGACAGATATGGGGGGGGAAATGTCAGCCAGAAAGAGACACAGTCGATGCTACCACCAAGCGGCTTGCCATCTCAACTCACACGTGATAGTATGGCTGATGAAACGATGACTGATATCAGTTTAAGATCAGATAACACTGCTCGAGGAGGTATAATTGAGCAGAATGAGTATCTGACGAGGCCTGCGTCGGGGATGAGGGATCATATGTTTCCAGGTATGAATGGGGAATCGCCAAGAGATCTTACTCTCAGTCGACGACCGCCTATGCGCATTGATACTGGTGTACCCTCTACCTCAGCATCACCTGCGACACCCGACAATAGACCACCGGTCGCAACACTGGTCAGTGGCCGTTTACCGCCTGGATCTGCAACGCCCAACAAATCAGCACCTCAAACAGGAAGTGCTCAGTCACCACCAGAGCGGATGACCACTAGGGTGTCTTCTGGAGCACTTCGGCACAAATCTGTGTCCGAAATTCTTGGTGAGACACCTAGGCCTACTCCTACCCATGCCGAAAAAGGGACCTTCGATCGAGGGTTTGGCGACTCGCATCGAGAAGACCATGGCTCTCTGCAGACTCCTAAGTCAGCATCATCCTTTACATCTCCCGACCCCGCAGCATTTAAACAACGTCTGAATGAGCTGAAAGAGAAACAAAGAAGTAAACTATCCACTGTAGTATTTGCTGGTTCTCGAAATCAAGATCTTACTCAGGGTCAAAGCCTGGATGTCATTGAAGCTCCTGTCGAGGACAAGGACTATCTGCTTACGTTGTTTACGGCAAAAGTCTCAACTCCCCCCAGAGCGCACCCGCTTAATGCACTAGTCAAGTCTGCCCACAAGACTTTGAGTACATCGGATTTCTACACTGACTTCAACGAGCGACAAGCTTGCCAGGTTTTGAGTAGGATTTATGATCTGCAAAGCAACAATCGATGGTCCCTTCGGCAGATGGAGCGCTCTGCGGAGCCTACTAGGCCAACGACCCATTGGGATGTGCTGCTAGGTCAGATGAGATGGCTGAGGACAGACTTCCGCGAAGAGAGAAAATGGAAAATGGCTGCTGCTAAATTTACGGCGGATGCGTGTGCAGCCTGGGTGGCTGGGACTCCACAAGAACGCAAAATTCTGCAGGTTAAGGTTCGGTCCCAGGTTTCAAAGGCACGGTCGAGATCGCTCTCAGCATCCACGCCTGACTTAGTACATTCTACCGATGATGAGGCCAGCGATGCTACTGATGACGACTCTGTAAGAGAAAAAGGCTCTCAAGAAAGTGCTCCTGCGGCACTATTCTCTTTACCTCCAGAGATGTTTGTTTTTGGCCTTAACAAGAGTCCAGTGGCAGAAAAGCTGCTGCTCGAGCTGCCACTCTATCAGCCAAATGCAGAAGTCCAGGACACTGCGTTGCGGATTACCGATGTTTCACCGGATGCTCTCTGGAAGAAGCCTTTGGTACCTGTGTCAAAGTACGCCGAGGGCAAAATCGTGACCCTGGAAGAAGGCCCGCCACGTAAGAGGAGTCGTTTCGATTACGAGGATGCTGATCGGTCTAATTCTGAGAACTTTGATCACATATTAAAGCCAGAGCAGGAGGATGTCGCTTTGTTTGATCCAGAGAACAAGCACATAAGAGATCGCATACATACTGGTCATTCCTTCAGGCCTCCGTCGGAGTACAACATGCCATCCCAGAGTTTCTTCGAGTCTCGTCAATCTTCACAGTGGACCCCCGAGGAAGATCACGAGCTTCGGAGACTTGTGCGAGACTTTGCATACAATTGGTCTCTTATCTCCAGCTGCTTGTCCTCGCCGTCAGTATTTACCTCTGGAGCTGAAAGGCGAACCCCATGGGAATGCTTTGAGCGTTGGATTAGCTTAGAAGGTCTTCCGGTCGAGATGGCTAAGATCAACTATTTCCGTGCATACCATTCAAGGCTACAAGCCGCTCAAAAGACAGTGGAAGCCCAACAGCAAGCACTCCAGCAATCACAGGGCAATAACGGACAACTCCCAACGCGACGTAGGACTACCCAACCTTACTCGGTGGAGCGCAGGAAAAACGCAAGGCACCTTCACCTCATTGATGCTATGCGCAAGCTGGCAAAGAAGCGAGAGACCGCCATACATAAGCAGCAACACGGTACATACTATTTCAGTTTACCAGTCTACAGATTACATTTTCTGATTTATGCTATTTGTTTTATATCGATGCTAACGTTTAGCAATAGTTGCCAGTCTCGCTGCAATGAGAAAAGCCAATGAGGCGGTGAAGCAAAGGCCTACCATGCACACGCCACAAGAGTTCAGTCGCTTGAAGTACGAGCGTCAGCTGGCGATGGAAGAGAAAGCAAGGCAGTATCGAGCGCAAATGATGCAGCATCAAAAGGCTAACCAAGCGGCCACGGCCGCTAAGGCTAATCAGCAACCCGGTCAGCTGAACAACGGGATGCAGCCTCTACGCAACCCTGTGCCAGGTATGTCAAACGGCGGAAGTCCCAACATGGCTGCTGCCAATCCTCACGCACAATTACGAGGAGGTGGAGTAGATCCTTCCAGGCCAGTACCGCAGATGCAGAGGCTTCCGAACGGTCAGACCAATGGTATTCTACCTACGAATGGTCACGGTGTTCCTCATGCTCCAATGCAGCCAAACCTCCAACTACAGATGCAGATGCAGCAGCGAATTCCTCCCAACATGGCATCAGATCCCACACGCATCGTACAAGAAGCGGTTCGTGTTCAAGCGGAACAGCAAGCAATCCACCAAATGCGCCAGCAGCGGCAACCCCAACCTAATGGTCAAGCTGGCTCTCCACTCATGCAAAACCCCAGCCTTTTGTCTCAGAACAATCCTGCCATACTCACATCTCTTCAAGGCCGTTCCTCAACCTCTCCCCGTGCTCAAGCTCAGTCTCTCTCCAGTGGCATTACTCCTGCCATCAATCAAATTTCTTCGCAGTTCCGGGCGCGCCACCCGCAGGCTACGGAAGAGCAAATCAGTAGAATGACGACCGATCACTTATCCAGAATATCGAGTGAATATGGCAGGCAGCAAGCCTCAAACAGTGACTTGGCCAGGCAGACTGCCATGCAAACCGCCGCTGGCAATGCCAACGCTAACGCTGTGGCCCGTAACAGCGGTATGGGGCTGCAAGCTCCAAGCCCCATGCAGCAAGCGGCCATGATTGCAAGTGGAAACACTGGAATGCCGAACTCGCAGCAATACGCCCAATTCATGCGAAGTCAACAGGCGAGCCAGCAGAGAGGCGCTAGTGTCGGTAGTGGGCAAGGTATGAATGGGAGTAGGAGTGGCACGCCGATGATGCAGCGGCCTGGAAGTGCTCAAGGAGGGTCAAGGCCCAGTCAGAGTCCGAGTGCTAGGCAGGTTGGCCTAGCTAATGGACAATAGTGATATCTGGGGGTTTGTACATATGTACGTTTCTCTCGGTCTGGTTTAGGGGAACAGGGAAAATAAGGTGTTGTGCTTACAAGGAAATGCTTCTGCGGTGGCGGTGGATGGCTTGTCCATAGACAAAGGTGTGCGTGCTGCCTCCTCAGATCGAAGCAATAAGGCAGAGTATCCTATTATGATATAATTGATGCCCACTGCCTGGTACAATGCACGAGTCATCGAACCTTGCTAGCTGGAACAGTCTTAAAGGACACGTAAGGCAAAAAATCATCAAGCGGGGTGTGGAAGATATACTGCTTGTCGGGTAGCTGCAGCGGAGCGTTACGTCCCAGTAAGTAAGGTAGGCTTCCCTTCTGACGGGAAACCATCGACTTGTCTCTCCGATCAGATTCAGTCGGGATGAAGAAGCTCGATAAGTCGTCTGATGGGTTGAGAGATGATGGCTATTTCTGCATGAATCTTCATGATACAGCTTGGCTTTTCACAGATCTACGATTCCTGTTGCGTTGGAGAGCAGCGTTCTTAGCTGGGCCCTCGACAGTGCTTCGGGATTTTTTGGCATGGTGTCCCATAGCATTCCGTCCATTGAGACTCGGTTGTTGACCATGGCTAGCTGGATCCAGGACTTCGCAATATCTTTGTTGCGGAGAGCATCAGTCTTCCTGGTCTGAAGTGAGTGATTTGTACTTCTTGCTTCAGTATTATCTCAGAATTGACTTCAGTAATGTCTATGCTCATGGTATTGCTGTGGTCGCGCTTCTGCCCTCCCCCTAGCCATGCGTTCTTCTTCCGCAAGATGGGGCGTATCAGAAGTATCAGCGCGTTGACCGCTGGACGCAATGATGAGAGGCTAATAACCACTATGAACGCGCACAATGTCACGAATGCAACTGCTTCTCGGACCTCTGGGGAATACCTGGACGAGGTCCTGATGGATATACGCAGTACAAGGGGTATCTTAGCGCTAGACTCGAACGATTGCAAACTCGCGCTTCAACCCTGAGAAAATACGATCCTCCTCCACGAGAACAAGGATGCCGACAACGGCTTACCCTCCGGTAAACTTGTGGCATGGTACAGTGAGCTTGCCAAAGCCCTGCTAGCGAATGAATCCTTCCAAAGAGCCGATGAGCTGTTTGGAAAAACCATGGTAGTTTGCAAGCAATTGAGTGGCTTCAGCCGGTTGCAAATGTACAACCCGTTGCGCGGCCAGGCGTTGATCCAGCGAGAAAGTGGGAATCACGACAAGGCTGCAGAACTCTTTCTTGAAGCCTTCAACGATCGCGAGCACGCCTTTAGTCCAGACACGCGGAAGGTGGACGGTGAGTCGCTCACTCATGTCAAGGCTGCTGAGATTACACTTGACACCATACAGGACTGGCTGTTTACTCTACGGGCTTGGTGATGTTAGGTATAGTCAACGCAGATTCGAAGTGAGTCTGGTTTACTATAACCGCAATTTCAAGCAACCCTGATTCACTGCAGAAAATGATTCTGCCTACACTGCTGCTGCATGCTGCAAATTCGGTTTCATCAATGCTCAATTGGAACATCCTGCAGAGGCACTGTGCGCACCGCCCATATATATCCCCGAATATGCACAGTACTAATCTCTATACAGTGAATACCTTCAAGTCCTTGAGGTCTAAAAAAGAGAATCTTCCCACGCACCAGATTCTGCTAGAACCCAATTCATGATTGGACAAGTGTGAGCATTCAGGGAAGATTTAGCTGGCGAACAAGACATTGTGAAATGGTACGAGCCATTCTGCTACACTTCAATCGCTCAAACGAGCATTGCAGGACACTTTTGCCGACGATTACTCTGGCCAGGAGCAAAACCCACAAGGCAAGCTGTCAAAAGGGATAGCAATTCTGAGGACTCTAGAGCGTCAAGGTTGTAGAAAGCAAATGCTGGAGAGTAAGGACTTGGTCCATTGAAGGCTTATAGCGCCCTGCACTTGCCAAATAAGTCTGCGGAAGAGCGAGGATCTTGTCCCTCGAACGTTACTGAATTTATAGATCTACCAAACATGTGCGTGGAGGAGCGAGAACTTGCACAAACACTGTGAGCTTAGCGGTAATATCTGCGTTTAAGTATCGGTTTTTGAGCGCCTCATAATGCGATCTCTTTAACTTTCAAGCGAAGCAAATGATTATCATTCGTAATCTTAATCTCGGTTTTGTCATCACAGTTTCATTTTATCTTGAGCCTGGAATAGCGTCGTTATAAAGAATGGCTGGCTGATATGAGGGCCAGAATTTGACGCTGAGAACTGAGAAAGGGTTATATGCATTTTGCCTGGATAAAAAATGGACCGCGTTCGTAATTTAATTGAAGATAAACTATAGTCGATTAAAGTACGCAATTACGCTTTCAAGCCTACCTATTCTACTAGTAGAGTTATCAAGTTTCTGTGCGCGCCTCAACGTGAGCGCTCAAGATCAACCTCAATGGTTCGATGCGCGACAAAGGGGTAGATAGTCTGCTCGTAGTTTTCAACTCGCTGCCAGCCTTGACTCACACGTGTCATTGTACTAGCACTGTAATGCTCGATTGGCTAGATAGAAGCTAAGTAATATTGGCATACTACGAGACTTGTTCGCCCTTTCCTAGATCATCTATATAACCATCTAAGATATACCATGCTCATAATGATGCATATCTTCGCTAATTTTAGTTTATATTGGCTGTCAGCTTGGTCAGTTTACTCGCTTAATCTAAGACTTTTCCACTAATTAGAGCTTACATGAGCTAAATCTGGTTCTTGCACCATCCAATTGAGTTTCTATTTGGGCGTTTACGGTTATTGGTTGGCTAGTATACCTGGACGTTGCCAAAACGCCAGATCGAAGGATAGCACAATAACGCTGGTCGTAAAAGTTTCAATTGTAGAAGTTGAGAATCAAGGTTTCTATGCAGCGGTGGCCTGAGTGGCCGAGGGGGCTGTTCTGCATTAGCGTCGCGCTAAGTCTGGAAAGGGTCCTCATCAAACTTCAGACTTCGATTCTCCACCTGTCTTACGCTGAGCCTGTGCATGACTTGCTCAATTTGCCCACCACGTTAATAGCGCAAGGAGAAACGGCTGTAAGCTCTGACGTCTCGGACTGTGGTTCAGGATTGTGAGCAGCAGAAGCTATGTGGTACAATGACTGGAGCTAAAGGAATGGGAACATTGCTCTTTCCTTCACACGCAGAGCGTGGCGCCCGTCGTTTATGATTAGCGAAGAGCCTTTGCGCCTACTTCCGCCTAGCTTTGCGGCTAATGGTCACGCCTACTTTGTTTGATTCACGCTGTGTTCTGCTCCAAACAGGATTACAATCCCGCCAATCATCATTCCGTTACTGCTTGACTTAGACATTGTTCTGCACTAGCTGAACTTTTAGCTCTTCCACTACATCTAAACCTTTGGAAAATTCCTGATTAAGCTGATGTGATCCAAGAGAGATGGGGCGTCGAGCGTACATGACCCGACTGGCACTGGTAAGCGATACACAGTTCATCAGGCACAATCTTGGCATTCTCCAAATATGTTCTCCTCTTTGAGTCGGTCCCTGTATCTGGACTATGTTCTTGTTTACCTAAAAAAGATCTTCTGTATTCTGTAGTGTATTTGTTCGATTCAGAAAAATGGTATACTACAAGCATGCGCCTGACAAATCTTAGAACCTAGGCCATGGCCGCTGATTTCAATCTAGGGCCGATCTCCATATCAAGACCCACTAGAAACAAGCGATGCAGAAGATCTCTTTGCAGAGCCAGGAGACGAATACCAGGAGCAGGAAGACAGCCCAGCCACGGTAATCACTGCCACTGGGCGCCCCAAGTTTTACCAACAACTCTACGACAGCAGAGGACGCCCGTCCAACCCCACCTCAGCAGAGCTCGCTCGGCAGCTACGGAGAGCTCAAAACTATGTCCACGAGAAGGTCGGAGTATGCTATCGGGTTGGCCCCCATGGCGAAAAAATTGCGGTCCAACTGCATCCCCTCCCGTCAGAGAAATCAAAGCTATATAATATTGGGAAGGAGAACGATCTTGGATGGATCATAACATCAGCAGATGTGGCACTGACGACTCTGTCAAGCATGTCCTCGGTGGGTTTGAGACATAGGCTTCAGGTTTGTACCACAACCTCAAACAACAAGTCCGTTTACTGACAATTGCGTCAGACATTCCGCTTCTATGGGGGAATACCACTGACAGAAGTCATGAGAACCGAATGGAAACACTTTGGCTTACTAAAGTACCTCTTTGCGGGGTCCGGGGCAGCATCGCTACGCTACGTCCTCAGCGCATCAGTATCATTGGCCATTGAGGAGCTTGTTGAGAGGCTTACTGTGTTCCTTGCTATGTTTTTTTGGGGATGGTACAACCAAAGTTTGACAGCGCGGCACAGACTGTTTCTCGGCATGTGGAACCTGGAGATGCTGTAAGAGACGTCTTTCGGCAATGCTGGTCATCGTTACTCACCAATCAACTAGGCTCCACATGACGTCCTTCATTGTTCTCGCTCCTTTGCAGATTTACGCCGAATTACAATGCCTGGACCTCATGCCCTTGTGGCCAATGTTGCCTCCTGCTCGAAGCCTCATCCCGTTCTCTCCATCATCGCCCTTCCAGCTGCCCAAATCGCCAGATGCTTTAACTTTCAATTCGTGCTCTAGCTTCCTGGCTTCGTTCGCAGTCTCTCCAGCTTTTCTCTGGTGGGCAATGAATTGGGCCAAGCCTCTGGTAAGACAGAAGATTTACAAGTATTTGCGAGCTGCCCTTCCGAAGCCACAGATTCCCGACAAGTACTCTCTCAAGGCCGCCTCCACAGATGACGCGTCACGAAACTTTTTTGAAATCGATAACGTGCCTGGACTGTGCAACGCGATTGATAACAACGACGAAGAACGGGAGAGCAACAGTGTTCTCGAAGAGCTGGCAAAAGACTTGCAATCTATCGGCAGGACATACCAAAAGCTTTATGACAGAGTGTCATGGCTATGGGGAGCGGGCAGTGATTCCGGCAACTATGATGATCCTCATGAAAGCGAACAATCGGTCGCCCATCAGCAAGAACAGCCTCTTGATATGGGTTCTCTAATCCTCGGCGAACTGGTATGCCCGGACTGTCATCAAAGCAATTTCGACAGCGTTCGAGGTTTTACCAATCACTGTCGCATCGTACATTCTCGACAAATTCTAATTCATGATGCAGCTACCGAGGCAAGTGGTGAAGAGGTCGATACGGAGGAAGAAGGAAGCTTTGGACAGATTAATGGTGGCGCACCAGCCACGCCCAGCCCGGGGCCACTCGCACACAGTCAACCAGGTTACTTCTCTGACAACAACGCACTTCCGACAGAGAGGACCGTTCTCCTAGATCCTCCACAAAATCCTCTTGCGAATATTGAACTCGGCATCCTCTCGTCAAGCTCTTCGTCCCCTGAACCGAGAAGCTTGGATACTTCTCCTCGCCTGTCCACGCCGCGGGAACAGATCGAGCTCGCTATTTCAACGCCAACCAGCTCGCCCGCTGCGAGGCCCCAAAGAACGCCAACCGCTGACCTGGACGGTGCGCCCCCATTTCCCGAAGACTCGCCTCCATCCCCTGGCGGCGCTCCTCCTTCTCCTGACAATTCAGGCAACTCAAGACGCACCAGCGAGCATAGTCTCCCAGAGATTTCCATATACCAGCTCCACACATTTCACCGGCTCACCCAGCTCTCAGCCTACCCAGCTGATAGCTTAGCAACCCATCTATCTTCACACATCACTGATATCCTCTTCTTCCCATTGGAGACGCTTTTCGTACGAAGCGTAGCACTCTCGTTTTTGTCATCTCCAGCTGCGGGTGCTGGAGCACATGCCGCGGCTACGAGGTGGAGGAGCCAGATCTACCCGTTGAGTGGATGGTTTGGAATGGGACTTGAAGCGGGATGGAGAGGGGTGGCTAATTATGTTGGAAAAATGGTGTTGGTTTCGGGGCTTGAAGTGGGCTTTGGGATGGCGGTTTGGCAGGCGGGCTTTGGAATGTGTTATTTGGCGGGGAGGTGGTTGTTTGGATGGGGAAAGCTGTGAGCGACCAGGAAACGGGATCCTCTTCAATTGCCGAAGGAATGAAGGTACTGGGCGCAGGAAGAGTACCTTTATGTTTGCATAGCGAGCACAAAACTGCATGTCTCGAGCATCAGATACCCTTGCGATTTGCAACTTCTAGATTCCAGTTAGTCAAAAAATACTTAAGATACACATTTCATTCGAATACTCCAAAAGGGTATCAACTTCGTCTATGTCTACGCTCCGCAGAGCGGCTTTTCTCTCTTCTTGAGGAGTCGCGCTTATGGCTTCGTTCCCTGGATCTCGAATGTCGACGTGACGAGCTGTATCTGCTTTCGCCGTTTTCTCGACTCTGATCCCGCGGTCTGCGCTCTTTTGACCGGCTCCTATGCCTGCGTCTCCGTTCTTTCGAGCCATTGCTCTCGCCACTTCTCCCATCCTCAAGCATCAACCTATCCCTATCCCTCCTCTCCCCCTTCCTATCCGCATCAGCCTTCAGATTTCGATCCCTCCTCTCCCTCCAATCATCTTCCCCCTTCTTCTTGTCCTTCTCACTCTGCTCAACAACCTTCGCCTTAAGTTCTTCCTCCGAAAGCAACTCCCCCGTAACCGAATTCTTCATCACAACCGGATTATACAATAAGTCCGTCTTCCGCTTCCCCTTCGCCACTTTGCCCCACGCCCCAAATTCCTCCCCCACACCGCCCGGCACCTCTTTCGCTCCAATCCCCAATAACGCCGGCCGTCTTTCCACAGCCCTCGGTTTCTCTTTTACCACTGAATTTGTAGCACCGGCGCGCTGTTTCCCAACCTTCCCGCCTTCCTTCCAGCCCATACCGCGGAGCATGGCGGCGCCAAAGTCCTCGACAGGAACGGCGGCATAGTCGTCTAGGGTGGCAACGTCGGGGCGGGAGAGGAGATCGGCTTTGAAGCGGTCGTTTTCGTTTTGGTATTCTAGTCTTGAGTTTGAGCCTGGCTCGTAGTCGTTGCTGAGGTCTGATTCGAGGGCTGGGATTGTGAGGGTGGACTTCTTCTCGCTGTTGCCCAGAAGAGAGGCGAGGGCTTCTTCTTCGGCGGTTTTGGGGGGCGCAGGCGGTTGTGTCGTCGTGTCTTGGGGTTGTTGCCCCGCCATAGCAGTGTCGCCGTCGGCGTCTTGCTTCACAAATTGCAACCCCGAAGTCTTGGAGACCTCATCCCTATCCACCTGCGGCACTTGTGCCCCGTGACTCTTCCCATTCTGCTGCGCTTGCACCTCAGGAGGCAACAGATTCTTCCGTCTCCTCTTCCTACTCTCCTCTCTCCAATCTCGATTCTTCTCTGCTTTTATCACGAGCGCCTCTTTGGGCCTCTCCTGAATTACAGTCACGGCTCCTCCTGCCGACTGGTCGAAAGCAGTCACGAGTTGTGGCCCGCTGCTTTCGTCTTCACTGCCTGAATGGTCTGCGGGGGCGGCGTGTGGGCGCTTTTTAGGTACTGTTGGAGGAGGGGGCCGCGATTTTGAGTTACCGAAGGAGATTGAAATGGTTTTGGAGGGGGCGCCATTTCCCAGGGGCGGGTTTGCAGATGGCATGCTGGCGGAGTATGAGCAGACTGTTTGGGGAAGAAGGAAATCTGCGAATCAGTCAATATCTACAGTCACCGGGCGCTTACCGCGCTAAAGGCCTTGGCAGCTAATACCGCGCTATGTAATCTATTCCTGGTTTTTTTCTAAGGGTCTCGACCAACTGCAACACTGTTTACGGTGAACCCCTGAATACGAATGTAAGATAGGCGAATAGCCCTCAAGAATGTGATCTAAAATTCTACAATTGAGCGGAAACTTACAAATCACTTTGGGCCACGCCAGCCCAACTTGACACAACGTGTGGCCAGTTACCCTTCTTTCACCGCACGTCAACATTCAATAAACATTCCAAAGCCCCCTTCACTAAAATCTACTGCTTGATAGCTCAAGCCGTGAGCATGTCAATCAACCAACAAACTACCCCCATGGAGGATATCCAGGGATCCACGATTGACATTGCTGGTTCGGGTGATCTGAGATTGGTCGTTGGACCTAAAGACGAACAAACCACTTTCTTAGTCTTTTCAAGCTCTGTACGCCTCGCAAGCCCAGTCTTGAACTCTATGTTTGATCCAGGTAGTCGTTTTATGGAAGGGCATTCTCTTGATCGCGAGTTCACT
>JAABUP010008956.1_pt1 | contig 12529 bp, 12 predicted proteins | sample 5559201 | NCBI WGS metagenome assembly JAABUP01 (sample SAMN10711887, study PRJNA513373) | rock metagenome | isolation source: Antarctica rocks | place: Antarctica | reverse complement strand
AGACCTCCGCCTGGTCCTCCTCCGAAGCCATCGGCACTCGACTCTGCATCGAGAGCACGTTTGACAGCTGCCAGCCCTGATTTCGCTTGTGCATTGGAAGGATCGAGTTTTAGAGCTTCTTCATATGCATCGTTCGCACCAACTAGAGCACAACCTTTTAGTATTAATACCACGCTTGAGAAGAGACTGTCACATACGAAGATCGCCTGTCCCGTGAAGTGCAGCACCTTTGCGCCCGTAGCCCTTAGCCCAATCAGGATTCAGTTCTGTAGTCTTGGTTGCATCCTCGAGTGCCTTGTCGAATTCCTTCTTTGAGGCATAAGCTCCTGATCGGTTTGAGTATAGGACGTGGTTCTTTGGCTCAAGTTCAATGGCCTTTGAGAATTTCTCTCTGACTGGAGTAAGTCACCTACGTCAAGGGTATTGGGAGAGAAAGCTCACATTGCTTCGTCAAAGTTCTTCTCAGCAAAGGCCTTGTTACCTTCCGCCTTGAGGGCGTCAGCCATAACCGTTTACTAAGATCTAGAATTTGGATTAAAGGCAGGGCTTTTCAACAGGAATAAAAAAATGTGCGCTGTGAAAAGCAGCTGAAGGGGTTCTTAAAATGTTTATGTCCGAACCGTGAAGAACTTCGTAGAAGAGCCTAGCACCTTAGCATCATGAAAGCCCTACCCGCTGGAGCTGACCCCTGTCAAACGTTGTTCAGCCCTAGAGATTGTGCAGAGGAACCCCACAATTGTCCGCATCAGAGAGCGATTTCACGACTAACAAACTGACAAGCGTAGCTTCAAAGATTTCCATGACATGCATACAGCTTGACCGACTACGCTGCTCTTTAGAGAGGTTCAAAGCACCAGCTACTGCGAGGATTCGTAGTTGATACTTTTCTCCATTGTTACAACTTACAAGTCCCAGGGTTTGATGCCAGATTCAGAGCAATCGAAGCTGATACCTGCCGCCATGGCGAATGAGGCAGAAGCCCAGGATGGGACGACCAAGGAGGAAGGTACCTCTGTAAATGAGCCTAATACAATCTCAAGTCAGAAGGAGCTCAAGAATGCGTTGTACGCTCGTTGTGCCAATTTGCCAGCCGAAAGAGTATTCAATCAACAGGATCTATTTTCTCTCGAGGTTATTCCCAATAATGATATCCACCAGTTACTCATATGCACTCAGCAGCTCACGAAGGAGGGTTTATTCAAGCTTATGACCAAAGATGGTAGGACATGTTGGAAAGTTGTCAAGAAGGACGACGCTGCCAAGTATGCTTGTCCTTCAAAAGAACCGTGGGATAATAGGGCTGATGTATCCTAAATACGACCAGGTACAAATCCCTCAGTGCAGAAGAAGCATTGGTCTATTCCTACGTCGAGTCCTCAGGACGTGAAGGCATGTGGACAAAAATCATTCGAATCAAAACCAACCTGCACCAGACGGTAATGCAACGATGTCTCAAGAGTCTTGAAGCTAGGAGCTATATCAAGCAAATCAAAACTGTTAAATATCCGAATCGGAAGATGTACATGCTTGCTCACCTACAAGCATCTGAAGATGTGACTGGAGGACCTTTCTATACCGACAGTACTCTCGATGATGAGTTCGTGCTTCAAGTGGCAAACTGGACAGAAAATTATGTCGCCAAACGAAGCTGGTGGTACCCACCGTCGAATGATTCTAAGAGAAAGAAGGACAAAAGCAAAATGACACAAGCACAAGTGGAGAGTCTAAGAAATGAAGACTTTCATGGCACAAACACTAGGACCGATACAAGCAGAGATGTTTTGCCGATGCCCCCAGGCTACACTGGCTATCCTACCATTCCTCAGATTACCAAAGCCATTAATGGATCGAACTTGACGACAGGGGTAGTTATGAAAGAAGCTGAAATGCGGCAACTGATGGACGTCCTTTGCTGGGATGGTCGGCTCGAAAAGATCGGAAATGGAAATGGAAAAGGGTACAAATCGATACGTCCAGTTGGTGAAGAATTCGAGAATGGGCTTACCGAGGCGCCATGTGGTCGGTGTCCAGTATTCGATATATGCGAAGAGGGTGGACCGGTAAATGCGAGGACTTGCGAATATTTCCAGGAATGGCTTGAGTACTAACAATTCGTACTGGTTTACTCCTGCTACTAAGCCTTACTCGACTATTGCGTTTTATCGAACGGCGCATCATTGCTTTCAAGATACCCAGGTGCATTGGAATCTTCAAGAAACCAAGGGGTAGCAATAGTAGAACACCATGCATCTTATGAAAAGTCTTCCAGAATTTAGATGGCTAAACGCAAAGATATGGCCGTACTAATGGTAGACTACAACTCAAATACTGAAGAGCAACGTTGATCTGCCTACATTCACAGATGGCCGCAACGCTATAACGGTTGGTGTAGAGCTTTCGGATGAGGAGGTAAATGGTTGAAGAACTTGAAGTCTGATGCCGTGGCTCTCTAAAGAATCGTCAACGATACTAAATCAATTAAAGCATGCCCTGCATCTGTGCTGACGTTCCTATCTAAGCTCAGAGACCCAAAATTGATAAGCAGGAATCCATCTGTCCTACCCTGAGACTATACAAACATCTCGAGCCTACGCTCGCACCTAATGTTGAGGCGATTTGCGAACAAGCGAAAAGGCGCACGCACTTGAAGCGCCAAAGCGCAACTCCGATTGCTTCCTATGTTCTTTCTCACTGTACTGCATCTCCTGATTACATCCCCTATCTTTTCTATCTATCCCCCCCACCATTCAGATAATGTTTACTACGGTCCTCCTCTTCCTTACCTCCTCCCTCACGCCTTCAATTCTCGCTGTTCCTCCCCACATGTCCTCGAATCAACCACAAGACCACACCAATCTCACCTACAGTTCCACCTGTTTCTACTACTCACCCGGTAGGACCCAGATCTACGCCCCCGACTGCTTCCAAGCGATCTTCAGAATCCTTCGGATCACCGCATCTGCCGACACACCAAAAGAATGGGTCGCTTTACCTGGCTATGTCCCAAGCGATGCCATGTGGGATTCTGGAAGCTGCGCCGTTAGTGTTGTGGCGTATGGAGAGCCTGGGCACCCATACTGGAAGGAGGTGAGGGACTCGTTCTCGCCCCGGCAAGCAGCGCTTGCGGCAATAGATGTTGTAGATAATTGTGTGATACATCCCGAGGATAAATTTGGGGGAAGGGTGCAGGTTGGGAGGGGAAGATTTGAAGTGTTTGTAACGACAAATCCACCGAGTGCGAAAATACTGAGAGGATGATATGATATTGAGAGAAGTTAAAGGATAAATGAAGTAAGAGAGTACTTGACAGTGTAAGGTCCGCTTGCAAATAGCACATTGGGGTCTAAGGACTTGACGTGGAAAATGAATATCTAGATGTCTCAGTTGCGTTTACACCTACGCCATAGAGAGGCCAAGTTCGCCAAACGGTAAGCCAGGGAGTGTTGTTGAACCTCATCGACATTAGAAATCTTTTCTGTGCGTATCAAGCTGACAGCCTGATAGGATTTTCTGATCTCAATTCAGTAGCATGAGCGATGAACATACGAAGAGAAACATGAGACTTAATGCCCTAGCTATCTCGTTACACCTTATTGGTGAGGCGGTTTGAGGCCGGCGCTAAAGGTGCGTTTGGCGAACTTGGAGCATTGGTAAATCACCACCTTCGAGATCCTCCATCAAGGTGTGGGACTGAAGATCCCAGGGTGGCGCCCCCATGGCATGCTGTCCAGGATGCGGTCGCCTAGGATATTTCCCGTCTCTACTCTAACTCTGCCTCGCGCGTCATAAAATCGCAGAACAGACGTCATATCGCTGGAAGAGGTGTATCGTAGATTGTACAGCCTGGTGCTTCTTCAAAAACGAAAGATATCATGATTTTACCTTGAATTTGTCTGTTAAGTCACTTCAATATCTTGCCTCGCGGAAGCTCTCCGGACATTGTTTTATATTCCTCTCTGTTTTAGAAAATCTCAGAGAAATCCGATGAAATTCCTCGCCTTCGGTTGTCTTGACCTCCAGTCATCGTCTGCCTAATCTCTGGTCCAAACAGCATACAATAAGTCTCGCGCATTAGTGCCCAGAGAGACATATGATTTAGGAGAGCAGTGGTCCGGCCCGGCACAAACGGCAACTACTACAAGGAGAAGGAAAATGTTGACAACTTCGAATATCCGAAACCATGGAATTCGAGAAATGGTCTGTGGATGGCTACACGCAAGCCAGAATGAAAAATTCTAAAGCCATGTATACGGCCGTCAATTTGTTTGCTGGTGAGATTCTTGTATATGTATAATTGGGATAAACAAGTTGGTTTCCTGTTCTGTATAGGTGTTGCCATCGTGTCCTATGTGTATGTAAATGACTAAATTGTTCAATGAAGCCTTCGTTCGAGAAAGCCCAGATACAACAAAGGGCTAATGTCGAAAGTCAACCTGAATCCCAGCTGTCAGACACTAATGGGATCAATGCTGTAACTGGTAATCGTCCCTCTGAGCTCGTCCAAGAGGCAAGTCTGATCTCTCAATAGGTAACCCACGGAATGTCGCCGCCGAAGGTGGTATTGATGCCGAATACTATGGAAAACCCCTAATCGGAGCCGTTGTCGCTGGTTTCCTGGCGGACGTTATCAAGGTCGCAGTGTTCGCTTCTCGCTGGGCTTTGCTGGGCGCTGTAATACAAGCTTCTGCATACAGCACTTCTTGGACGAGATGCGCTTGAGTCGTTGCTGGAGTCGGTGTCGGAGCGATTGACTGCGCGATCACTGTGTGGTCTTGCGATTACCAGTCATTCGGCAAGAGGCGCTTTATGGTAATCGAGTTGTCCTTGGTAATGAATCTCCATTTTTTTGGTGTCTATGACCATCACTGACTTATTTGGAGAACATCAGTGGCCTTGCCTTGCCTTCGCATATTGGATCGAATTCTTTGCCTACCTGTAACTTAACAAGGTGATGGCATGGCGTGTTTCCCTGGCGCTTCAAATTGTCTTCATCCTCATCATCAGGATAGACATCAAATTCTTCCCTGAATCGCCTCGCTGGTTGATGAAGAGCGGGGCGAGAGAAGGAAGCTAGAAGAGTCCTCCAGGCTACCCGAGAGGGAGATGTCGAGCGAGAGTTGAAAAGTATCAATTAGGTCGTTAAATTGGAATTGAAGACTTCTACTTTGAATCATTACCGGGCTATGATCTGCCTAAAGGTGAATATGCTTGGCACTTGCGGTGGCGTATCGTTCTTGCCATTTGGCTACAGACCATGCAAAAGCTCGTCGTTATCGGAGTGATCACTATATACACATTCAAAGGAATAACGGTGTGGAGTCGAAAGTAGCGAGTGGAAGCCCCCCATTTCCCTTGCTGATGAAATAGGAATGTGGGCATACTATGCACCATTCTCCCCCACGTTATGTATCCATATTCTGCCAACCTACCCGCTGTCAATGTCGATGTTCTTCCATATCAAAAGGAAACCCATAAGAATTTAGCAAAAGTGTTCACATCCCGCTGATGGTCATATACCACCAGCGAGATGCTAGTCACTGTCCCGCCACCTCCTGGGCAGCGGCCCTGGCTAACCTGATCTCCCCCATTCCTCCGGCGCTTCTGCAATGAATGATGCAGAACTCGAACCTTCGACCTTCGAAGTGAAGAATGAGTGAATGTTGTGTGTTGAGCTTGTTGAGCTAAGATAGGTACCTATTTTATTAGTGGGAAAGACGATGTTATTCTTGCATTTATAGTTGTTTATTTTGAGTGACTTTTTTTGATACATTCTCTTCTTAATAGATGTAACATCGCTTTTCTATAGTCAACTATTTCAAAACGCTGACTTTGATCTAACGATGAGTAAATCTCTGGCTGAATTCAACAACATTAGCTACATGTTCTTCATCATTTTTGCTGTTTAAATGCTTGACAGCTTAGAAGAGAATACAGTCAACTCAGTTCAAAAGCATGATCACAATAGTGATGTGAAAGTCAGATAAGAAGAACTACTCTAATGCAAAGACATATAAATCAATTGCGCTACTCGACACGCTGAGCAAGATACTGAAGTTCATCATATTTGAACATCTGCGAAACGTCGTAGAAGCGTGCGACTCGATATCAAACACTCAGATGAAGACTCGCAAACACAGATCAACAGATACGACTCTGCAACTGATTACAGAAAAGATACACATTGTATGAAGTGACACAAGAAGAAGAGTAGTCTCACTGCTGAGTCTGAATGAGAAGAGTGCGTTTGACAATGTAGCACATAGCAAACTCTTGCATGACATGAAAAAGAGAAGAGTTCTCAGACTGCTTCTCAAATTTGTGAAGAACTTTCTGAGAAATTGACGCATCACGATCACAATCGATGACTACACGACGATGAAACGCAACGTGAACGTCAACATATCACAAGACTCTTCGCTATCATCAATATTATATTTGTTCTACAACGTGAACTTGCTAGAAGTATGTGACGACATCAGATTAAGAACAAGCTTCACAGATTTCATAAACGACATCAATATTTTAATATACAAAAAGTTCATGAAGCGCAACTGCAAAGTTCTTAGCGAAATTTATGATAAATGCGAACAGTGATCAAAAATGCACGACATCAAGTTTTCAAAGACAAAGCATAAGTTGATTCACTTTACGAGAATCTTTAAGTGATTCAATATGAACGTTGATGTAAAGTTAATAAAACATCAGATTAACTTGAAATCAAATATCAGAATTTTGAGAGTTTAACTGAACTTTAAGTTGAGATGAGCAATTTACATGCATTATGTTGAAGTAAAACTAGTGATTAAACAAAAGATCATGCAAACAATCATTGAGTTTACTTGAAACTCATCAATGATGATGAGAAAGCAAATATACTTCGTGATAATACACTCTCTGCTTAGTCACGAAGTCATCATATGATACATGTCACAGAGAATGAAAAATTATCAAAAAGATCTGAATGTCAAGCTAAAATCAGTACAAGAAAGAGCATTATGACAAATCATCAATGTTTATCATGTGACATCAATAAAGACTTTACAGATAGAAATAAATACAACGTCAATAGATATTTATTTATGAAAGCTGATACAAAAGTTGATAATAAACATAAACTTTCAAAAATCAAATAAAGTTATTAAGATGATAATGCATTGAATTCACAATAACTTGATACTTAAAAAAGATCAAAAATCAAAGTTGTGCAAAACGTTTTTGCAACTGAAGCAAAAGTGAATGAAAGAAACACTTAAATAAACAAAGATGAATTGAAATCATCTTTACATGATGATTTTCTGATCAAAGTCATCAACAATAGTTATAGTTGCAAACAAGAAAATATCAATAAATCAACATCATTTCAACACATTTGCATTGAAGCAAAAAGTTTACTCAAATGATAACAATAGTAAAGAGAATGTTATGATGATTGCAATGAGAATTAACTGAGAGCTAAATAAAAGATTGAGAGAATCAACTTTAATCATCACTCATCATGAAGAACTGAAAGAATTGATTGCAAGAGCAAAACATCTCACAGACATAATGACAAAGAATCAAAAGTATCATGAAAAGATATACAAAGTATACAATGATAGTCAGACTTCTCTGAAAACAATGAAAGTTATGATATCAACAAAAGATCAGACACGTTTGCAACGAGTTCAGATTGTACATGAGAACATTTAATCTTAAGAAGTCATGCTGAAGCTATATTGAGTGACGAGACATGCAAAAGTACTCAAAAATGAAGCAATGAACAAGATGATTGATGATGCACATGATTTATCTTTATTGCTGACTGAGCATTAACACACTGAAATGATAACAAGATTGATGCTCATACAGAAACAGATCAGATAAACATGAAGAATAGTCTGAAAAGAGAAATTCAACGCAGCTCATTTTCAATATTTGACATCAAAGATGATACATCAACATTTGCAACTGCACAAGAATTATGCAAAGTCTCACAGCGCATTATTGATGCAGCTATGCATGAGAAAAATTGACTTCAATCAATTTCTACATGAAAGATGAGTATTTGATGTTGCTATAATAACATGCAAGTGCAACAGAGATCAAATGTCAATCAAGCACATTTTATTAACATGTTTCAGATGAAAAGTAGAATGAAAAGCAATGCAATGAGAAGAGAACATCATGTTATAAATGCGTCAGAATTGATTAAAACTAGTCAAGATTTAGTTAAGATTTGACTCAAATTTAACTCAAATATGACTCAACATCTTTTTTCTTCTTTGACATCTTCTAATCAGCTTCTATTGTCTTCTAAATAAACACACTTCTTTGTGTTATGAATAGTTAACAGATGTTTATGATAAATACATTTCTTTATGTTACAAACATCTTTTGAATCAACATCTTTCTTGTGTATCAACACGTTTTCTTTGAGACTAACGTTGATCTGAGTAACTACTATATAAAGCATGTTCTTCTTGTCTTTTGTATCTTTTTTCTTCTGTATTCTTAAAGTCTTAGTTATAACTATCTTTATAGATCAAACATTCTAGTCACGCATGCATTCTGATTAGTTTCTAGACACGATTTCAACATTACTTTAAGAATTCGTTAATCACATGATACTGATCTCTATACTCATTCAAATTCACTCAACTGACAACGAAATGAGTATAAAGAAATTTGTGTATTTGATGATCAACAACATTGAAAGACAGAACAACATCAAGAAATCAATAAAATTAACGAAAATATACAATCATGTGATTGCTAAAGAATCTATCGCTCAGTCAGTAACATCAGTTCAAATCAATTAATAAAATCAATAATAAAGAATCTTCATTGATTGCTTGAGAATCACAAAAAATTCTTTCAAATCAGCAACATTCTTCTTTGAAGATTAAAACACTAGAACAATGATCTCATCTCATACTGTTGAGCATCGCTCTTTGCTCGATCATCAACTCTTTGTTATGACTTGATCATCTGTGAAAAATTCATTCAAGAGTTATCAAAGTCTTTATTCTTTTGTCACTTCAGATTCAGTCATCTATTTGAAGCTATCACTTCATGTTAAAACTCTCTTGCAAATGATTAAATAAAAGCAATGATTAAATAATCATTGCATAATCAGAGTCTTGAAGAGATAACTCTGATCGCTTAAATCAGAAGTAATCACAGTGAGCATGATGAGCATGATGCTCATCATGCTCATCTTGCTCAAGAATGATCAGAAAGATCATTCAGAGCAAAGATAACTTGACATGATTCTTCTATGTCTATATAATGATGATTATTCTCTTAGATAGAAGCTTCGTGCTCAACTCATGTAATAGTCAATACAGTTTATTGTCTTAGTTATTCTCAGATTTTCAGTCTAATGATTAGTTTGTTACTATACTGATCTCTGTTTATATCTTATGTTGTTAAAAAGATAATCATTACACTTTGAGCATCACTCTTTCACAAGATATCAGAGCATCATTTTATCATGATTGCTATGTCATTCTCAAAATGAATCATATCAGCAAACATCATTGCATTCTTGAATAACAAGTTATTGATTAAAATATCAACATTGAATCTGTATTATGAAGATAGAAACAAGCTTGATGCTTTTCTTATACAAGTGAACGTCTATGTCAGAGCACACAAGAAACTAAGTTCATCTCATGACAAGATATTGTTTGCATTCTCATACTTCAAAGAAGATGTCTTCAAATAATTTAAATTATTGATAAGAAATCACTTGAAAAATAAGTCAAAAGATCAAGAAGAAGAGATTAACAGAGTTTTTAAGAACTTTTCTAACTTTGAGCAAACAATATGAAGAATGTATAAAGACATAAATGCAAAACGAATTGCTGAATGACAGCTGTATGATATTAAGCAATCAAAATCAACATTCAAGTACATCACTGCTTTTCAATCAATCACAGCAGAAATTGAATGAAATGTCTCGACTTTTACAGCACAGTTTTATAAAGAACTGAAGAATGTAATAAAGAACGAGATAACTCATATGAATAGACTTACGACTTTGCATGCTATGATTAGCAAGACAATCATGTTGAATAATTAACAGTATGAGCGAAGACTTGAAAAGAAGAACAAGATCGCTTATGCTTCAGTTGCATGAAGCAAGAAAAAGAAGAAACAATCTTATTATGATTTTCAGTCTATGAAGTTAAACGCAACTCGAAAGATATCAATGAACGCTCGCGATAAAATGATTCAGCAAAGCAAAGCATGTTACATATGCAAAAAGCTAAATTATTTCTTCAAAGATTGTACTCAAAACAAGTACAAGAACAAGTCAAAGTTCTATGATAAATAAGACAGATTTTTCGCAGCAATGAAATAAGATCAGAAAGACAAGCATCAAGTGTTATTATGAACAGCATGTTATGAAAACAATTGTCACATTCATCTGAGTGATAAGAAAGATTCTGAATGATACTTGAAATTCTCATGAAAGAATTGTTTTTACGCAGCAACTCATCATTAGTTGAAAGTGCATGATGAGAAAAGTGATGAAAGTTCGTTCATTATGATCGTGAAATCAAAGATTCTTGATAACAAATGTTATGATTCTAGTCTTCGCCTGATTTCATTCTAATCGAGTCTAGCAAGAATCTGATCTAGTCATGTTGTCATCGAGACTCTGCTTCATATGTGTAAGACGTCAATCTCTTCAAGTCTAGCACAGAGCTAAAGCATACACATGTAACAGCGAGTTCTTTTCTGTAGATACTTTTCTTTCTTAGTATTTATTTATTAGTTAAATGACATTCATATGACTCGCTCTATGTTGATCTCTAACATTAAATAAATACTCATCAATTCTACTATCGACGTGTAGATGATACGAAACAATCTACTTCGTTTGTTCAGAAATTCGCAAGAAATTCTTCGAATATTTAAATGAGCTAAGAACAGTCGCTCATAGAATCAATGATAAAAAATCTTCGTTGATTGCTTGAGAATCAACTCGAGCTCGTGAATCAGACGAGTCAAAACAATCTGTGTCGTTCAATCAGATTAGTGAGTCTGCTTCAAAGACACGATTCGAATCGATCTCTTTGATGAGCAAGTCGACTAGTGAGTCTGCTTCAAAGACGTTGTCAATGCGATGATTTATCTACTCACATCGTTTTATCAATCAGCGAATCGATCTATCTTGTGTTTCTGTATCAACTAGTGAGTCTGCTACAAGAGCAGATAACGATTGATCTCGTCGATAGAGTCAGTCACTCGATAGTTAGTCTGCTTGAACGACACTCGAAGTAAGTCTGTTATAAAGACAGACAATGATTGATCTCTTGATTGAGTTGATCAACGAACGAAACAAGCTCTACTATGTAGTAGATCTGAATCAAAAGTGAGTCTGCTTCAATGACATGATCAGAATCGATCTCTTCAATGAGTCAGTCGACTAGTAAGTCTGCTTCAAAAACATTGTCAATGCGATGATCTATTTACTCACATCGCTTTATCTATCAGTGAATCGATCTATCTTGAGTTTCTGTTCAACTAGTGAGTCTGCTACAAAGACGCTGTCAATGCGATGATCTATCTATTCAAATCGCTCTATCTCTTAGTGAGTCTGCTTCAATGACGTGATTCGAATCGATCTCTTCAATGAGCTAGTCAACTAGTGAGTCTGCTTCAATGATCGTTCTTTCCCTCTCATAGTGAGTCTGCTACAAAAGATCGTCAGTTTATTTCTCTATTTTCTACATAGTGAGTTGATTACAATAGACATTTCGATGATCTGAAAGATCAATAGAAAGATTGATAGAAAGCGCACTAAGAAACAACTGTTACGAGTCTAGCCTTCGCCTATTCTTTCTAGCCTTCGCCTTGATTTCATTCTAATCGAGCCTAGTGAGCATTCAAGCTAGAAATGATGTCATTGAGACTCTGCATCATATGTGTAAGGCGTCAACCCAATCGAGCCTAGCACAGGGCTGAGAAACACACATATAAGAACCGAGTTCTTTTCTGTAGATACTTTTCTTTCTTAGCATTTATCTATTAGTTTAATGACACTCATATGACTCGCTCTATGCTGGCCTCTAACAGTAGATAAATGCTCATCAACTACTCTGCTATCGACGTGTAGACGATACGAAATAACCTACTTCGTTCATTCAGAAAATTCGCAAGAGATTCTTCGAATTACTTTCATCAAAACACACATTCAAATTTACTCAAATTTATCAAACCAATCACTCAATCTTACTACAATCAAATCTATCTATCTATCTTTATCTTTCTCACAATGACACGCGACTCTGAATCAGTCGAGTCACGAACAGCTCGTCTGCTTAAAAGCACTGTTAGTAGACGAGTTTCCCTTATTTCTTTCGATGCTTCAGCGAAACCTCAGAATGTCGCTATCTCATGAAACATCAACATGAATCAACAACTTCGTCAATGAACTATCGATCAGTCAGACGAGATCATCAAGATGCTGATCGAGCTAAAAGATCAACGAAACATGACTTTGAAACTCAACAAGCAATGAATCAATCTACAAGTCGAT
>JAABUP010008954.1_pt1 | contig 12530 bp, 16 predicted proteins | sample 5559201 | NCBI WGS metagenome assembly JAABUP01 (sample SAMN10711887, study PRJNA513373) | rock metagenome | isolation source: Antarctica rocks | place: Antarctica | reverse complement strand
CCCGGACTGAGCCCCAAGGGATTCAAACATCTTTTTGTGCCAGCCTCACCTTGTACGATGTTGGTCATTCCCTCCTATGAGCAGTAGTCACAATGCATGTTGACAACCCACATGCATTGTGACTGGACCTAGGAGGCAGTAAACAACACCGTACCAGGTGAGGCTGGCGCCAAAAGACATAGGACAGGTAAGCTACAGCATACCACGTCCCCATGCAAGTAGCGTGACTCTGCTGTAGCTCACACTTGATGTAAACAAGGCGTCTCAAGCTGTGAATTGTCTTTTGACCTTCTGTTGCCCTAAGAAACTTGGCTTTTCAAAACTGGGTGTGAATGATGGCATGATGAAGTGAAGAAGTTTGCAGAGGGACAGTCGTGACAAATGCGCCAGACAGAGGGCTTCACAATCTGTGTCCAAATCGTCACATTGTGCCGTGTTACACACGCATGCAGCATTCACAACATGATCTATCCTGGGGTCCTGGGAATTGTAACTTCAAGGGTCCACAACAGTCTGTTGGTCTGCGTCGAAGACTCCAGACAGACATTGGCAAAGGGGTTTGCCATTGCAAATGCCTGTGGGGAGTCTTCAACGCAGACCAACAGACTGTTCTGAGCCCTTGAACTCACAATGTCCAGGACCCCTTTGCCCCCCACACAACACCCCACCCCCCAAAAAAGGTAAACATACAGCCTGAGATCAAATGAAGCACATCTAATGTTGCACAGCACAGCACAGCACAGCACAGCACAGCACAGCACAGCACAGCACAGCCACTTGCCTGGTCACTGCCAAGGGCACCTGCCTTGACATGAGGCTCCAGTGACAGACTGTGGGCCAGGAACCAAACCACCACCAGCACCAAATAGGCAGCATGCAGCAGATTTCGGCTGCTCAGCCCCACCCAAAACAGAATGGCTGGTAGGGCTAGGAACCCTAGGTAGTAAAGGGCCCTGCCTAGGGCTAGTCGGAGGGCCGGCCAGGGAGAGGGCCTGGGTGAGATGAGGCCAGGGCTGGGCTGGGGGGTGCCCTGCCCTGCCTGGCTGATGTCATCCTGCAGCAACAGAACATCGAGATTTTGATAGATTAAGGCGCTTGATGGCGCCATGTGAGCAGACTTGCTGCATCACAGTATGCCCATGCGGGTCAATGCAACAGGTTGCCAGGCAATGAAGTCGGCCTGACAAAGGGCGATGCATGCAGTAAAGTGGAGACGATACAGTTGCAAAAGCCTGTCCAAGGAAGATGCGTACACCACATTGTTGTGGCTACCCCAGCACCTGGCAGCAAGTCTCTATCTTCAGTCAAAAGCTTTGCATTGCACCATTTCACGCATGAGCTCCTGAACACGAGCTCCTGAACATAACAGTGGGTGTAGTAGCGGTGGGTGAGTCAGCTTGCAACTCACCAGGCTAGCAGGGCGTTGTCCTGAAGGGGCAGCCTGACCCACCCGGGTCCTAATTGGGCTCAGCCCCCCCTCACCTCCTTGGGCTGAACGCACCTCAGCTGCTGAGTCAGCTCCCCCTGAGCTTCCATTTGGACCGCCAGTATCTGCTTGATGCTTGCTGTGATCATGAGACAGACTGTGTCTGCGCCCATGATGCCAGTAGTTAGCGATAGAGTCATGAAGGGTTGGCAGTGGCCCGAGAGGTTCCACAGCTGTGGGAAGGGTGGGGTCGTAGCTGGGTGCATGCTCAGGGTCATTCATGTATAGGTCTGCCCTAGAAAGCGCAGCTAGCATCATGGCAACAGCTAGCTGAGCCAACAAGTAAGCGACAGCTGAGCTGCCTTGTTTGAATGTGAGCAGTCCCAGGGACTGTGCAAGGCTGGGAATGGCCACATGGGCAGTGGCCACAGCTGTGGCAATGTAGCAGGTGACATGCCAGAGGAGGAGGGCTAGGCAGAGCCAATGGCTGCTTGCCATCAGGGGATGACGCCTGGTTTTGCTGGGGATTAGCAAAGCCCCAGTCCCAATCATCAGCCCAGCTGCCGGCAGAAACAAAAGTTGTTGGTGAGGAGCAGCAAAGCAGATTGTGCAAACAGACAGCCAATTGGCAGGAGTTCAACAGCTATTAATCATGCTGCTTGCACTTGCAACCATTCAACATTGCAAGTGACAGCATCAATAAGCATGTCCACAATGTCTGAATTTGCTCTTGTACTATATTAGCTATTAGTTGCAAGGGCAACAGTGACATTTGCTGACTGGTCCGCAGCCAAGTAAGCATTGAGTCACCTACCAAAGCTTACTGCTGAGGGCTGCAGAAGTGCAAAGCCCACCAGGGCCAGGGCAGGTAGGTGGGGCTGCCTGCAGAGGCCCTCCAGAGCATGCAGCAATGCTCCAGCTGTGAAGGGCAGGACCAAGGAAAGTAGGCGAGAGATACTGGTCACTCCTCTTCCTGCAACCACCACATTTGTTTCACATTCACAGTGCAGCACAGATACCAAACAGCTTGGCTCGTCAAAACATCTGCGAGACCAACTGAAACGGCCAAACAATGTATCAAGTCAGAACCTGCCGGCTGCAATGCTATGCACAAACTTTTGGCTTTGTTGAGCCAGTGGCTGATGAGAAACAGGCATATATGGCACCTTCAAAGTTGCAGAGCCTGCAAACATTGCATTGATGCAGAAAGTACAAACAGAGCTTCTTAACATCGGCTGTAGCCGTGACAACAGCAGCAAACAGGATAGGCAGAGCTTCAAAACTTTAGCCATACCTGCAGTGATGGCAGCAGGGGTAGGGGCATGAGAGGCACTGGTGGGGTCTGCCTCCAAGCCATAGGGGTCCCCATGCCCCAGCAGGGGGTCGTGAACACTGCTGTCCCTTGCTGCATGCCTCTGTGCCACACACACAAGGTGAGTGTACGATTCCACACCATAACAAGTGATCATTTGCGCCCCTCCCAAAACCCATAGTCACATAGCCACTGTAAAGCAGAACACATACGGCAAGGCAAAGCAGGGTCCAACATACTGCTGTTACAACAAACGCACCATTGTCTCTCTGAAACCAGTCTTACGAAAATGCAATGCATGATGTGCTGTGCATAGTGGAGAGCAATGGCCAAGAGCTACCTGGTTGTAATGCCAGAGGGCGCTGAATGCTTCCAAGGGGCCAGTACTGTGGTGACCAGCCTGAGATGAGAACACGTGCGGTCTATCACTCTCCCTTGCAGCGGCCAAAAATGCCAATGAGGCAAACAAGACGTGGAGGGACGCCATGTGTATCACCTACATGCAACACCCAGGTTGACCCAGCCTGGATTTTTTCAACGGAACATGCAAGGCGATATGATGTGTGCTTATCTACCACTGGCGGAAAACAAGCTGTGTGACAGGGCAACATGATGTAGGCGTTACCTGAGCGGCAAGGATGTCAGCAGGGTGGGAGTGATGCAGATGGTAGATGCCCAGCCATGCTGAGGCAGCATGCCACATGGACCTTCGGATGAGGTCAATCTGCCACAGGTACAATACCAGGATATGTATGCCTGCACCACAAGCATGAGTGCATCAACTGGCGGGCAAGGCAGGGCAGGGCAGGGCAGGGCAGGGCAGGGCAGGGCACGGCAGGGCAGGGCAGGGCAGGGCAGGCTATAATGCAAGCTCACATACACATGCAAGGCAAACAGTATAACAAGAGGCTCAAGGCTGCAAACATGACGGGTGAAACAGGCAAACATACCTGCATAGACCTGCAGGATGCGCATGCTTCTGCTTCCTGCAGGGCTGGGGGCTGATGCAGACCAGGCCAGCACTGCCCCAGCAAGAAGAAGAAGGTAAGGCAGGCACAGCAAGGAGGGCCAGACCACAGCTGCCAGCCCTAGTGAAACAGCAGCCAAGATTCCAGCATTGCTGTAACCTACAAATCAGACACAGAGCTGTCACACAGCACTCCACATACTTGTCACCCAGGACAAATCACGAGTCATCAGAACAATCATCAGAAGTAGTGATTCAGGGTTCAAGTGTACAACTGCATGGTGCATGTGTGCATGAATCAAGCTTCCAAAGCTGAATGCCTGGCTTGTGTGGGTGCTTGACCCTAACATGCTGCTCTTTTCCCCCCTGCATCATACAACAGGGGGCTGTTCAGACGCTGTATAGCAGAACATGCTTTGACCAGACCAGAAGCTCACTTGCTGCCCTGACAATGGTGGGAGCAACAGAGAATGTACTGCTGGTGCGCTCTAGGGTGGGGGGACTCAGGAGGGCCTCCTGAGGGGGTGGGGGCCCATGCTGGGGGGCCTGGCTGCTTCTGATCTCCATTAGGGCAGCAGCTAGGGCTACAGCCGGCGCAGCAATAACCTACATGTCATGTGATTTGTGTTCAAAATTGTAACAACACGAGGGTGACTACCACCTGTTTGTCTATGCTCCAGCTGATGTTGATTTGAATGTGTTCATGGTGCATTCAATCATGACCTGTTTGCAGTTGCCTGCATGATGATGATCACTGGTCAAGCAGTGTGACGTTGGATGTCAGCTGGTCCCAAAAAACTGCATGTGAACTGACACGCCAGTGCAGGATTAGTACAGACACTTGCAACATGTCACAGCTTGCAGTCCACGTTCACTTCTCACCAGAATGATATGCTTTGCACCATCGGCTTTTGTGAGGCCGAACAACTGTAGCACTCTCTTTGTGTGGGCATCTGTAGCCCATCCAGCATTTCCAGCAGCATAAACAATTTGCAGAATGGTCTGACAAATTAACAGAGCTGCTGCACCAGCAGCCAAAGCGCCCCAGATTGACTGGCCCACTTTGCATGCTGTTGACCTGGTGTGACTTCTGATATATAACAGGCCCCAACAGAAGAAGACGCCCAGAAATGCCACACCTGCATCGTTATTGCCGTCTCAACGAAGACGCAGTGCAAGCTGGTATCCCTCGAGGCGTATGACGGGCTTTGGCAAGACAGGTCGACTGCAGCCAGAAACCCGAGACATCGGCGTCCCACTGCTCACCTACGAGACTGTTGTTTGTATACGCCACGAGCAATGTTGACGCGCCAGCCAGAAGGGCTTGCCGGTGAGGTAAACCGGCTACGATACTCCTTTCGTTGTAATCCATCTTTGGGTGAAACTGGTCAAGCAGAATGCGTTGAAAGCACTTCTGTCATTACAATCTTATTGCAGGCGGCTAGTGATCTCTGCAAATACCGAAACTGCCATGCGACGCAGACCCCATCCGGAAGCATCAGCTACCGAAACACTGCGATCAGCAGGCGTACACCCTTCAAGTGACTTGTCGAGTGTTCCAACAATGCCTTGGAATATTGTTACGCACTCACTGCAATCGGATCGACACGCTGCCAAATACAAATTGCAGCGCAGGGCTGGCGTCGCTTGCACGTTTGTCGGAAACACTGACTGCTGTTACGCTCAACCTGTACGACGCAATGGTAAGGCAGATGACAGTCCAGACTTTTGCCTTGAAGCTGAACAACAGGTCAATACACCTTGTGCATTGCTCTGATGTGCAAACGGATACTGTTCACTGTTTCTTGTTCAATGGTTCTTTCACTCGCCTGAAGCAAAAGCAAGCGGCCGTATGGCAACTATTGCTGCAAAGTCTGTGGAGTGCAGTCCGTACAACAGCACCCAGTGCATTTCATGTTTGTTGGCTTGAATGTTGCTTTTAATTTGTGCTGGCTATCATATAGCCATCAGCTGTACGTGCACTGCAATGTACATCCTGTACATAGTTGATCTGCCAAAGGGCTGCAATGTTCTGTCCCCTGGCCACGCATGCAATGCTCGCTTCTTTGGGCACAGGTTGGTTTGCGGGTGTACATGTACAGGTCTATAGATGCGCATGGTCCAACTGCAGTCTGCTATGGAAAAAAACGTCACAGCTTGTGTTCTGCAACCAGTTCAGCATATCTGGTTCAATGGCTGTCAATGAAAGCAGAGACACACATGCACGTAGAGCCAGGTGGTCAGTGACACAATGCAGTGACACACATCAAACGTGACATCCAGTCACACCATGCAAAGAACTACTGCTGTGACAGCTGCCTGTGGCGACCTGACTTGATGGCACGTATTTTGCTGTCAGAGCTTGGAGTATCAGATTCTGGTATAAGGCTTTTCAGATTCTTCTGGGCGTAAAGGTGCATCCTCTCAGGCATGCTCCTGCGGCGCTTGCCGCAAGCTAACTCTGCAGCCTGCAGCTTGGCCAGTTTCTCAGCCTGCTGCTGCTGCTGCTGCTGCTCAAGCCTGAGCTGTTCGCTTGCTTTCTTTTCCTGATTGATCCTCCTTACCTCTTCAAGGTCTGAAGGCACTTGCGGCGTGATCTTTTTCAGCTGCAAACCAAAGGGGCAATTGCATTAGTCAATCAACCTCACTGGTCAAGGCTTCAGCCATCAAAGCTTGTGTGGCACAAGCAACGCTAGCAGTGCAATATGACATGTCAGAACCCAGGTTGCCAAGACTGTAACCTTTCAGAGGATACGGTCACACTGATGTGGCATGAATGAACAGTGCACAAGTTCTCTTGGAAATGTTGTAGTGGGAGGCGTACTGATGGAAGGCATGCTGGTGGTGGTTGAAGCCGCACTGATGGTGGGCATACAGGTGTGCAATCTTGACTGGAAGCATGCAACATGTAGGCGGGGAGCAGAACCTGTGACATAAGCTCTTCCTGAGAGGGAATGAGCTTGATGCACCGCTCCAGCCCATTCCGTCTGGTGTTGTGCACCAGGGTGTACTGGTGGCAAAGGGGAATGAAAGTAGCCTCATCAATCATTGTGAAACCCAGGGTGGATGAGGTCCAGACCTTAGATGCAGTGGTGTCAGCTGCATCTAGAAAGATCCTCTGAACCCCCATCTGCATGTACACCATGGCTTGCCTATCAGACCGAGTGCAGACCGAGTGCATGCAGCACTTCGTGAATAGATGCCAATTTGACAAGAGATGCAGATTGGCCCACAGACATTGCTGCAGTCAGCCTAGATGTGATTGCCATAGGATAGTTTGTGAGCTCTGTCAAAACAGTACAGCATATGCAGATCGAGGTGGCACCTGCTGTAGTTGCAGCTGCACAGAAGACATCAGGATCTGAAGGAGCTTGCAGCCCCAAAGGTTAGTGTCTGTCCCAGCATACAGCAGGTCTGCCAGGTCTGGACCTTGCACCCGGAAGATGACTGTTGAGACTGGGGTACAGTCCTGCAGACACACGCACACACAGACTTCAGGAAGCAAGTGCATGTTTGCACATACGCAAAGCTGATGATGAATGCAAGCCTTCCAATGCTGCACAAAACTTGTGTTTGCCTAAAACAAGACTACAATGCCGAGAGAGCATGCTATCAACAGCAAACATGTCTTCAAGTGCGACTGTCAAACTCTGCACAACACTCTGCAGGCTGGCGCAGTCTGAGGCCACACCTTGAGATTGACAAACCCATCGCTGGGCACGTTGCTGAAAAGAACTGCTGTGTAGGTCTGGTTGTAATACCAGAGCGGATGGCTTCTGTTCACAAAACTCTTGACCAATGGCACTGTGCCAAAGCTTGCCAGTTCTCTGTGGTCAAGTGCAAAAGTTGGCAGCAAGTTTTCAGCTGCTGGTAAGATTATTTCTGTCTGGGATTGTGTGCTGGTGTCTTGGCCAGCTGCGAAGGTGACAGCGAAACCAGGCGGGTAGTCAGGAGGAGACAGGCGGATTGCACCCTTGGCTCTGGATTCCTGAACCAGGCTTTGCAATCCATCATGGGCCTCTTTACAGCCCTCGCTGCACATGATGCGCCCTGTGACCACCAGCAGCATGTCAGTTATTTGCCTGAGACTTTTTGTATTGCAGATTGCAGTCATCAGGATGCAGCTCACTTGACGGTTACAACACATGCAGAATGTAGTGCAAGAGCATTACACTCTAGCTGGCTGGAGAAATCAGCAAGGCTTCAGTGAGATCAGGTGCAAGTAAATAATCATGCGGCACCCTGAAAATTATTTTTATATCCTCTGAATCATGATGACAAGCAATCAATCAGTCATCATATGTTTGATGTCCTGGGGGGCAACTGGGATCCAAAAAACAAGTAGTTCAGTTGAGTGAACTCAAACAGACAAGATTCGCTTCCTACATGCAAAGCATTCCCTGAGTAAACCACCACATGTATTTGGTTCACACAAAAAACATAAAGTCTGCAATAGTACAACAGTGCTGCGGTCCAGATGTTGTGGCCTGATATGGTTGTACGTTGGGCAATCAAAAAACAGTGCTGCTGATGATCATGACGACAGGCACAGTGCGCATTATGCATCAGATTATGGCATGTGATTGGCAGATACTTACTGTCAGCATCATCGACACCACCATTTGGGTGACTCAACTGCTGGGAGGCAGTCTTGCAGCCGCGGTGCACTGGCTGAAGGCAACCATCACAATACAAGGTCTCATTAGTTGTTGGGGCTCTGCAGTACTCACTGCACTCAGTGCACACTTGCCACCTGCAGAAAGCATGGTGCATCTGTCATATGCAGGTCTGTGTGCAAGACTCATTGTAGTCAGCTAGAAATGTGTCACATCTTGCAGATGGTGCAGGTTGCAGCTTGTCCTGCTAACAACATGTTGTAATGCATAGGAGCACAAGAAGAAACATCATGTATCAATTGATCAGTCGATGCAATGACTTGCAGTCACATTGGCTACGCTGTAAGCTATGATGATGAGCAGCTGCAATGTTGAAGCACAGCATCAAGACTGCTTTCAAACAAAAACGTAGTGTACTGAAACAAGCCTCACCCGTCTTTCTTGGCAAGGATGGCATCACTGTCTGAGCACTCCTTGAGGCGCCTGACGAATGGAAGGAGCGCTGGACAGCTGCTGTGTGAAGCTGCTTCTTTGATGTTGCTGGTCACCAGTGCAGGGTTTTTATGCTTGGAATATCTTTGCCTCCTTGGCACAGAAGCGGTCTCAGCAGCACTGCCGCCAACACTACTGCCTCCCTCAATGTTGGTGGCATGTGGCCTTCTGATGACCTGAGACCTGTGTGCAGCCAAGCAACAGGTCATGCACAATGTACTGAAAGTGCTTGGCATTCTTCAGACAGATACAACTGCCTGCCAAAGACTGACCTAGACACGCCATGGTACTGTTGGAGCATCTCCTGTGGCTCTGCTGCAACTTCTTGTGACTCTGCTGCAACTTCTTGCGGCTCTGCTGCAACTTCTTCCACCGCCTGACTGAGGCTCTGCAGGACTGGACCCAATCGACTGGCCCGCAGCTGGGTCTCGTCGTATTGCAAAGAGAACAGAACTCGAAGGGTGTCTTTGATGGCTTCATAGTCTGACAAGTTGTCCAGCAGCCGCTTTAAGACCCGGAGGCAGTCGTCTCGCTTACTGCTAGGAAGCAACCGCTTCAGCTCCACACGACCCCTTGAGGATGCCAGCACGTTCACAGCCCTTACGTAGTCTGTGAAGGGCTGCTGCGCTTTGGTGAGGGTCTGCATGTGAGGCAGGAGCCGCTGTTCTGAAGCTGTCAGGCTTGGCGAACCCTGACAGGCTGTCTTGTCGGGGAAGGATCTCTCCACACCCTGAGCACGCCCCAGCGCGGACCGGTGAGGTGATGCTGCTCCTACAGCCACATTATCCGCTGCCATGAAGCCTGTTTGCCTGGTCAAGGCTGCGCTGTGTCTGTAAACAGCAGACTGAAGACGTTTGACTTTTGCCTTGCCTATTATTTTTAGATATACTCCTGGAAGCAAGGTATTCTGAAGCATTGACGCTCTGAATCAAGTGTACTGTCGGTGCATGTTGTGTATCACCTTGTGATCATCACAACTTGTGATGAGCCGCCTGGTGGCATGGCAAACTCACTGTGCAGATATTGTGAAACAAAAAGCAAGTCCCACTGATGCGGTCATCAATGAAACAGTAGCAAAAAGGGTTTTTCAAATTTGTTGTTCACACTTTTTGCTGTTGACTTGAAGCTTCTAGCGCGTACACAGAGGAAGAACAGATTGGCAGAACAGGCAAGACAACAAGCTGAAAGACTACAAAATTTGACATAATTCGTGCCTTCCTCAGCAGTATTTGCAATTGCTTACAGGCTTAAACCTGCAGGCGTGGAGACCGTCTCACCAAGCATGGTGGAGCTGAGGAACGAAAAGTAGAAGCAGAATGAAGGCAAAAGACTGCACTACATAGGTGTGCTAAGATTTTTCTTGTGCGCAAGCTGCCAGCAGTGTGACGAAGCATCAGATATCCAGTCAATCACGCATCTGCAGCACTTGGCTGTGAGGAAATTTCTCTGCGAGGAAATATAGTCATTCGTCTATATAGAGCGCAAATGGTTCGTCTGTATGTATGCAGATGGGACGCTGATAGTAAGAGCACGTCATTCGTCAGTTCTGATCAAGTCAGCAATGATTGGACTTATAAGCTGGATTAGAAGACTATTTCATTCTGAAGACTGGTTCATTCCAGGGCTATACTATACAATTCTTATGGAATCACCTTGATTAGGGCTGATTGGAGCTTAATGGGACTAACTTCTGGGCTGAAAGAAAGAAAAGAGAAGTTTAAATTTGTGCTTTGCAGCAATCGTAACGGGAGCCTTCAGTGACGGCAGCCCAAAGCTATGACCATAGGCCATAGCCCTAAGGGAAAGGAAAACTCCTAAACCTAAGGTGGATCTGGATCTGGGCTATTCTGTCTGCGTTTATCTGTCTTCTCCCTCTCTAGTACTCTCCTAGATGTCAGAATATTCTGGAATGTCAAAACAGAATGTTCATGCAACTTGGATGTACCTTTGCTTGCATGTCCATGCTCTATGCCAATCTTTGCTAGAGCGTCAGATGTAGTGTGATATTGTGACCCAGATGGTCCTATGATTCTAGGCAATGTGATAACATCGTATCCATAGTCCTTGAGAGCTTCTTCCAATGCTTTATGCTGCGCTCCCTTGTCTTGCAGCTTTTCCTCATATCTTGTATCAGAGCAATATTCTCCTTCCAGACTCTTTATGCTCCCTGGATTTCCATAAAAAAACACTCGTGTCATGGGTGTCAATCTGGATCCAGAGTTGTCATCGTGATGTAGGTATTGCTGTTGTTCTGCTGTTGTCATTTCCACTATCATCTCATCTTGCTCCGTGTATCTGCTGCTCCACCCTGCAAGAAACCCCTCTCCACCATAGGGTGCAAGCCCCTTGCTTGTAAACATCTGTCTGGGAGCACACAGGCTGGAACTCTCTTACTGTGCATGCCAATGTCTTTGAGTCCCTCAATCTTTCGAACATCTGCAATCAGATAGTGACTACCGCACTGCCCTTCAGTGAAGGCTTGGATGACTGTTCTCATAGCTTTATCATGTCTGGCTATTATATTGTTCGCTCATGTCTGGGTGCATGCAGCTCCCAAAGATGTGGCCTTGAGAGTCATTCCCTCTGCAGCTGCAGAGCGCGCAGCATGTGTCCAGGGCTATTGGCTGCCCAGGCATGTATGGCATATGCCCTTTGAAGGCTATGTTCTTATTCCAGATTTGACATGTCCTGGACCTGAAGGTATTTCTCTTGTGCGATTCTGGGATTGATGGCATGGTCCACAGCGCATCACTGTGTGGCTTGACTCTAATTAGTCTAATTTATAAATGGCTGCACCTTATCCCATAGCTGAAAGTACAGTGAGTCTTGCTTTGACTGGCCTAGTTTGTGCTTATCACGCAAAGCTTTCTCAAAGAGCCATCCAACTGTCTTATGCATGCTTTGGTCTCTGCTGGCCCTTCTGCTGTCTGGACTTGAATGGTCTGAATGGTTGTGTGTAGTCATTAGACAGGTCATAGTCAAAGTGCCTGCTCATGCAGCATTCATCTGCTGCAATCATTGCCGTGTATGCCTATATGCGATTTGACTTTAAGCAGGATTGTCTCATCCCCGGCTTGTGCTCGTTGCATGATCTCGTGCCCGATCGCTTCGAGCAACGGTCTGTGGCAGTCGTCGACTGTCGATGACGGTGACCTGAGGTGCATGCCAATCCTCTGCATCGAGCACTTCGAGTCTGTTGCTATGCTCTCCTTCACTCCCGGTCTGCAGTGCCTCACTGCGATCAAAAGCGCTACCAGTTCGGCCCTGTTGATGGTGTTGAGCATGCCCTGCTCATATGGATGCACATTGAGACTCAGGTGTGCACGCTTGTGTTCTCTATACACTCCTGAGCCAGTGACAAGACCTATGTGTAGGATTTCCTTTCCAGTTCCGTCCGTGTTTATGATCTGGTCTGGGCAAAATTTGAGATGTGAAAATTCTTGCTGATTTATTGGCTGCTCTTCAGGTGACCATGCTGTGGCTGTAGTGTTTGTGGCCTTTGAGTAGTGCTTGGGTGGGTACAGTCCTGGGGGTGGTACTGTTTGCTGTATGGTCATCTTCAGCTGTTCTGGCCTTTGCGGTGGGTTCCCAAGCTGAGATGCACAGGCAAATCCTTTGTTCACTTTGTCTTGTTTCACATAGTGCTGCAGTCCAGCTTCATTTGCAACAATCAGGAAATGGACATTCCGCTTTGGGGTGCACCACTGGTCTTGTTCA
>JAABUP010008953.1_pt1 | contig 12530 bp, 18 predicted proteins | sample 5559201 | NCBI WGS metagenome assembly JAABUP01 (sample SAMN10711887, study PRJNA513373) | rock metagenome | isolation source: Antarctica rocks | place: Antarctica | reverse complement strand
TCCCACCCTTCATGCCCACAGGAGTTTCTGGCCCACCGAGCAACCCCTTCATCGTCGCACCCCCCAATTCCCTGACACCAACCACCCCCATCCCTTCCAACCATCTCAGTACATGCACTCTATACTCCTTCCAATCTACCTTGACACCTCCCTCCTTCCCCAGGGTAACCAAAGTCTTCTGTGTAATCGGTCCCGCATGCCTGATCCTCACTACTCCCTCCTCGGCAGCTGCTTCTTCGAGTTCGCGGAAGGCGGAGATGGATAAGGCGGCTAGAGTGGGAGAGTGGGAGAGTGAGAAGAGGGATGTGAGTGGCTGAGCAATTGAAAATCAACATTACAGCTTCATAAACATTTCTTAGAGCCTCCTTTGAAGAGCCACTCACCTGCGCAGGATCCAGCGCGCCTGTGTAATCCGCCAACTTTGCCACTACGGGCATGGGCAACAGACAGCCTAGAGCGTGTGAGTCTTTGGCATTGAAGGCCCGGGAGCGGAAGAGGAGGTTGCAGGTGTCGATTAGTGTCCCGTTCAATTGTGGAATTTGCTCAGCGGGTCGAGGTTGGGTGGATGTTTCGAATGTTGTTTTGTAGCTCGCCATTATTGAGGAGATGCCTGATAGTGTGCTGAGAGAGGCGGAGGTGAAGAGCATTAGGTAGACGGATAGGGGTTTTGGTGGCGCGAGTGGGATGGAGAGTGGAGGACGGATTAGGGGAAGGAGTGTGCTGTAGTAGGTTAGGATTGTGGAGATTGCTGTTGAGGAGGGAATGGTGGTGAGGATTGTTAGGCTCAGGGGGGTTATGTGATTGGTTAGCGCTGTTAGAGTGCTTGTTTGGAAGGTAGTGGGGGGAGGGGTGGCCAGGAGGTGGGATGTCCAGTGAGAGAGGATGGTGGTGTAGAATGCCAAGAGGGTGGTTTGGGGTTTGAGCGTAGTGGAGTTAATGGAGACGGAGAGGATGGCGGTTTCGAGTGGTTGGAAGAATTTGGTCTGAAGGTCTGGCGGTTGTTAGTGGTGAAAGGGTTCCAAGGAATGGGACTGTACGCTACTTGCCTTGAAATGGGAGGATTGGGAGATAGGTGAGGAGCTCGAGGACCGTATTTTGGTTTTGGAGTCCGTCCCATTTAAGAAGATAGCTTTCGAGGAACGTTAATGTTGCTTGCGGTAGAGTCTCAATGCTTCAGCAACTGTTCGTAACACGAAACGCAAGGATAAACCTACTTTGGTGAACCTTGTGTAGGAGTAGACACTATCTAATATTTCCGAGAGCGACTTGCCAACGTCATGATCGTTTGACGATTTCTCAAGGTACTTCTCGAAATTTGCAGAGAGGCATTCGTCAACCTGTCTTCGACTTGACTCCTCAGATGCGAGGGCTAAGTTTCTCTGCATTGTTCTATCCTTCAAGTCGGTGGGCTTCAGATGTATTAGCTTGACCTTGTCAAGACGATCAACGTAGTCTTTAAGGTCTGCCGAAACTGGCCGTACTCCATGTCGGCTTTGAATTATTGACAGCTGTACGCCCCATTCGGGGTCAGGATGTGGAAAATCGCCTAGCCGCTTGTTTGCTTTTGAAATATCCAGTACGCCGGGAGCGTACTTGTCAAAGACATGCATGAGCCTGAGAAGAGCGGGCTCAGGACCAACGGTCGCTGAGAGATCCTGTAGCATTTGCAGGCGGAACGGTCTGACATGCTTTCTTCTCGTGATGTGTGCAAGCAGATGGCATAAATCCGCACGAAGATTCGTCATGTCAAGAAGATTGAACAGTACGCTATAGAAACTTGTTAGGCTCGATGGCTCTTCTTGATAGTCGGACACCATGATCATCCATCGCAGTAGCAGTTGCTGAGTAGATACGGACGCTCTACGCGCGCCATGGCCGAGAGAACCGATGATAATGCATATCAGCTCAGAAGGGATCCTGGAGGCAGGATACAAACACTTAACGAGCGTGTTTTGACTGCTTTGATCAAGGGAATGTGGGCGAGTAATCGCGTTAATGAGAGTGGCCAGGGCCTCATCAGGCAGGCCTCTATTTTCGGCGTGCGCATGAATTGTGTCTAGTGAGGACTTTAGTTCGGGATACCTTCGTCGCGTCTGGATGTCCAAGGCTGTTGATATTTGGTCAAGCGCATTTTGGAAATCTACCGAGAGATGGCCTGCTGTCGTCAGCCTAGCTTGTATTTCAAAAGATGAAGTTACCGTTTCTTATAAATGCAGCAGCCATGTTGTCTAATACCCCACGTATCGTTACCTGAGATCTGCTCGATGCCAAAAGATACCATGTACCAGGCTCGCGGGTGACAAAAGAATCGGCCCATGCCAGATATTTCAATACCTGGCAGCCTGGATAGTTCCTCAAATATTAATTTTGAATCATTCGACTATAGAGTTGGAGGATAGATTATTCGGAAGACATCTGCTGTCTGAAACTTAGGTTTATCTCCTCTGGTATTGAATTATCGTGAATTAATGGGCGGAGGGCTTGGCTGAATGGGCCGATTCTTTTGTCACCCGCGAGCCAGGGTACTTTCGGGTAGGAACTCTTGGCGGGGTCGCCCTTGGCGCGGCTCGTCTTTTTGAGACGTTGACTTGAAGGCTTTTGTTTCAAGCAAACTAGTCCACCTGTCTTGATGATCGGTATCAACTGTTGTTTGAGAGTGTCAGTTTTTTTGTAGCCACGAAAGACCAGGTCGACGTGGTGTCAGAAAATGTACCGTACTCATCCGGCAAGATCGTCCCCAGAGTTTCCCTCTCCTAATCTGCACCCGATAGACAGACTTTGATATTCGAGAAGGTCCGTTATTATCATGGGCCAGGAAGGGACTGCGCAACGTTTGAGCGAAGATCTTCCTGCCAAAACTGCTCAATGCTGGGAGGACCTGATACTGATTTTACTTCTTACACGGATATTTGGAAGCCTACAAAGAGCAATTTCCGGCACACGCGCGGCTCCAGAAGACTTGTACACATGGGCGGAAGATTAATTGGTATCGAGACATATGCATACACCCTCTTCGACTTGTCGATGGGCGAGGGTTCGTTAAGTGACCTGACTATTCAATGTCAATGCTGCTGGGTACTAAGTTACTTGAGGCTCAGCATGGAAGCCCCGGCCCGGCCAGCGTACGAATCCTATTATCTGAACTCGATGCAGGAATCAAATTCGACACAGGCTCCGAGGATCTCAAAGACTTCCGACGTTCTAAAAGAGAAAACATGACTGAGGACAAAATGTTCGACGCTGTTGGCCTCTGTTTGAGACTCAACCCGAGATTCTTCAGAGATATAAATGCCATATGTGAAAGTAATCCAGCTAGGATAATAACAAGATGCAGAGTCGGTGACACATTTTCTACGAAACAAAGCCAGGCTGTTATCAGTGATACCATTGTTACCATCGCTCGCGATTATATGCCCAAGATAACAGCGACCGTAGCCGTCATTATTATTGCAGGCCGTCTACCGAGAGATTTTACCACCCCTACTATCCTGGCGTAGACGATGATCCAGAACTTAGTGAAGGTTTGCCCTTTGAGCGCTCCATTGTTGACGAACATAAGCTTGATTAGTCTTTGGGGAAACCATCATATGAGCAATGTCTACGCAGGTTCCTCGAGATTGGGAGTTCTGCTACCGGTAGTTGCATCACCTTAGCATTCACCGCGATACTTCTCCTACTCCATTTCGATGCTCTTGCAGTCCGATCTTCACTTCGAAGCCTGTTCCGCATCTTTGGCTGAAGAGGTTGTTGGGCTCGGCGGCAATACCATCGCCAACAACGACGCATCTTTCTGGTTAGGCAGGCGACGAGTGGCTCTTCGCCGACGCATAGAGGTTTTAAAAAACGATAGAATTCAATTAATTGGCTACATTCGTCCACAACAGGGGATAGAATGCCTTAAAGGGGAAATATACCTGCACATGGATCAGAGTTGGAGTGAAATTATAGATGAAGCACGTCGCCTCGATGCTTAGATTCGGGATAAAATGCAGCTTGGAGGTGGAAAACTTTCACTTGAGGAATCGAGGTCTATAGAATTGTCCAATCATCAGATCCAGGAGGGGAAACGAGCTTAGTATAATGGAAGAAAACTCGAATGATATACTGATAGCCAGTAGTGAATCTCTGTGAGCACAAGCTCTTGGTCAAAACATTAGTGGGGAAAGTTACTAGCATTAGTTACAATGCTGGCGTTTATCTACATCCGTCTTAACCTCGCGACCTCTGTCTTCGGATTCAGCTTATTCAAAGCAGGCGTAACCTCAGCTCTTTCATTATCACGGCCATCATCGCCTTGCTTGTGAGTGGAGTCTCATAGTATTGTATGGAGGGTTTCAATGCTTACTCGGTATGGCGACGCGAAAGGCCACCTATCCCAGAAAAGTTCCGGACTGAGTTTAGCCTCAATGTACGAATCGTCATGCTCTTGTGGCTCATGAATAATGGTCATACAGGCTGGATGCGCAAGTCTGGTGCCTGGCTGTGCATTATTACAAACAATAAGTATGGTCATTTCTGGTGTGGTCAGAAATACGACTGCTTTGGCGAAGACGTTGCGTTGTCAGCTAGTAACCTCGTACAGAAATACAGCCAGCCTAAGCACCCCGATTCTAGGTCCAATACATTCTCTACGGATCCATCCTCGGTCTAAGATGAATTGGGGCCTCGAAGGCGATTCAAGCGATATGGAAGGCAATGGATGTCCTTTTTGTGAGAGCTTCCATAACGGTAGTAGACTTCTAAAAGACTGGGTCGTTACACGTTCCAAGTTCAAAGACGCTGCTAAATAAAGTGTTTCATACGACATTTGCTGCTCCCTTCTCTTAGACTGTCTTGCCAACGCCACCAAGGCAATTGCGCGGCCAGTCCCAATGACAAACTTCCCGCCGGCCTGTCGGCCTCCAACTCATCAAGACTGCTTCACAATCACATATCAACCGAACATAAAATAGACAGAAGCAACACCAATGAGCCCAGCACTCAACACGACTTGGCCTAATCCGTTCTGTCCACCCAGAGGGTTGGAGACGGTGGACGCGCCACTGGTACCTTTCGCCCCAGGAGCCTTCGTACTCGTACTCGTAGGGGCCGGTCCATACGTCTTCGCATTCCTATCAAAGCTTATACACGCAGTCGGCAACGAAAACGACTTATCCAGCACAGCATACGGCTCATCATCTTTCACTATATAGCTCCCCAGTCTAGCCTGAGCCTCTGCGGTAACCCCAAGTTGCAAATCCACAGAGGCATCGATGTGAGTAAGCGTGTCGAAGATATCATTGATCACATCGTTGGCGACAGCGTTATTGGTGATGTTTTCACATTTCGAGTTCACGTGGCTTACGGTCGAGAATGTGGTTGTAATGCTGGGTGCATTGAGGAAGACTCCTGCGCCGGCGATTGCGTCGCCGCCGAAGAAGGAGACGCCGAGGAGGAGTTGGGGAATGAAGCCACCGGCTACTGTTAGGGTGACGCTGGGGAGCTGAGCTTGGAAGGGGAGGGCGATTACGTTGGTGTTTTCGCTGTAAGGGTTGGTCAATCAGTATTCTGATGATAGTGATGGTGAATGATCCTTACAATCCCGACTGAGTGGACTTAGAGGTGTTACCCACATCGAGTACGAGGTAGGAGTCATTAGGGATCTATGAACTCGTCAATGTTCCGTATCTGTAATAAGGATATTCAGGTAGACTTACGGAAACTTCAAAGCCGTATGAGAAATCCAGCTCGGCGGAAAGTTTGACTCCTATAAAAAGCTGAGGCACGAGCTGTGGTCCAACAGACGCGATTCCAGGTACCTTCGAAATAAGTAAGTCACAACACTCATCTTCACTTAGGTACAAACGACATACCTGGAATGGTGTCAAAGGAATTGTCGGCAAAGGCGCCGTGAAATTCTTCAGGTTGGTCGTCGCAGTGATCGAGCTCTCAAGCTCAATATGTGCGCCAAAATTGTTGGACTGGAATCGGACATAGCCATTTCTGATGTATTCGTAGGCGCTTTCCGTTGCGTTGATCATACTTTCTGTTCCGTTGCCGCTTGAATTGAAGCCTCCCATGGCGAAAGACCCCGCCACAAGGTTGATGCTTCCTTGGATGGTGCAGTTCTTACATTTGACATTGAAGCCAGCTGGTCTGCCTAGGGGTCAGCATGCTGATAAGGATCCGAAGATGCAGAGTATCTGATATAGGACTTACATAACAGGCCCATGAACCGACAGAGACGAATCAGGTGGCAAGATAGCTTTGTCAATCAACGAGGGACTGAAAGTTGCAGTGACGTTTGATTTTGGAGGTGTATTTGTAGGTGCGGCGGGATATGTCTGGGTCGCTGAGGTGGCTGCTGCCGAAGTCGCAGCAGCCTGACGAGCTCGCAGTTCGCCATGTCGACGCGGTGTCAAACCTTCATCACTCTCTCCAAAGTCAAGCTTCATCTCATCAAAAGTGTGCCTCCAAGGTACGCGAGATGTGGACAGGATGATAAGGCTATCCGCAGGGTGAACCGCTGCTTCAGATACCCTACCGTCATTAGCTATGTTCTAGTAAAGCGCTGATTTACTTACAGGTGCGGGTCCCGTTCGCCGTCTTCATTGCAGCCTTCATGTGATGTGATGATGAGGAAATTGGACACACTATTGAACTCCTCGTGGGCATGCTCAAAGGCTTGGACAGAGCTGAAGTATAGATAGATCCTGGAGTCGAAGCAATCGATCATGCCGGTATGATGTTCGATATCCTCCAACAACAAAGCTGGCGTCTTGAATTCCATTGCCAACTTGGCACCAAATTGGGAATCAGGAGTCGTTGCGTCCGCTTGATGGTAGATGAAATTAGTCCGGTATGGCGAGAAATTTTGGATTACCCACCATCGAGATAGTGCAACTGATGATCATAGCTAAGACAACCTTTTACTTGTCTACTGCTGAGCTTGTGACTTCTTTTGGCTGCCCTCAATTTCCGCTCGGGGACAACCTGATCATGCGCGCCATCATAATTCAGAGCCAGGACGCTGGTAAAGAGGGTTGCAGAGAGCAATAATGAGTTACGAATCAAGTTGAAATGCATTTTGGAACATGAGACGTATATAGTTAGGAATTTTGTAAGGACATGAGAATGCACAGCGAAGGTGGTTGCGCTCTAGGTGTAAAAATGCAAAGTCGTTTGAGGGGCGGGGCCAGTCTTCCCTTCTATAGTCACTGAGCCTGCAGCCTTGTATGCATGCAGGATCGAAAAGCAGAGGAAGCACCATAGACAGTCGGGCAAGCAGTGCCCCACCTTGATATACTTCGCCTCTTATCAACCAAGCCTCTCCCACATGTTGAAAAGACCCAATGTTGCATTCGCAGCCATCTTGGGCGACGCTTGGACTCGAGACATCTACGGTCCGAGGACCCCGCGGCACATCAAAGCTGCGAAACGAGAATCAAGACAGCGCCTGTGGGTTCAGAACTTGCGTTATCCAATAGGTTTGGTTTGAGATATGCAAGTCGCCGAGCGATTGGGGCTATGGCCGTAGGATGCCGGGCGGTAGTGGCTATGGCGTTAGCTTGAAACATTGTCTGTTACACTAGCGCCTTGCGAGTCTCGGTCGTGGTCCGTGGAGAGCAGTGAACGCTCACAGGTCATTGGGGTTATATCTCACCAAATTCGTATGTAGCAAGGTGGTGCCTCCCAAATCTTGGAACGCCGTTTTTGACGATACAGGAAGTGGATGCATGCTAGTGGCGTAGGATGCTGGATATGCAACGGCGAAGCAGATCTAAAGGGGTAAAAGTGGCCCAGCATACATACAGGGATATTTTGGGGGCGGCATATTAGAGTGAGAGAAGGCTGAAAACGTCTGTCCCACAAATTCTGTGAATCTAGCTAAAAGATGAACTCGGAAACTTGTCCAGGACTCCAGACTCTTGGACATTGACCTTGCCAGCGAAATTCGAGGGTAGAATTTTGACGATGTTGTTCATCACTTTGCAGGGGTACAGATCCTCTCGGTGATGCACATGCAGCCTGCGGAGGCTGAGCGCTTAGCGTGCGAATCAGAGTGTCGCTGGCATCTCGAAATGTTGGGCTTCTTGTTCGCCACGGAGTAGCTATCTTCCATCACACCAGCCATCACACAACTGTGGTGCTGCGCCAGCCAATGCTGATACATAGTCTTGTATCCAAAATCAGACGTACGGGGGACAATATCCCAAAGATCAGCAGTCCGTGTTTTGACAAGTCAATCGGTAGGCTCAATAGTTCGTTATCTTTGGATCGTAATAGGTTACAAGGATGCCCTTAGATTAGTGGATATGGCGAGCGAGGCCTTCGAAGAAATGAAGAGTAACCTTTGATATGGTGCGCAGCACGGGCAAAGGGGGTGCGATGCTGCGAGGCTACTACACAACTTGAAAAGTACTCCAACGGACGATTAATGTGAGACAGAGGATGAGAGAGGATGGCCTGAGCTCACTCCGGACGAGCATAAAGAACGAGCGCAAAGAGAGGGTCGGCGCTGTCCCGTAAAGAGATATGGAGATCTTACATTGCTCGAAATCATCAAAATCATGAGTCCACGTCTAGGACCATTTTACTCCATCGCCCCCACCCGAGGAACCCCTCCTCCTCAGAAAGTAGCTCGGCTGTACCTACGCTAAAAGCTCACTTGTACTTACGCTAGTTCATACCTGGCCTCGGCTGTCCCTAAAATCACGCCCCAGGCTATCTGTCACTTCGCAGCGAGCCTCGCTCTCGGGAACCTAAATCTACTACCAGATGTTTAGAGCTGCTCGAGAAGTACCTGCGTTTCATCCGGTTCCTTATTGGTTTAGTGATGCAGCTTCTATGCCTATTGGACGACAAGTCCTTTTCAGACGGCGCCCCGTTACAGAGCAGCATCGACAATAGATCATTTCTTGATATTGATACGTGCCAGATAATTTGCGAGCAATATAAATGCAATTGAGACTCTTTACCAAGCTCTTGATTCTAGCCGAAGACTCCCATCAAAGTTCATCCCATCGTTACTACATACACGAACATAGATAACTCGAACGAGACAACAGACATTGGCGGTTAAGAATCTGGGCAAAATCATTCAGACACAATTCCGTCTGGCGGAAATCTCTTCCGCGATCACAATTGGCAAAGTCGTTGGTACGATTATTACTCGCGAACAAGATGCAACGATTTGGAAACCTCTCAGCCTTCAGTATGGTATCCGCTTCACCCGTCTCCCAAACTACCTTGATCATGTTAAGCTTGATCTATCTGGAAATATCCTAGGAGAAAGACAGAGTGATCAAATATAACAGCAAGATGCCAGGGATAAATCTAAAACCCATCGAGGGCATCGCAACTTTCCAGGTCCTCATAGTACGCTACGTCGAAACGCCACACGACATCGTTCAATACATATAGCATCTACTCAAATGCGACTACTACATACTCAATGGTGGTGAGCTAGAAGAGCGTAACTCGAAATTGGAGATCATTATGCTTCCATACTCTGTTCGAGTCGGATGTCATACTTCTTTTGTAAGTGCGTTGCTCAACGCAGATGCAGGTTCGCCACAGCATTATCCGTGCTTGCAGTGGGTGAACTAGCTCATTCAAGTGTGGGTAGCAGCAAATTCCTGCAATGAAGCACTGTTTGCGCCCGCTCTGATCACCGGAGCTATTGAGGCAGTTGCTCGGACAAAGAACCCTTGTCCTATCCCGATAGTGCAACTACTCATTCTATGCTGCGAGGCACATATCAAGAAACCAGAGCTGGAAGGCGTATGAAGACTTGCCTAAAAAGGTATGATTATCAAATTAAATACATGAACATATGGCTTTGCGCTTGGAAGTCCGCGGTATGCATATAATCGGCGGTAATTTGTTGGTACTATCTGGAGCCTGATACACTAGGCTTACAGCTAGTGCGAGGTCTGTTAAGGTACTACTCCTATTCCTCAGTACTCGGTGGATTCAAGGGGGGGAACTACTCGTGGCTCGACATCTCTAGGACATCCTAAAAAGGTAGTGGCCGGGTCATGTCCACTCGCATTGTCTCGGGTCTTTCTGTGTGTAGAAGAAAATATCTACAAACCCTCTGCCACAACCAATAGGGCTTTTCTAGAGTAGGCTGAGATTTGGTTCGAAATGACTCATCCCAACAAACCTGCTTGGCTCCTTCACACAGCCTTCCCATAGGAGTCCTATACCACAACAAGCACCACCCAAACATGAATTCGATATGGTGTAGTGCTCAACATTTGACGTTCTCATCGTCTAGCCGGAGGTTCGATTCCCTCTGTCGAAGACCCAATTCGCATAACTTCTCGTCAATTCAAAGCTCTCACCTCATCTTTCCCATTTTCTCCCATGAACTTCCTGGAAAACATGTAAGACGTAGTATTGTTAAGCTAGGTATGCCAAGGCGCTTGCACGGAAGCCTCACCGGCTCGGCGAGCTGGGACGGCCCTAAGATACTTTACTCACCGTTGATCCCTGCACATATTCAGATTGTGTGTTGGTGCAGATTCTCTAATAGTCACGCCATGTACCTCGCTGCTGGACCGGAGACCGTAAGTAGGTAGCCATCGATGCGCCATCATGATCTTCCAAAAACGGCACCTATGCTCTTGTCAGCTCGCAAACATTCAATTCTCAATCCTCGTTCTCGATTCTGATCAGGAGGCAAGGTAAAATGACCCTCGCCAAAGAGCACTATAAATATTGTAGATGGAGTCGTAGACTATTTTTGTTTCGGGTTTTGAGGAGTAGCGTCCAAACCCCTCCTCTGCTTTTGCTGGATGTGGTAATTCTAAAATCCATCCAGCCGCTCCCTCATGTCTTTTGGCAAGAAAACCCACACAGTTCCAACAGTACCCATGATGGAACATATGACAACCAAGAACCAGTCCAATACTCTCTCTTCCTTGCTTAATTCATGACCAAAGAGACTCAAATGAAACGCTAATGGTAGTATAATGCAGATGCTAAACGCCATCGCTGAACCCAACAAAGCCATGATCGTATCAAAAGACGGGACAAGTATAGCAAGCAATACTATAGCGACGATGTTGAGTGTTCGGATGACTACCTTGAAGACACCGCGAGCGTAGGAGGGGAGACCGAGGAGAGCGCGGTAGGGAGATATTTGGTTAGGGAGGAGGCCGAAGAATTTTTCTACGGTGTTGTTGATAGGTGCGACGCTGGTAGAGATTAGCTGTGGGTTATGGCCTAACATTGGCCTCGGTGGATGACTTACTTTAGAGGGATCTTGGTAATGGGAATGATGGCGATAAAGACGACAATGCATACGGAAATTGAGCGTGGGTAGCCTTTGGTCAACAGGATGTTAGAAGTCACTTCATCATGGACCTTCTGACCAAACATCGCAAAGCCGGCGATTGCGATGAGAACATCAAGGGTATACTAGATCATGGTAAGCCAGAAGTTTTTGGAGTATGGGAACGACGTACTGTGAATGTGTATGTATAGTTGATGGCTTTGGTATATTTATATGAATGTCGCATATCCCTGTAGATTTGTGGAAACACACTATGGCCACCCCATGGAGCTGTAAATCATCAGAAGCTGTGGTCTTCTGTGATCTCTGATAAACTCACACATCAAAAGGCCAAAGCTCAGAGGTAAGGTCGACCAACGCTGGGGAAACAAACCCGCCATAGGAGCAGGTTCTCTAAGAGATCCAGGGAAGTGCGGTTTTATGATACCATCAACAAAGATCAAAATCACGACTACTCTCGCATTAGCACTACTCGTCTTCATCCAGAACCTTCAAACTCACTCCCAAGACACGCGAAAATCCCTAAAACGCTAGAAAAGCTGAGATAGCGAAGTGGAACAAAGCTCAACGGCACGAGCACGATGCCGCCAAAGATCTTCCACGCAGTGACACCCCAACCTGGGATTAGGGCATCCAGGCTATCCGCAAAAAGTACAACGAGAGCCACGCACGCTGCCAGTAGCTCAAGGGTGAAGATAAAGCTTACAGCCACGCTACCTTTTTGGCCAAGAGCTTTGTGGGCGATGTCGCCAAATCCAACCATTGAGGTGTCGAGATCCAGACATTTGGCTAGTATGCCAGCAGTGTATCTTGTAGTTATGGCGGCAAAAGCGAGAAAGGACATTCCAACAAGCCATCCAGAGTATTTCAGTGCGAGCGGTAAGCTTAAAAGACCAACGCCTATCAACACATTGACTGAGTTGAAGATTGTTTGGTATATCGTAGATTGACCAATCACATACTGCACTCTTTTGCCATCTTTTTGCTCTAGGACCTTGATGAGAAGAGGCTCCTCTTCTTGGTCTGGCTTTTCGTAGCCCTTCACTTGCTGCTCATGGTACAGCTCTCCCGCATATCGTAATGAAGGCTCGGCGACCCGCGAGGACAATGACCCGTAGACACCGCAGCCATTGCTAGATGCGAATGGTGTCGCCAAGTATGGTGCATGCTCGAGGACATCATTCGCACCTTCTGGCATTGACTTTGCAACTTCTCCCTGTTTTGGACCCACTCCATCTTGTACGTGAGG
>JAABUP010008950.1_pt1 | contig 12540 bp, 16 predicted proteins | sample 5559201 | NCBI WGS metagenome assembly JAABUP01 (sample SAMN10711887, study PRJNA513373) | rock metagenome | isolation source: Antarctica rocks | place: Antarctica | reverse complement strand
TGGCTATTTTCATGACAACAATGTTGTTGTCATTTGAGCTGACAACAACAAAGCTATGAACCTAGCTAGAAACCCTGAGTTTCATGCTTGTATCAAGCACATTAACATACAATATCACTTTGTTTGTAAAGCTGTTGATCATCACCTTGTTGACTTTGAATTTGTATCTACTGTTAAGCAAGCAGCAGATGAGCTTACTAAGGCTCTGTCTGCTGTCAAGTTTAGCTGTTTTCTTATTCAGTCAGGTCTTATATTTAATTAATGACCTGTCTTTGACACACATTTAAACCGTGTTGTCATTGACCTTTTTTTCTTTGTCACCTTTTACATTCTCACTTTTTTACCTCACTATTGTGACCTTCTTCACATTCTCATTACCTTGCTGTTGAGCTCACTTTCTAGTGAGATTGAAGGACTTTATACTGACTAGTGAATGAATATTCAGGTTGTTTAAAACTGAGAGAGAGTGTTGAAATAAGAAGGCTTTGTGAGGGATTTCAGTCCTATTCTGACCTAGCGCCGGAACTTGCCGTGTCACATGACGCTGCTTAGTCAGCTCACACAAAAGTCATGCTGTTGATGCAGACTCTGCATTCTAGTTAAAATATATAAATTAAACAGTCATTTCATAAAAATCAATATATTAATGACTCAACATCTTTCTGTTCAACAGATTGTCTATGTAATGCTGTTTATATGTCAGAAGAAATACATTAAGAAGATAATTGCTGTCTTATGAGTTGCTGTTAAACATAAGTTAAGAAAAAAGCTCATTTATATTGTGAAAGTTAAGTTACTGATATTAAATAAGTTGTGTCAAGTTAGAGAAACAATGAAGAGAATGTTAAATGTTATGTAATATATAATATATATCATCATTCTTATATCATCATACTGTTACAGTACTAACTTTTAGCAGTTTAATCTTACACTGTTAAACTTTTAAAAACTAACAGCTAAAGAGAAATCAGATAAAAAAGTTAAGAATAATAATGAGATTAAGAATTAGTTTTTCTTTTTGTAATTTATACTTTTAATTCAGTCAATATAATCATAATACAAGCTTCTTTTCTGTACTTACTTAATGCTTTAACTATTCTTCATGATCTTATCACAGCTGTAACTGACTTTTACTTCACTTTATCATTGATATTTTTATATCATACTGTTAACATAATTCTTATGCATCACTCATATTTTCTTCAGAAATTCACTGATTATATTTTAATAGATAATCTTTTCAGCTAATCTTATATCACAATTTTTCTTTTCTTATTTGTCTTTTTAATATCTTCTCTGTCTCATATTCTTCTTTTTATTCTATAAGTTCTGAAGAGAATAGTTTTAATGCTGCATCATTGTTTTAACATCAATTATATGATTTAAAATAAAAGACATGAAAAACATTATGAATTTAATAAGTGATAGATAAAGACAGTTAATATGTCTGCTTTTTAATTATGTCATATATGTAAAATAACTTAATAAACTTATGTAAAAGTTTCTTATGTGAACATTTCTGACTTAAATTCTTTATTAATAGCAACATTAAATCTTCTTTTTTATAAGTTTTCAGATAATGCTTTTTATTATAGACTTTAACCTATGATGTGACTGTATTTTCTCATCATTTTAATAATTTCTTTTTAACATTATACAGTGTTTTCACTCTGTCTTTTATCACTGATACTTCTTCTTTTCAAATGTTGTTCTTAATGTTATAATGAATGAAGGTATTATATTCTGTCATTATAAAGAAGAAACTGCACTTTAAAGTTACTTACTTCACATTAATGTAGATAAACTTCATTAATGATAATAGATTTAATCAGTTGTTTTACTTGTTATTACAGTAACATTAAAGATAATGCTTTAAAGTTTAATTTTATCTTTTAATTTAATCATCTGTTTAAGAGTGAAAGACAGTGCTGAGTCAGCATTTAATCTTTATCTGATAACATATTTTTAATAAATAGTTACTTATGAATATAAAATCTTTATCAGAGACTACTTCTTTAAATGTTTTATATTAATATACTATTTATTTAAAGAATGTATCAGCTAATTTCACAGCATTAAGTTTCTTAATGATGAGAATATATTTAGTCATCTTTATATATCAATTAACAATCACAAGAATTAAATCATAAATGTTAATTTTATGCTTACTGAACAGTAATCTCATAATCATATTCATGATTATCTCTTTTTAAGAATTAACTGAATAAGATAATGACTACATATCACTGTATAAGTGATGTTTGAGTGCTTTAACTCTTTAACAGACACTGTATGAGAAGACATATTTCTTAATGTCTTTCAGTATATTTTATTAATGATATTTACATAACATTAATTCTAGTGTTTATGTTAGAGACTAGGGCTAGAGAATCAACTCTATGTAATAAGACTTTATTTCAGCTACTCATTATTTACTTAAGTTTCTCATTTCTGCATATATATATAAAAGATATGTGTTGCACATTTACAATCTTTAGTAATTAATTTATTAATGAAGACTACTACATTGCTGCACATTCATAGAATGCTGACTAATCATTATATATTATTATTATTATTATAACAGTTACTGTTCATTCTGATATGTTAACTCAGTCTTACAGCTTTAATTACTCTATTCTTAAAAAGACAGTTCATTCAATAACAGAGTTTTTTCATCATGATCATAAAGCAGCAAACAACAGACATGAATATTTAAAGTATTTCTGTTATGAAGTTGTTAAATGTGCAAACAGTTAATGATGCATTGACAGATTTATCTGTTGAAATGTTATCTCTTAAGAACATGACTTCAGCTCAACTTATTAAGACTAAAATACAGTTATTAGTAAAGCTGAAAGTGATATAATAATAAAAGTGAGTTACAGTGTTATGTAAAAGTGTATTACATTCTAATAGTGCAGAGCTCTATATAGAGCAAGGGTTTGACTAAGTAGATAAGAAGATTTCAATACTGTTGTCTAACTAGTACTCTTGAGTGATAACAGAAGTTGAACACAATGAATTTCATACAGAAATTCATCTTGCTATATACTAAGATCTCAATCATCTCATGTATTGAGTTAACTACTCAACTGATCAACTCATTGAGTCATCTGTTAAGTCTGTTAAGTTTTATATCTCTGTATATGCCTCTTCTGCATATCTTTGATGCAGTTTATCTGTCTCAAATCAATATGATCATAACACTATTCTTTCTTTCTGTGACTTTAGTCTTTAAAGCCTATTTAAGTGAGAGTATATATGCTGTTAATGTTCTTTATCTGTTATGTTTAAGAAATTCTTTTCTGACAATTGTCTTTATACTTTTAAGAAAATTCACACTCACAACTATTCTGCAGTGATGTTTTATCAACACTGTTGTTATGACCATACCCAGTTAAAACTAACAGAATGGGTCAAATGCAAGAACTGCATAGTCTTCAGTATGAGACAACGAATTGAGTGTTGACTCGACCATGAGAATGTCAAGTCAATCCTTAGCAGGTTGAGTCAATTCTTTGAGGGTCAACCTTTGTTCTATATAGAAAGGGTCATTTTTCTTATGAAAACGATTGTGTTTAACTTAATACAAGTTATCAACTACTGATTTACTCTACACTGCGCACTGAGATTCTTATATTAACAAGCACAAATCTTTAGCCCTAATATTTGAGGCATCTCAGATCAGGACGTAACACTTTGAACATTCTTACAATATAAGAATGACAATCAGTGCACAGAAGTCAGCTTTGACAAGTTAAGTCAACCTTCAAGACCTTCAGCAAATGATCAATGTACTTAAGATATCAGCACTCAATGCATTCACAGACAAGAGAGGGAAGCTGTGAGCCTTCTTGATCAAGCTCAAGTTATATATTGAATTCAATCAGGCAAAGTTCAGGTCCGAGATGAACAAAGGTCTGTTTACTGTATCATACCTCAAGAATGCAGCATTCAATTGAGTTAACCCCAAACTGCATGAGTTCTTTGACAAGACATCAAAGAAATGAATGAACAATAAGAAATTCATATTCAACAACTATAAGAAGTTCAAGAATGAGCTTCAGAGAGCCTTCAAGGTAGTCAACAAGAAATAAGCGGCGGAAAGACGACTTCACATTCTAAAGATGAATAAGTTGGCAGCCAAGTATGCGGCAGAGTTTCAGTGAATTGCAGCCCTAACAGATTGAGATGATGACGCTTTAGTATTGCAATACTATTGAGAACTCAATGAGACTATCAAAGATGAAATAGTCAGAATGAATCAACCTGAAGAGTTTCAGAATATGATCAATATCTTCATCAACATTAACAGTCATCAATGAAAACAACGGATGAAGCATACAGAGCACTACACATCAAAAGTGTGAGAAAAACATTATACTCTTAGAAGAGGTGACTCTATGAACCTTGACACAATCAAGAAGCATCATGAGCAGCAGTCACAAGTGAAGCAAGAATGATGCATGAGCAAGCCCTATAAGCCTCAACCTTGATGAGCAGAGACTTGCAAATGTTATAACTGTGAAAAGCTCAAACACCTTGCAAGAACCTGCAAGAAACCTCAACAAGAAAGAAAAGAAGTTGCAGCAACAAATACATGCGTAGTGCATGACACCCTGAGCTGAACAGTCTGCTATGATGATATGTGCTGAGCACATATGAGCAGCAAAGATGAAGTTGAATGATATTCACAGAAACTCAAGAAGGGACAAAACAGTTACAACACAACAGGTCAACTGAAGAGATTAGCTATTTTAAAGAAAGTCAAGATCAAAGAAACTGATACTCACAAAACTCAAATAGAAGAAAACTACAGCAATAGCACCTGAACAGCCCTGAATTTGAACGCAGACTCAGAAGATGTCAACAACTGAGAAGTTGACATGAGACTCAAAATGAGATATGAGCACCCTGAGAATCAGCGTCAGAAGATGCGTCAACAACTGCTAGAAAGACAGCAGAAAGAGCTCAAAAAGAAAGTTGATGATCTTAAAAAGCAACAAAAAGAAACAGAAAAGGCAAAAGCATGCTTAGAACTCAACAAGTTGATGAAAGATGTATGAACAGCAATCAACCCAGTACTGAAACAACTTGTGTGAAAAACTAAGAGCCACAAAATCAAGATTCATTTACTCACAGAGTACCTGACATCAGGTGATGATTGTTGAACCTTTTCAGAAGACTACATGCCACCTGAGTTTCTAAATAGAGTGAAAGCACTTCAGAACCAGATTCAGTGAGAATATAATCAGTATGAACCGCACCTACACTCAGAACAGTATATTGAGAAAGGCAGCGAGGAATACATACAACTGATCATACAAGAAATAGAGCCTAAATGGCTTCAGAACCTCTGAAGAAGAGCAAGTGATGCAGTACAGTCAAAAAACTGCAAGCTTTCTCAAAGAGACTAGAGAACAAGAAGCTTTTAATGTCTCAGAAGAACAGCAAGAACCATAAGATATGAGTTGACGTTCAGGTTGAGCGGAATAGACTTCTTCAAGCAATGATAGACTCAGAAGCAACTGACAACTATATTTTGCAGCAAGTGATAAGAATGCTAGAACTAACGCTGCAGCAAGCGCTGAAGCCTATGCAGATATATATGGTCAACGGAGAATCTGAGTGAATAACAGAGCAGGTTCACATTGAAGTCATGATACTAGAAGATTCACAAGAGTTGATGTTTGATGTTCTCAATTCAATCAAGTATGATGTCATACTAGAAATGCCCTGATTACGTGAAAAGAACTCAAGAATTGATTGAATCAGCAAAGAATTATACATCACAATAGATGTGTATGAGATTCTCAAACAACCAGAAATGAGCTTATCAGAGCATAAGTCATGAGATCACAAAATACCGCTATTGAATGACAAGCAGTCAAAGTGAATGCCACTATACTCAATGAGCAAAGATCAACTCAAGAAAGTCAGAACTTACCTTGATGAGAATCTCAAAAGAGGATTCATCAGATCATCAAAGTCATTGACAGAATACTCAATTCTGTTTGTATCAAAAAAGATGACACAAAGCAACTATGTGTTGACTACAGACAACTCAACAAGATAACTAGACAAAACAGTTATTTCTTACTGTTGATCAAAGAGTTACAAGATCAATTAGGCAGAGTCAAGTGGTTCACAAGTCTGAACTTGAAAGAAGCCTATTACTGAGTACAAATGAAGGAAGGCAAAGAATGAAAAACAGCATTCTGAACAAGATATGAACACTACAAATACACTGTTATGTTGTTTGAGCTCAAGAACACCCCCGTCACCTTTCAAAGGTTAATCAATGACACATTGAGAGAGTATCTCAATGATTTTGTGATTACATACCTTGATGACATTCTGATATACTCAGATGATCTTGAGATGCACTGCAGCCACATGCACAAGGTACTGAAAAAGCTTAACAAAAGAACTTTGTATGTGAAGAAGTCAAAAAGCAAGTTCAAAGCAAAGAAAATCAAATTCCTTAATTATATTATTCAATCTGAGCAAATCAAGAAGAACTCAAAAAAGACAGACACAGTCAGAAACTAGCCTTTGCCGAAATGAGTCAAGAAAGTACAAGCCTTTCTGAGATTGATGAACTACTATTGAAAGTTTGTACCTAATTATGCAAAGATTGCAGAACCCCTCACACAACTAACACACAAGAACAAGAAATGACATTGAAATAAGAAGCAGAAGGATGTGTTTCACGCATTAAAGAAAAGCCTTAGCAGAACAGCACACCTGAGAATACTCAATTCAACATGCAAAAAGGTACTGAAAACCAACACATCAGATTTCACAGTAGGTGCATGCTTGTACCAGATCAAAGATGGGCAACAGAGACTCATAGTCTATCAATTTAAAAAACTATCAGAACCTGAGAAAAGATATGAGGTTCACGACAAAGAACTTCTTGTGATAGTGAAAGCACTGCAAGATTGAAGATCTTATCTTGCAGGTACTGAGAAGCCTATTCAGATCTACACAGATCACAAGAATTTGAAGAACTTTGCAACAACAAAACAGTTGAATCAATGACAGGTTTGCTGAGCTGAACAGTTAACTGATTACAAATTTCAAATCCATTACAAGAAGGATAATGAGAATGATGAAGCAGACGCTTTGAGTAAACAGCCTGATCACAAAGAAGTGAAAAAGATTCACGCCGAAATTCTGAGTGAAGATGAAAAGAAAATCCTCACAAAAGACTTAACAGCAACATACAAGGTGAAGCAAGCTCTCTTAACAGACGAAGAACTTATACAAGTATGTCACAACAACAGAGCTGATGAACACCTTGAGGTCAAAAGGACTGAGAACCTCATACAAAGAAGACACAATATCAGCAACCTTAGAAATTGAATCACTGAGTACATTGTCAGGTGCAATTCATGCTGCAGAAATAAGATTCAGAGAGATAAAAGATATGATGAGATAACACAACTAGACACATCAGACGCGCCATGAGAGTCAGTTACTATGAACTTCATAACAAAGTTATCAATGTCAAAGGATCTGGCATGAGGAGTGAAATTTGACAGTATATTGACTATAGTTGATAGATTAACCAAGTACACAATGTTCATTTCATTCAAGAAAACCACAACAGCATCAGTATTGATGTACACCATACTGCAAGAGTTGATTAACAATCACAGGTTATCAAAGAAGTTTATCATCAACAGAGACAAGCTGTTCACAAGCAGGTTTTGGGAAATGCTCACAGCGGAACTCAAAAAATGTTAACAGCGTACCACCCACAGATGAATGAGCAGAGTGAACAAATGAACCAGACGGTTGAAACATACTTGAGACACTATGTCAATAGAAATCAGAACAACTGAGTACAACTGTTGTTAATGGCACAGTTTGTGTACAATAACACACAAAATGAAACCACAGAAGAAACACCATTTTGAGCAAATTATGAATATAACTCAAAGGTATGATGAGAACTGCAAGTGCACAAATCACAAAGTCAGAAAGCAATATTGAATATTGCAGAGATCAAAAAGCTGCACAGGGATCTGACGAACAGAATTCAACAGCAAACAGAACAAACAACAGAGGTAAAACCTTTTGTGATTGAAGAGAGAGTTTATCTAAGAACAGACAATATTCATGTAAAGCAAAGAAGCAAGAAGTTGAACAACAAGAGCATAGAACCATTCAAAATCAAAAGAAACATCAAGAAGTTAAGCTACAAGCTAGACTTACTCAAGAAAATGTGAATACACCCAGTATTTCATGCATCAATGCTTCAGTGTTGCAACCAGTTCATACCACTTTAAACCACTGAAATGTCTGTCAAACTCAACAAAGAATACCAAGTTGAGAACATTCTAGAAAAACGGATGATTAGTGAAAAAGCTCACTATCTCATCAAGTGAAAGAGGTACAACACCTCTGAAAACACATGAAAACTCATAGAAAACCTCAATGATTGCACAAGAACACTTCAGCACTTTGAGAGGAAGAGGCAACAAGATTAAACTGTCAAAAGTTGTTTGACATGTTATCAAAAAGCTGAAACAAGGTCTCAGACTGAGGAGTTTTCTCATCATCATTGTTATCATTGTTCATTTTCTTTAACAGACAAAGAGTTTTCTGTTTAGCACAATCTTGAGTCTGACATAGTGTTTTGTGTAATCAAGAAAGCTTTGTGAAGAGGTGAGCTTGTTCTTCTTCAGTTTGAAGAATCTTTGACTTCAGCTTATTGCAGACACAGTTCAGTGATTCTCATGTCACACCCACACATGAATGACCTTGATGAGTACACTCAGCACATTTGAAATGTGACTTCATCATCACACAGAGAATAGAGTGATTGAAACAGTAAACACAGACAATGTTCAGAGAACTGCCAGATGTGATGATCTCTTTCACAGCGCAAAGGCAATTGTTGTACTCACAGGTGAGAGAAGGTTTCTGCAGCATGGCTGATGTTGAGAAGTTTCATTTATACCCTTGCTTAAATAGGATCCTGAGAACAGGAATCATGAGAAGAGAAGATAGTGTTACAACCATACTCAGTTAAAACTAACAGAATGGGTCAAACACAAGAACTGCGTAGTCTTCAGTATGAGACAACAAGTTGAGTGTCAACTTGACCATGAGAATGTCAAGTCGACCCTTAGCAGATTGAGTCAACTCTTTGAGGGTCAACCCTTGTTCTATATAGAAAGGGTCATTTCCCTTATGAAAATGATCATGTTCAACTCAATACAAGTTATCAACTACTGGTTTACCCTACACTGCACACTGAGATTCTTATATCAACAAGCACAAACCTTTAGTCCTAATATCTGAGGCATCTCAGATCAGAACGTAACAACTGTCTGTCTCAAAGTTGTTCTTGTATCATCATAATTTATATAAGAAATATACTGAGTGCACTTGTTGTGATTATTCTTATGTGAGTACATCATAAGAGATTCTTAAATATGTTCATGATTAACTGAAGTTGTTCATATAACAGACTGAGATAGAACAGTTTCATCTTCTTGCTGAGCAGACTTGTGTCACTGTTAAACTGAATTAATTGCACAAAACATTGTGTCAAACTTAAAATTGTGTTAAAGAAAAGATCATCTGTCTTCTTTAAAAACTGTCAAATAATAACAATAGTGTGAAGATTGAAAATTCTCAGAATTCTTCTGACTTCTTTACTACTCTTTTTAATGACTTTTAACAATTTATTGTCTTTTCTTCTCAAACTCTCAAAGCATTCTCACACAGTGAGTGAGATTTTTTTGTGACTTTCATGTATTTTTCTCAATACTGTTATCATGAGTTGAACTCATACTAAGGTCTTATGGTCTAGTTGCTTACTAAGACTCTAAGACTAAAGCACATTATCTTTTTGCTTCTGTATGAAGCTCTTATTTTTCTCTTCATAGTATTCTTCTTGTATTTAAGAATTATCAATTGAGCATTAGTCTCATTGCAAACTCATGACATTAAAATACTATTCTCATTTAGACCTGACCTACACTAAAGACCTTGTTATACAATTGTTGAAATCAGTGCAGAATGAGCACAAAAACCTCTATGACAGATAAAATGAAGACTGTTGCTGAGGAGATTTCTTCTTGAGTGCAAATACTTATGACAGAACTACACAGCATAAAGAGTCATATGAAAGAGAACATGTAAAACATAAAGGCTTGTACAAATCTTCTTTACATCTTTGTGATGAATTGAGACAATCTCACATTAACTACATCAGTAGATACAGCTATCTCAACATCAGCTGTTGCAACATCACCTTCTTCTCAAGAATCAGTTAATCATACAAACAGTCTCACTCTAAAGCAGCTCACTGCAGCAATGAGTGTGAATTGACACTCAAAGCGACGTCTCTCTTACCCACTCAGATTTGAAGAAAAAAGAGTGAAATTCAGACCTTGACTACAACAAATTGTTGCTAAATTGAATGTGAACATGTCAGACAACAATGTCAGTGTGCAGTTCTGATACTTACACAGTTGACTGAAAGAGTTGGCTTTAAGTCAGGTCACACCTTGAATTGTGGCTCATATCAAGTTAAATGAAGTTTTAAATCATACAATCATTGAGAAGCTGATCAATCAGCTTCAACATGCATATGATTACTCAGAGTCAAAAGAGAGAGCAACTCATATCTTAAAAGCTTTAAAACAGAAAGAAAAGCCATTTGTGAAACACCTGATCACCTTTGAACAGACATTGCTGAAAGCAAAAGGCTTAAAATGAGATGATACAGTTAAGAAGACATTTCTCAGTAACAGTCTAGATGTAATGCTCATGTGAGCTCTGATTGCAACATCAATCTCTGTCTTGTACAATGAGTACATTACTTTACTGCAGTGGGTCAGTTACAACTTAAACTCAATTCAGAAGGCTGTTACTCAAGAGTGTCATACAACAACTACTATCATCACACAACAGTCTCACATGAACAACATGAACTGAGAACCCATCAGACACATCATTGTCACAGCTACAGAAACTAAAGAGAGACACAAAGCACAATGAGTGTCAGAGAAGAAAGTGATGAAACATCATATGAAACAACTATGCATGCACTGCAAAGACAACAGCCACTTCATTAAGAACTGCAAACTTCTGTCTGCTGTATGATCTTGTGTCATCAATGTTGCTGCTGCTGAGACTGTGAAGAAGATGACAGAAGAAAAGAAGAACTCAGAAAAAGAGTAGCTTCTAGCAGAAGTTGCAGCTGAGAGCATATAAGATGTGATAAAAGCTGAAAGGAGTTTGAGAAACAGATGAACAGTGCCTTCTTCACTATGTCAACATTAATCAATAAGAAGTCATATGCACATACCTTGTACAACACAGGGTGTCTGTTTTATGAAATAATCACTTCTTGCTTTGTTAAAAATCATAATCTACAGTGCATTAAGATTAAGCCTTGTACAATCATGAGGTTTGATGAGCCTTCAAACTCAGTAGTAAATGAGGTGACTGTCATACAAATTAATATTGACAGTCATCAGAAGTCAAGAACATACTTTTACATTGTTTTTAAGTTAACATCCTATGATCTTATATTAGGTCTATCATGAATAAAGCAGAACAAGGTCATATTGAATGCAGACAGAGTCTTTCTTATGATTGAATTCACAGAAACTATCATATAAAACAGAGAAGCTTCTGCTGAGAGCAAGTTCAATTATGTTATGATGTCAGCTACATTCTTTACAAACCTCATATGAAAGAAAGAAAAGAAACAAAAGAAGATTGAGGTGTTCTCAACCAGCATAATCAATATTGAAAAAGCCTTAACCTCACAGAAGAAGACTGACTTAAGGACTATACTCTCTGATCATTATCATGAGTTTTTTAATGTGTTTGATCATACAATAACTGAGAAGTTGTCTTTCTTAAGGAGAAAAGGCATAGATCATCAGATTGAACTAAAAAAGGTAAATGAGAAAGAGTCAAAAGTACCCTGAGATTCTCTATACAACATGACAAGAGAGAAGCTACTAGTGTTGCACAAGACATTAACAGAACTTTTGAATAAGCAGTTCATATGAGTCAGTAACTCATCAGCTGCAGTGTCTGTTTTATTCATACAGAAGTCAGAAGATGAACTTCAGTTCTGTGTGAATTACTGTGGCTTGAACTGAATCACTCAGAAGGATCGTTACCTTCTTTCATTGATATATGAGACTTTGTGAAACATTGAACAAGCTCAATGATACATTAAGTTGAATGTCATAGCGGCATTTCACAAGATTCAAATCATCACAGAAGATGAATGAAAGACAGCATTTCATACAAGGTATGAGTTGTATGAATGAATGATGACTTCTTTTGAGCTAGTCAATGTCTCAAGCACATTTCAGAGATATATTAACTAAGTCTTGCAGAACTTTCTAAATGAGTGTCACAGGTTTACAATGAGACTGACACTCAATTGATAATTTCTAAATACAAGAAGAATACTATGAAGAGAAAAAGAAGAGCTTCATACAGAAGTGAAAAGATAATGTGCTTTAGTCTTAGGGTCTTAGTAAGCAACTA
>JAABUP010008949.1_pt1 | contig 12542 bp, 23 predicted proteins | sample 5559201 | NCBI WGS metagenome assembly JAABUP01 (sample SAMN10711887, study PRJNA513373) | rock metagenome | isolation source: Antarctica rocks | place: Antarctica | reverse complement strand
GCGTCGCCCGCGGCGCGCGCGCCCGGCGCGCCCCAGGCCGGCGCGGCGGCCGCGTCCGGGCAGTCGCGCGCCACATGCCCCGGCCGCTGGCACTTGTAGCACAGCTCTGCGCGCCGCCGAGCCCGTGAGGGCGCCCTCCGTGCCCATGGCGCCACCGGACGCTCAGTGCACGAACGGCGGCGCCCCTGCAGAGCACGACCATGCACGCAACAAGCGCGCCCAGCCTGCTGGCGCGCTCCCGCGCGCTTGCGGGTCGACCCTAGCCCTATGCCTGACCCTATGCTCATGGCGCACGGTTGGGGCAGTTGGCGCGGTCGTGCCCGAAGCGCGCGCACAAGAAGCACGGCTTGGGCACCTCCGCATTGGGGCAGTCGCGCGCCATGTGCCCCGCGCCGCCGCACTTGAAGCAGCGCTTGGCGGCGCCCTCAAAATCGTCGTCAAAGTACCTGGCGCGCTCGGCGCGGCGCGCGCTCGGGCCCGCCCAGCCGCCCTCTGACTGACTTGGGGCGGCTAGAGGAACTTGGGCAGGACCTCGCAGTCACTCACGGGCTTACTGCCGCTGCACGCCAGACGTAGCGTCTGATGCAGTGCTCATGCCCAGCCCGCAAGGATGGCAGCATATGCAGGCAACCACGGTAGCGCATACGGTGCACGCCTGGTCGGCACAGGAATAGGCTCCAGGAAGCGGCGCAGGCCTTGCCAGGCAAGGCGTAGAGTATGTGCTGCGTTTGCACCAGGATGCCAGCAAACACAGAGGGCGCACCAGGGGCCAGCACTGTCGCAGGCACGCGCCAGCAGCGCTCTGTGCTGCCTTGGGCAGCAAGACAGGTGCGCGGGGGCAGACTTGCGGGCGGCTGTGTGTCTGCACGTTGTGCAGCGTTAGCGCTGCAGCCAAGTCACTGCGCAGCAGTGGAGGACGCACCGAGGTGCCCGCAGGAGGCGCTGCATCTCTGGCGCTCGCGCGGTCTCCGCATCATCCGCCACGACCACCACGCCCACGGGCGCCGCAGCCGCCTTCTTCATGTCTGCAGACGCAACGTCGCTGGTGGTGCCGGTGCTGGCGTCCGCAGGGGCCTCCGCTGCGTCCGCGGCCGCTTGCAGGATGGTAGAATCCACACTGTCGTCGCGCCCTGCTGCGGCCTGAGGTGCGTCGGGGGTTGCGGCCGCGGCCCCGCCGCGCGCCGCCGGCGCGTCGCCGGGCTGCGGCGTGCTGCTGCCCGGCGTGGAGCGGCTGTCGTCGGCCACGCTCGCGTCGCGCGCGCTCGCGCCCTCCGCGCTCCCTTCGTCGGGCGCGCCGCCGGGCTGGCATGCGGCGTCCGCTGCGCGCTTCCGCTTGCGCTTGGCCTTCTTGAGCTTCCGGTGCGACGGCGAACTTTCGACATGCGCCGTTCTCGCTGCGGCCGCCACCACGACCTCCGTCTGCGGCTCAGCCGCGGGGCTGTCGCCGGCGCTTGCGTGCCGCGCACGCGCTTTGCGAACGTACGCGTCTGACGGGTGGACCTCACAGTCATCGGACAGTGTGTCCTCTGCCATGGCTATGCCAGGACGGACGCTCCACAGCGAGCACTACACACACTACCTTTTTGCCGAGGCAGACAGTGAGGAAAAAGCCCTCCCTGGCAGGCTAGGGTAACGTGCAGATGCAGGATTGCCGGAGATAGAAGCAAGCGAGTTGCAAGAAGCGGTTGCGCCGGCCTCCCAGCACCTACCTGAACACAGTAAAACTCCTAATCATACGGCTGCAATGCTGGCAGGTGCACTGGGCCAGCTCCCGGCAGCGGTGCACACAACGCAGCCTAGTGAACAACGTACGCGGCTGCGCTCGCATTGTACCACATTGCCGCTGCGGCGCTGCCTGTGCGGCAGGCGGCTGCGGCGCGCGGCGTCCAACGGCGCGCGGTGCCGGGCGTTCTTCAAGTTTAAAAACCCGCTGCAGGGGGACTCTGAGTCCGCAGGTGGTCCCCGTGATCAAGCTGGCTTGATTTTAGTAGACTGGTTGTGACAAGGTTTGCTGTGTTGTGCCAGTGCGCCTTGCATGCGCTGAGAACACCAGCGGCTTGCAGGCATTTACGGCAGCCAGTCACGCGAGGACTACAGTGAGGACGACGTTGAGCACTACTTCAACTACATGGGGATGCTGGCCACGGAGGTGCGAAGGCACAGCAACTTTGTATTATATTGAGTCACTTCACTGGGCAAGCGCTCCATGTGAGCTTCAGAGACACAGCGTCATGACTAGCCAGTATGCAGGAGATGCTTCCTCTCAGTCTAGACGCAGCTAGCTATAGAGCGGCTCAGTGCTCGTGCAGCTTCTCAGCCTACAATAACCTGTTGACAGTCTGTGTGCAACACAGGGGACGTATGACCGCCTGAACAGCATGCTCTCTCGTGCGCGCCGCCCCCTCTGGGACCAGGCCCACAGCTTGCTTAATTTGCAGTTCCTGCACTTGTGCCTGCACTTGTGAAGGTGCTAGGAGGAATGCCTGCCGTGCGCGGCTGCTCAGCTGCAGCGCTTGTTTATTGCTTTATTGCACAAGTTGGGCTGCTTAGCATTTCCATTGCATCGCAGAGGGCCTGGCGCCAGTGGACTTGCTGCTGATGATGGCGGCCAGCGAGAACGATGCGCCAAAGGTGGCGGAGCTGCTGCGTGCGGGCGCAAGTGCTACTATCAGGGTGCGCCCTGTCCGAGATGCACTGCGCCCCCCCCTCGTCGATGATGCGATACAAGCTCGGCTGCCTGCTAGCCAGCATGTGTGGAAAGCACAAGTCCACGGCTGTCCAGCGTGTCGACAGTCCATACATTGTTGTCCAGTCAGGGCTGGAGGGGCGTGGCGCAATACAATTCTAATGCACTTTCTGTGTGACAGAGGCTGTAGTGGCGATGATAAGTTGTTGTCTTTGACAGTCACGCAGGATGCATAGGTGCCTTTTGCCCCTTGCTTCAAATGCATTCTGCGCGTATCCGACTGCACTGCTGGCACTGCACATTTGCAACACACTTTGCGGACTTTCCACGCGCAGAATTTGGACGGGAAGTGCGCACGGGAGCTGGCTACATCCGAGGCAATTTTTGAGCTGCTGGATGAGCCCAAAACTGCCTTTACCTATTGAGCAGCGCTCGCTATGAGCTGGACTGCGTGCGGGACTGCTTTCAGGCTGGGGAGGCCTTTATCACATTAGACTCAAATATAAAGGCCACTCAATACAGCAACCAGAGAGGGCACTTCAGAGCTACTCAGCCACAGTGAGCAAGCAGAGATCAGACTTTCAAACCAGAGCTCTTTCTCTGTAGCAGCACAGTGCTGTGACCGGCACAGAAGCTTTGTGCAGGCTGCCATTGCTGCAAGCAAGTGCTTGCCACAGCTAGCGTGAAGGGCGCTTCGTCACGCAATGGCGTTGCAGGACCTGGCTGGCTTCGAGGTCTGGCTGCCAGTGTGTAGAATGCTGTTGTTGCTGTTTTGTAAACTCCACAAGCTCCCTTCTGTGGTGGGCAGGTACAGCAAGTTCTCAACGAAGACGCGAGCAAAAAGACAACTGCAGTGCTGGGCAGGCGCGTGAGCGCGCTATCGAGCTAGGAGGAGTATGTGGTAAAGTGCAGTAACACACATACATAGAATGAAGAGACGCTGTGCTCTCCCCTCGTGCAGGTTCAAGGACGCGCAAGGGCAGGCAATCCTGTTGCTGAGCCGCACAGCGTTTGCAGCAGAGTCGCTACCCAGCCTGCTTGCCTCCATCACGTGCGAGCAGCAGTTCCAGAACGACGCGTACGCCAAGGCGTGCAACCTACAGCCTCCTACCTGCTTGAGCCCATTCCTGGCTCTGTCAGTACACTTGTGCCAAGCAAATATTGTGACGTTTGAGCGCTGACCCGCGCAGTACCGAGGACTGGTGGCACTGCCAGAACACAGCGCTGTGAACGTCGACGTAATCTCGCCAGCCACTGAAAAGCATGTCAGCAAGCACAGTGCACAGGCCTACCGGCTGGTGCTAGAGTCCCCAGAGCTCTATGCAAGGGCCACGCAGCCCTTCATTGAGGCCATCCCGCCAGCAAGGCTTGCCTGGGTGGTAAACATCTTGGACAAAAAGGCGCGCGGGCTCTCCTGCCCGCGTTGTGCACAGCAATGCTTGGCAGCTGGCCCCCCCATCAAACTGTGTTAAGTAGATTTAAGACTGTTATTTCCAAGGTTTGCATGGCAACCCAAAACGCATGGCCTGCGCCACACAGGCTGAAGCAGACCGGCTGATATATGAGGATCCAGATGAGCAGTCAGGCTTCATGCTGCACCCAGACATGAAGTGGGTATGTGGAATGCGGCTGCGCATGCGGTTAGCTGGCAATGCGTTCTAACCACACTGGCATGGTCGTGCAAGCAAGTCTTGATGCATCAACAGCATGCTCCGGGGGCCAGTGCAGGACCAGAAACGCATGGAGTCGCTGTACTGCATAGCCCTGTGCATCAGGTGCGACTTGGCTGTTCTTATCGCGCATAACATATGCAGATGCATCCTGAGCAGTAGGTGATAGCCCGCCAACCATCCATTGGCGGGAAACACTTCTTGCCTCTGCTTTCAGCAGCCCGCAGCGCAGGCACACTAGAGCACTGTGCAAGCCTATTTGGGTCCGGCCTGCAGCATGTTAGAGCATATCTCCTCTTGTCACTGGCGCATGCATGCAGGCGCGACTTGCGCTCCCTGCGCGACCTGGACGCCTCGCATCTGCCGCTGCTGCACAACATGAGGGCAAAGTGCCAACAGGTGTGCGCACGGGCATGTCCCTGTACACCTCGTTTGCTTCCATGCACCTCATGTAGTCTTCTAGCACACCTGCAGATCTGAACTGTGCCCTAAGCACTGCTTCCCACGATCCGTGCAGCGCTTGACGCGAGCTTCTCCACACTTCCTTCCGAATGTGTACAGCCTCTTTAATAATGGGCACGTGCGTTGGTGCCTGGATGCACAGCACTCTCAGCACAATGCGAGCATCTGTGCAAGTAGGAGATGTGGAGGCCAGCGCCGCCTCATTACGCTCACGGTGCTGCACGATGTGACTGCAGGCGGTATTGGAGCGGTATGGCGTTGGTGACCACCAGCTGCGCATGTTTCTGCACTACCCGCCCTCATGTGCGGTCCTGATCACCCATGCAGGCTTTGTTTGTGCTGTCCTTGCTGCAGCGTATAGAGCAGAGGGGCGCGTGTAACGCAGACTACCACCTGCATGTGCATGTGGCGCACGTGCACATGGATGGCGGCCAGGGCATGGCAGCCGGCAAGGCGCACCTCCTGGACGATGTCATAGGTGCGGCTGCCCCGTGTGCTGCAGTGCCATCCCTCCCGCCCTGGAATCCCAGCATCAGCAGGCGTGCAAGGCTGCTGGAACGACACCCCGGAGTCCCTGTCCCATGAACGACAGCTCATGTGCTCTTGGTTACATGCTGGAGCATGTCCGAATGCGCTGGCGATGTGCCGGGCACTGCAAACATGCCTGGGCGCAAGTTTGCCTGCATGTTGGGGATGGTACCTGCCACCGTGCAAGGCACGCTGCCTGCATTGACTCGGCAAAAACATCGTGTGCAGACAACATCACGATGATGGCGGACTACTACGCGCGCCGGACGCTGGCTTTGACGATCGGCGAGCGCGACCCGCTGCTGCCCGCGCTGCTCGGCGAGGAGGCCGGCCGCAAGCGCAAGGCGCTGCACGACGCATGAAGTCGAGTGGATGCAATTTCCAGTCTGCGATTAGAAGGGATGCATACCACGAATGTAGGTGTACTTGCACACCATTTTGTAATATGACTGGCAAACCATGTGTGATGTGACTGGCCCGGTGTCTCGCTGTCTGTTCTGCTTCCAGCTCACTTGCTCGAGTGTGCACAGGCATGTAATTGCGACTGCTGCACGCGCCTCTTGACATGCTGCTGGTGCTGCTCCCCAGCAGCATGCCTTGTTCCTGTCCGCTCGTGCATGGTTTCAGGGCCAGACCCATACCATTGCAAATTGCCATGAAGCACTCCTTGGTCTCAGCTATGGGGCTTTACACGTCAGTGTGCGCGCACAGAGCAGACTATCACGGCACTGTCACCCTCACATGCTCTTCGACCGAAGTGACCCAGTCCAGCGGCAACAAGTCTCGGCACTATGCCGCTTTCCTTGACCGGCGCGGAAACATGCCCTGTAGCTGAGGTCCAGCAAACGGCTGCCCAACAGCAAACCCCATTTCCCTATGCAAGCCCTGCGTTTGTGGGGCGGCGTTGGGTTCTTCATGAGCGGCGTGTTTCTGTACTACTACCCGATGCTGGATGCACAGACCTACCAGATTGAGAATGCGTTTGGCTTTGGAGTGGGGTCCCTCTGCTTCCTTGCCGGGGGTCTGCTGCTGTTTGTCGACTTGTCGCTGCGCAGGGTCAGCGCACCCATGCTGCTGCCGCCGAGCGCAGAGCTGTCATCCGCGCTGGGGTCTGAGCTGAGCCATGGCAGCGTCATGGGGGGCTCGCCCTCGCGCCGGAGCGAGTGGAGCGCGCACGGCCTGGTGAGGGGCGGATCCCCCACATACTTTGGCAGCCGCGGGGTGCATGGCAGCCTCAGGGGGGCCTCCCCGCACGCTTCCACAGCACCTCATGACTTTGCTTGAAGAACTGGTTGTCCCGATTTGCATAGTGTGGTTTGCGCCTCAAGCGCAAGAGTATGTGTCCTTGCGCGCTGCAAGCTCTGCCTGTTTGCGAATCCATGCAAAGGCATGAAGTGTCTAGAAGAATGCTAGTGAGGTTGGACCACCGGTTGCGCATGTGATCGTCGCCTCTGCTGTACATTTCATGTTTGATACATCTTCAGGGCATTGCATGGCGCAATGCGGGCCGAACTGTGTGCCAATGTTTCTGTGTCGCATAGGCCATGCTTGTGTAAGCATGCCATGCAGCCGTTTCCTACAAGCCTCTGCACCATATAGGAGCGTGGCTGCAATTGAGTCAGCGAGGCACTGTCTGGCATTCGAACCCGGTGTGCTCCGAGCAGCCATTTGCAACCTGACACACGAGCAACGAAGCGCCTCAAGCAGCACAAGTGTGAGCAGTAGCCCGACGGCCGCAAAGCTGCCAAAGCAGTGGAGTGCTCTCAAGACGGCTCGTGGTGCATCTTTCTGATTTTCTTCTACTATTCAAGCCCAGAGTGCGTCTTGCATTGGTGCGGCGGGTGACCCAGGCTTCAACAGGGCTAGCTGTCTGGACAGCTTGCTACGCCCTGCAGCCATTGCGCAGCTTCATGCAGCCTGCCGCGCGTGCTGATATGCAGTGCGGGGGCCTGCAAGGGGCGGAGTCAGGAACACTGGGATGTACGCTATAGGTAGGTGGCTCACGCTCCCCCGACTAAATGCGTCGTGCTGTCCATGGATGTGCGGAGCCGACGGTGTGCATATGCGGACATGTGCCCGGCAAAAGGCTTGCTGAATGCATCATGATACATGCTGCGGGCAGTGAACCGCCCGATGCTCCCTTACCCTCCTGGCTGTCATACAAGCAGGTGCTTGCGTGATGCGGCCACGCCGCAAAGGGCTGCAACAGCCTCTCCTGTGAGGCATACATGCCACAGAAGGTCGCGACCTGCAGTCAGCTGCCACCATGCATGACAAGTAGCAATGTCTTGCCTCTGTCTTCGGGCACAGAGGCAGCTCGGGGGGCGAGCCAGGAAGCTTGATGCAACGTATGCTGGCATGCTGCTGCACAGCCCTTCATTTGTTGGTTCATGGTTGTGGCTACAGCCTTTTCAGCAGGACGTTTCGTCGTGCGGAATCTGCAAGCACTGCGCGTGCCACCCATGCGACCTGGTTTGTAGACCCGCATGCCTGTGTAGTCTGTGGCGCACACCCGCCGACATGCAGGGAGGGCTTGCATCCGTGGCATGGGACGAGGTGAGATGCAATGTCACATCGATACGCTGAAGGTCCTCTGTCTTTACAGATATCAGGTACAGCTCAAGTATAAGCTCACATACAAGTAAACGCTCAAAGTCCACACACAGCGCAAGTACAAGCGCAAGCACAGGCGGCGGTGGTGCATGCCGCCTGGCACTGCCTCATGACAGCTAAATTGCGCAAAGACGCAGCAGAGCCGCGACCGCCGCGCATGTACCCCGCAGGTATACGGCTGGGGTGGTGCAGCCGCCGTCCGGCGCCCTACGCCGCCGCCTGCGCATACAGCACGACGGCGGCGGCCTGGCCAAAGGCCGTGGTGCCGAGCACCAGCGCGTTGCCGGCCCAGGCCGGCAGCAGGCCGCGCGCGCGCAGCTTGTCGCACGCCCAGGCCAGGGGGACCTGCGGCGGGGCGCGGCGCGGAGCGTCACTTGAGCAGGCTGTGAGTCCTGGGCGTTGGCATCGCTCATGGTTGCAGCGTGGACAGTGCGTGCGCTGCGCGCAGGTGCCGCTGAGGCCGGTGCCCGCCCGTGCGTGCATGCGGCAGTCACGCGCCTGCATGCGTTCACTGCACAGGGCTCACAGGCGCCGCATGCCGTCCGAACAGAAGCGCCGGCGCGCACTAGTGCACGGGGGGCAGCCCGGGCGGGAGGCATGGGCGCGCCTGCGCGAGCATGCCGAGCGCGGCGTGCGGCGTGGTAGTGACGCGCAGCGGCACGGCCACCGCCAGCTCGTGCAGAACGGCGCTGAGCGCAAAACAGGCGACGACCGCGCCCATCTTGCCCGCGCCGGCGCGCAGCGCGGGCGCGTGCGCGGAGCGCAGGATCCAGTGGTGGACCGGCAGGTTCCATGTCCGCCAAAAGTGGCTGACTGTCGCTGCGTTCCACCACTCCTGCGCGCCGCACAGCAGCTCAGCATGCCCCGCGCTGCACGCCCCCGCGCGCCTGCGGCCGCCCGCTGCACGGTGCGCACGCGCCCGCACCGCAGGCGCGCTCACAAGCCCCGCATGGCGGCCATGGCGGCGCCCGGCAGAGAAGCTGGGCATGCGGCCAGGTCAGCTTGCAGCAGCAGCGCGCGGAAATTTCGCGGGCGGCGTCGGGCGCGCACCGCGTAGAATGCGCGGTCGCCAAAGCCGGTCGCCTCGGCCGCCAGCCCCAGGCCCAGCTCAAAAACGGCGTAAAACAGCGTCAGCCAGCCGACCAGGTTGGCGGCGATGAGGCGGAGGAAGCCGGCGGCCGCGGCCGGCCAGTCGCGCGCCGCCAGCGCGGCCAGCGTGGCGGCCAGCGCGGGCGCGATCGCGCTGGCCACCAGCGCCAGGCCCGCCAGCGCGCACAGGCCCAGCTGCGCGGCCAGCCTGCCGCAGCGCGCCGAGCCGGCGGTCTGGCCCTGCGGCGCCTGACTCGCACCAGGCACTTGGCACGCTGCCAGCCAGGCAGGCGGTGGGGCTGCACGTCTGCTGGCGGTCTGAGCTGGCTGCTAGCACCGCAGCTGCGTGCGCGCGCCCGGTGCAGAGGCCGGTCGCACTAAGCAAACAAGCCGCAGGTGCGAGCGCCCGCCAGCGTGCAAAAGGCGCGCGGGTGGCGGGCAGGGCGCACGTGGCCATGCGGCGCGCGCAGCGCGGCGCGAGCGGGTACTTCTCTTGGTAGGTCAGCGTCGGCGCGGCCAGGTACCACGCCATGTGGCGCGCGGTCGGGCGCGCCGCCGCGACGCCGCCCTGCCCGGCCGCCGCCGCGCGCCGCGCCTCCGCCCTGCGCCGCCCGCATGCGCGGTCAAGGAACACACAGCCCGCCATTGTCTGCAGTGTGGCTGCCAGGGCCCTTGTCTGCTGTTGGGCTGCCAGGGCCCCAGCACGCCGCGTGTTGCCATGGTGCTGCGCAAAAAGGCTGTGCAAGCGAGCGCTCCGCGCGGGCAGCCTGCTCGGAGGCGGGTCAGGGAGTGGGGCAGGCGCGCGCCGCTTGCTAGCGCCGAAGTGAATGAAGCTGATGAGCTTCAGGCAGGTGACGATGCTGACGGCAATGGCGACGAAGGATGCCAGCGGCCCCGGGTCGGCGACCAGCACCGCGGCCACCGGCGCCAGCAGCGCAAACGCCGCGGCGGCGGCGCCCAGCGCGCAGCCGCCGGCCGGGCTGTGCGGCCTGCGGCCGGCCGGGTGCGCCATCTGCGCGCACGCATGCGCACAGTGACGCCACTCCGGTGTGCTCAAGACGCAAAGCACTCGCCAGGGCATCATGTGCCCTGCGTGCAGGCATGAGCATGCAGGGAAGGCCCCGGGCATGGCAAAATCCTCAAGACCCTGCATCTGGCAGCGCGGGCAGCACCTGCCCCGCGGCGCGCGCGCACGCGCTCGCCTCGCCCGCGAGCGCGGCGCCGGCCGCCGCGGCCAGCATGGCCGCCACAGCCGCCAGCGCGCCGGCGCTGCGCAGCAGCTCGCGCAGGATGGCCAGAGCCAGGCCCAGGCCGCCGTCCAGGCACGCCACGCCCGCGGCGCACACCAGAAAGACGAGCGCCACGGCGCGCGCGCCTGCCCCGGCATGCTGCCCAGCCTCAGACTGCGCGTACGCTGATGCCGGAGCGCGTGCGCGCTCGCTGCCGCTCGCTGCACTGACCCACACTGTATGTTGCGGTGCCATTGCTGTGTAGCTTGTCAAGTACAGGACAGAGTGATTTCGCTTGATAATCAGGCAGGCAGTACGACAGTGTCTTGTGACAGCATGGAGGAGCTCCAGGACGTCCATCACACGCTGGGACAGGTCTGCGGCAGGGCGCGCCCGCGTACTCCTCGCTCGACAGCAGCGACGGCTGCGCGACCTTGTGCACGTCGCTGCTGCCGGTCAGCAGCGGGGCGCGGGCGCGCGTCTTGAGCGCCGCGCTGCTGGCCGGCGGAGAGGTTGGCGCCACCGGCGGCGGCAGCTGTGGGCGCGGCAGCTGCGGCGGCGGCTGCGGCAGCGGCTGGGCGGCCACCGCACCCTGGGCGACGCACAATCAGACGGCGTCATGGGCAGCGCGGTGCCTGGGTGCTGCAGCTGCGCGGCCCACGCGAGCGACATGCGCAGCCCACATGGAGCTCCGCTGAGAGCGCTCCGAGCCGGTCATGCAGGCTGGGGGCATTAGGGCGGAGGCGGCTGCACAGCCGCACCGTCAGCATGATGACATTGCCCACGGGCCGCGCGCCGGCGCGCACGTCCACGCGGATCACCGGCGCGGACGACGGCCGTGTGCGCACGACCGGCTTGGACAGCGTCTCGGGCGCCTGCGCGCACAGAGCCGCCCCAGGTCAGCTTCTGCAGTGAGGTCCGAACAGAGCCAGTGCAAGGATCATCTGCAGCACAGCTGCCTGGCGTCTTGAGTATGCACGGTCTGTTCGCCCAGCACCTGCCATACCCACTTCCGCACGGAGGAGCAGGGCGCACCGTCATTGGGCTTGGCCGGCGCAGGCGAGTCGCGCGGCGCGGCAGCTTTGGCCCGTGCTGCTGCTGCGGCGGCGCCGCCTGCGGGGCTGCCGTGCCGCCGCCGGCAGCGCAGTGCAGCACCGCCAGGTGCGCCGTCAGCGGGGGCACCTGGGCCGGCATGCCAGCCGCGCGCAGGGCCAGGCCGATCACCTGCGCCGCTTCACCTCTGTGAATATGAAGTTGAGCCAGAGTGCTGCGCGTATGCAGGCATCAGTGGGCGCAAAGGCGCCAACCTGCAACGGCCTGCAAAGATGATTGGCCAGAGCTGGCAAGGGGCCGGCTGCGCACCTGCAGGTCCCGCGCCAGCTGCGGGAGCTGGTGCTCCTGGGCGGCCTTGGCTACGGCGTTGCCCGGGCTGCACGCCATGGCACGCCGGTGAGGGCAGCCCGAGAGGTAACATAAGCGGCCGGACCGTTGGGGTCACGATCATGCAGGCGCCGGACACCGCCCGCAAGCAGATCCGATGCACTCGCACGCCGCCCGGGGAGCACCCTGCCTGGGACCTCTGGCACAGCGTGCAGCGGGCCGGGCGGGGCCGTGCCTGGCGGTGCTTGAGGCCCATTCGGCCGCCTGCGCCGGCCCCGGCAGCAGGGCGTGAGGAATTTGACGCGGACTGCTTGCTGCCGGTGGCGCAGCAAGGAAGACGAATTGGTAGCAGCATGCCAGCTCAATCCCCTCGGGCATTATGTCCGGCAACAACAGGCCCCCAGGGGCGGGCACACCTTGCGGATTGCAGCGAGCAGCTTGCGCCTGTTGGCGTAGGCGTGGCAGCCCACGCCCACCAGCGCAGCGGCAAGGAGCGCATGGCGCATCGCGCGCCCCATGGCTCACACTCCACTCCCCTCGAGCAGCAGTCCCGTACCCCACACCGCCAGGACGTATGTGCCTAATTTCTGCCTTGAGAAAGAAGACGCTGTGCTTTGAAGCCATGCTCGCCGTAGCTATCACACCGTAATCCCTATCAAAACCTGCACGTGCTGGATGCGGGCAACTCTGCGGTCAACCCACCCCGACCGTGGGTGGCACGACGGGTGCGTGCCTCAGCTTCAACTCCTTCCTCCCAACGGGACTGACATGAGAAGGTGATGCGCCTGATTGTCATCACCCCGCAGGTCACGCTGCCCTCAGAGCCGCAGCTGGTGAACGGCCTGCTCGCAGGGGGCCTGCGCACGCTCCACGTGCGCAAGCCTC
>JAABUP010008948.1_pt1 | contig 12543 bp, 6 predicted proteins | sample 5559201 | NCBI WGS metagenome assembly JAABUP01 (sample SAMN10711887, study PRJNA513373) | rock metagenome | isolation source: Antarctica rocks | place: Antarctica | reverse complement strand
CCTGGACAGCCCGCACTGCTCGGTTCAGAGGTATGATCTCGTAATGCTTCGAGTTCATGTACTTCTCGCGAAGTTTTTGCACTAGGGCGTGGTGCTCATCAGAGGCACGTTTTGAGAGCTTATCGACCTCTTGCTTGCAACTTTCCGTCTTTTCCGGTACAACGCTTTCGATGTTGATACCTCTAATGCGAAAAGCCACGGAAATCATAAACTTGCTAAGACGTTTCTCGATTTTGGTGAACAGCTCATTCTTGAAACTGAGGTCATTGTCAACCTTCCACGTAATCCGGGCTCTGGGCACAATGATTTCAAGTAATGTGATTGGGTCATAGTGTACTCTTATTGCCATATCCTTGAAGCCAAAGTACCGGAGATGGTTACGATGGAGGTCGTGAGGGCATACATCAGCCCTGGCATGCAAATCGCTGCACCAGAACGAGAGTTCCAAATATTTGCCAAACGAATATTTCCAGCTGCTCTCGGACATTGGCAGGGTCTGGGTCTCTTTGCCACAAATCCGACACGTGCTCCACATTAAGATACTGTCTTGTAGTCCTCGAAGCTTGCAAGGATGCCGCTCGACGAAGACACTTAGCTGAGCTTCTCCATGAACGTACTGTCGATGATGCTCGAGCATCCTTCTCTCACAACCGTTGGCAATGCATACCGCGTTAGCTCCCATGCAAAGGTCTTCCACGTACTGGCCAAGAGTACAGTCCGCCTCAAAACCAGTCTCTATGTCATGCTCATTGTAGAAACTCAAAACAAGCATATCGGGACCCGAACATGGTACTGTCGTTACGCTACAGACCAAGCTGTACAGAACAGCGATGTTTTGATGAGCGTATGGATCGAACATCGCGGTGTTACCAGCTATATAGGCTTCCCATTGTTTGCTTTGTGTCTGGTAGTTGTGCAGAGCCTTGTCGTATTCGGCATCATGTACGGCATGAAGTACCTCGCGCACCTTTCTCGAGGCGTTGTGTACTTTCTCATGGACCATTTCGGGAGTAATGAGATCAAACTTTTCAGGCTTGGCTTTCTCATCCAATTGTTGTTCTTCCACGACATCTTGGTCTCTTAGGCGTTTAAGGTATGCCAGCCGCCGTTCTTGTTCTCTAGAACGCATGAGCAGATACGGCTGCATGAACTTAACAAAAGGCGAGGCAGAAAGGATCTTAGTTTTATGTTCCTCGACCATATCCCCATAGAATGTTGGCATTGGGACGTCTTCTGGCACGGAGTCTTCATCCGGGAGACTGATGGTTGGCTTTGTAGCGTCCGAGTGTTCTGAAATCTTTGTCTGTGACGTATGTATTCTTGGGGTATCTGCGTGCGCCTGAGACGAGTCTGTTACGACGCTGTCTGTAGCGTTGTCTGAATGTTTTTCGACCTCCTCGGATTTTCTAGGAAGGAAGGCTTGGAATGCCTTAGGTAGGGGATCTTTGCCAGGAGACATAGAACCTATTTCAAGGTTCGAAGGTATTGCCGCAAACTCGTCTCTCATTAAACACGTCTCCAGCTTGAGATTGTAGACAACGAAAATCATGAATTCTGTAATGCGCTTCATCTTCGCCAATGTCATATCATCGTCGCCCCGAAGTACAATGGTGCAGCCGAGTTCTTTGGCGCACCCAGAAAGGAACATATACGTCTTCTTTCTTCCTCCATTCACGTAAGTCTTGAGGTAGAAGCTTGCGCATTTACCTGCCTGCGCAGGCTTGATCGCAAGTTTATCCATGGATGATATGATCCTTGTCTGACAGCAACGAGAGACTGCTTCGAGTACAGAGGCTTTCACGTTGTATGCCGTAGCAATATTGGCTTGCTCCAAGAACTCTAGCGCTAGCCCCGAGACATTGCGTTCGACGAGAAGAAGCTGAGGCCGCAGAGCAGCGATTCGATTTACAACGTTTTGGAGAAATTCTCGTTCCTGTCTGATAATGGGGTCAATGCTCATGAAATGCTGTTGATGACGAGCATATTCTAGGGCGAAAGTAAGTATCAGAATGTTAGGATGGGATATGCTCCGAGGCATCGATTTCAAGGCGAGATTCTTTGTGAACACCAATCCGGATACGTACGAGGTATCTCCAGGTCGACCTCCCGATATTTTTTTAAGTTTCACGTAATGCCTGATATCAATGTCGTCGCCATTCTGCATGTCCGGATTCACATCGTCTGTGGCTCTGAGTAGGATGGGCATTAGAGCCCTCTCCCAATTGGCAACGTTGGGTACATGAGAATCTTGCAATAATTGATGGAGTAATCTACGAACATGCAGAAGACTTGCGTTGTTTAATTCGATTGCAGGTGCGGCCTCTCCCTTCATGGACGAGCTCCTGATCATTCTAGAACCTCCAGCGGGGCTGACTGAAGATATTGCTTCGGCGAAGACAGAAATACTAGTATGCTCTTGGAGATCGAGGCCCAGGCCCAGAGTGGGCGTTACTAAGCTTGCTCGATAACCTCTTGGCGAAGGCCGCAGGTGTGCATTGCTTGTGGTGCTAAGATTGCGCCGCTTTAAGGATCGTGGGACGTTTGTAGCCGACGAGCTGTTGAGACTGTGGGTGTCCGCATCGCGACTAGCAAACGTGACGCCACTGATGCTTTTGTCTCCTATCCTAGATCGAGGACCTTTCGTAGCCGCGAGCCTGCTGAACCCGTGTCTCTCATTGTCGTGGCTTCGAGAAAACCCGTCGCCATTCAATGCAGCCATCATACTCATCTGTTCTTCGCCGCTGGATGCTTCGTCAGAAAGGTACGGCGCAAGGTCGGGGTCAATAATGTTGTCATCATGGAAGGCGGGTAGTCGGCCCGACCTCGCCTTGTCGTCTACAGGATTTTGATGGAAAGGGGCGCTATCCTCGTCAACTGCCTTAAAGCTTCTCTGGAGCAACATCCGTGAATTATGACGCCGGTGACCGGCATGGTGCGATTTGTTTGCAAAAGAAGATTTTAATGATCTCGAGGAGGAAGGCCTTGCAAGAGTTCGCTGGGCATCAATTTCGAGGACATTTGAATCACGGCCAGCTTTTCGTGTCGCCGGGATAGACATAGTAGGGACTGCTAGATCTGGATGTTTGGGACTTCCATAGAGACTCTTGGTGTTTGTGGGGCTCGAGCCTGTCAATGGACTTCCAAGGACCTCACCAGCCCCTGTAGAGCCGTGCCTAGGCCTTATACCACGGACAGAAAGGCTACCATCATCCGAGAATTCCGAAGAGTCATCTTCATCAAGAATGATACCCTCGCAGGGTTTGCATACACGTAGGTTACCTGCTTGACCGAAGTGCTGTCCAGATATAAGCGACGTGCACTTGGAATCAAAAATTTGACCACAAGTCCCTACATGTAATATTAGCCAGGTAGATTTGAACGACTGGGAGATAAGCATGTCGGCGAGAATACGTACTACAGTGATGTTTTCTTCTGAAAGTGGTGAATGAATCACCACAGTAGAAGCAGTCTTTAGCATTCTGATCTTTCATCCAGTATTCCTTATTTAAAACTTTGTTCTTCACTTGAGAGAACACATTCATGGTCCTCAAATCGCGATGAACAGATGCCGGATCCGTGGGGCGGGAAGTATTAGCCGTGCTGGCAGCCACTTTTTGCGGCTTTTTGCTTTCTATATTGGACATTGTTGGAAGTGCGGAGCTGGTCAAGCTATCAGTATTAGTTTCCGAAGATGATACTCGAGTCAGGCTCGGATTCTCGGAATTTGACCTGTTGATCAGAGGTGGTGCCATGCTTTGCCGTAGTGGCAATTCAAGGTGCTGATATCCTCCCATCTTATGATTGTGATGTTTCACGCCAGTTCCAGTGGTAGCAGAAGGTCCAGTGAAGACATCGTCTTGCTTATTGCTTTGACTAGTGACTATTCTAGGAAGTACAGCGTCATTGCCTTCAGCGTCGGATGAAAAGTCAGACACAGGATAGCCAGTCTCAACGTTTCTGTCATCATCTAAGACAGAAAATGGTCCTACAATAGTTGAATCAGTTCGACGACTTATAATTCGTCCGACCTCCCCAGCGCCAGACGCTCTGCCTTGAGGTACATGCTGGAATTTAGCGTGTTCAACATCTAAACCTCCCTCTGTACTTTTAGCAGCGCCTTGGCCAAGACTGGTTAGCTGGGAGCCCTGATAGGAGGAAACCGCAGTACCTTCAAGGTTACTCTTGGCAACGAGCTCACTTTGGGGTTTCTGCGATTTGGAATCTTGATTTGTCCTAATAGGATCTGCAAGAGACTCGGCCTTTGGGTCTGATAGATGTCGCCCGTTCGAATCCCCTTGTTTCACAGCACTGATGTTCACCTCTACCAAAGTGGGACTAGCTGTCATTGGTTGGTTGGCCTGAGCAGGTGAGGACCTAAGAATTGCTGTGGATTTAGGGTTTGACCTCGAAACATTGCTTCCAAGCAGAGCCGTAGATGACTTGTTCGGGGTAGTATCAATCTTCAGCGCACTCGCATTTGACGCATCCGTAGGAGGTTGCTTTCCGGCCTGCGGTGTTGAGTTGCTTTGAAAAGAGGCAGCTGAGGAATTAGAGACTCTTGAATGTTCGGCGGTCTTCTTTGCGGATGGCACAAGGCTCTTCATTCCAGCTTTCGGGCTGTTCAGAGACGTATTCTCAGCGGCCCCATCTTCCCCTCCCGGGTTGACGGAGTCCTTCACATTCCCAACAGACGCCCTGAGCCTACTGTAGAGCCCACTCAACCCTCCTTGTAGCTCGCTTGCTATTCCCTTCGAATCTGGGCCTAAGGACGAGGAGGGAGGAGATGTGTACTCGTTGAAGGTTGTAAGAGTCTCAGTCTGGCTGGCGGTATTATGGATTTGATCAAGGGCTTGTGAGAGCAGTTCCTTGTCAAGCTGAGTCGTGCTTGTGAGTGAAGCTAGTGATCCACGACGTGATTGACGACGCTGAGGAAGGAATAAGGAGGAAGAAGATGGGCTTTCACCGTCCCGTATTGACTTGGAACCCATGCTTTATTTCTCTCATAAACCGGGTCGAGATATATCTGGAAGCCTGTTCAACAGACTGTATCACTGCATGCTGATTGTATCCAAGGCCCAGCAAGAGCAACCCAACTGCCTGTAAACGGAGGGGACTCTATTGAATTTTCCGTGAATGTTTGGCACGTTGCTGTCAGTGAAGGTGTAACGATTCCCTCACTAGACGCCTCAGGTATCTCTGTCTTCGACAACATCATATCCAGGTACACAAGACTGAGGTGTAACCTTGAAGTCTTCATTTGTTGACTGGACGTTGAAGAAGGAAGCTGTCACTGTAGGTGTCACTTTGATAGATCCCCACCAACGAAAAGTCTTGGCACTTGGGTATTTACCGCTCCGCACTGTCCTCCGCCATCCATCTGTGCTGGAGCGCGTCGAGGGCGAGGACATGTTTCCCCTGGCGTGTATTCATTTCCGAAGATAGGCCAGTGACCTTCATATTACTTTCTGCCCTCATAGTCTACGCGTACTGGAGTGCCCTACGCTGAGATGTTTCGGGCAAGTCAATTGCTGACAAACGATGTACCTTAATCGCAATTCGATACATCCCGATCTCGTCCATGGATCTCTTGTCTGAATGGCTCGGGAATTTAATAGAACAAGAGCTTGGACAAGCGTTGGCATGCAGAGTCCTTGACAGCAATCACCCTCCGTCGACATCTAGGAAAGGAGGCTGTATCTTCGAAGACGATGGTGAAGAATTGAGAGTGCAAGCGTCCAAGTCTGGAGTGCTACGAGTGCTACAGATCATCAAGGTTGGACTATTGACTCGGCTTGATTGTGCATTTTACTAACAACCGGTGCTACTAGTGGCTTGAATTTGACAGACATCCAAAAGCAATACTCTCAGACAGCTTCTCCCAGGTCCACGTTTCCTTTGCAACTACTGCCATACAAAGCTACGAAGAGGAGCATAAGAGACGTCTCTCTGAGGGAACACTCGGTGGTTTTTTCAAATTGATAGATTTTGAAATCGTTGCAACCCACAAAGGACCAAGATTGGACAGGGTTGTCTTATTTGTCAAGAGTTTCAAGAGTCTTGGCTCGAATGGATCAGGGCAAGTCGGTGTTGCACCTCACTCGGTCACCAGTCGTGAAGTAGTGAAGGAGCATCTGAAGAAGCTCACTATGCTTCGGGATCAGGAAGCCACAAGCAACTACAACCTTTCAAAACCTAAGTACTCCAGCGAAGCACCCTCATTCGAATCTCAGCCAGGTTATGCCTCCTCTGGTGAAGAGACTCAGCCCGCAAGTCAAGTATTCGCCACCCAAGCACCATTTCCCAAAAGGTCGGCTGCTGGTGTGTCCAAGGTGGGAGCCTCGTGTGAGGCGGTCAACGTCGGCTCCACTTTGAATGGAGGCGGTGGCAGGCGGTCAGATATTATGTTGACGCCTGTTGCGAGTGACAACAAGATTACAAAGCCTACGAATTCATCAACAACCGCTAAGCACCCTCTGCGGGAGCAAATAAAACCCTATGCACCTACAGCGAACGGGAAAAGGATTTCCTCCAATCAAGCAGATTCACTTCTGAGTCTACTGCCACAACAAAAGAAGGTACCAATCCCCAAAGCAGTCTCTAGCGAGCCTCCCGAGGTTCTTGCTAGGGCTAGCGTTCTAGATACTTCGTCCAAGCTGGCACCAGAACAAAACGCTGCTAGACTGCAAGATTCGGACTCTGATGTTGACGATTTTACTGGCCAACTTGTCACACCTAAAACGGTAACATCGACGCAGCCCGCTACTATAATCGCAACCGAGCCATGTGTAGATGTGGTGTCGATGATCCCAGCCAAGGAGAAAAGCCCACGTCCTATTCAATATGACGCTCGTACTCGAATCAGTAGCAGAGATGTGAGAATCACAAAAGATCAAGAAACCCTGTTGAATTGTGAAGACTGTAAGTGATAATACCCTAGCCACTCTTTTGCAGGCCTGACAGTTGATGTAGCATGGATACCAGCCGAGCCGGGACATCGGGAGCCTGCCGCAAATGTACCAATCTCAATTCTGCAAACAATGAACCGGGATGCAGATCTGCGTGTACCACGTTCCCAATGGTCTCGTAAGAGCAATAGAAAAGTCACCGATGCCGGACAATTGACGACTTCTCCAAGAGAGTCTCTGCAAAGTACTGGGAACAACAGCAGGAATGACTCAGGATCCGAAATCCCAGCCGCAGAATGGCCCGAGTCGCCTGAACGTGATCGACTTCCACCAGATAGTAGCATGGAAAGCGCAGTCCATTCGAATCATTCGCCGCAATATAGATCCCCTCAGATTACATCTGATGTTCAGTCGCGAAGGCCGTCACACTCATCAATTCCATCTAAACCTGCATCATCGTCACGCCTAAGTCCTATCCTCTCGACTGCTCCACTAGTAAACGTGAAAGAATCATCTCCCGAACCGGTGTCCCCCCGCCTAGGCTCCCCTAGCATTATATCAACCTCAGCTGGCGAGGAAACTTATGTTTATACTTGTAGAGAGGTTGGCTGCAGCCATTCTTATAAGAAGGCCGGAGGTCTGAAACAACATATGGACGTGGGTAACTTCAGTGTGTCTTTTGAAGCTTGCTGACAATATCTAGCGTCGTCACAGCAATAGGTCAATACAGATATTCAAATGCACGGTGCAGAATTGCAACCAATCTTATACGAGTCCCGAAGACCTGAAAGTTCACACTGAGGTGGGTAATTCGACGAGGACTTCCAGCGAATGCTGACCTCTTTAGTCACGCCATAGTGGCAAGCAGCCACGCGCAAATCAAGATCAGAGTGACACGGCCGACTCTTGTGCTTCTACTCCAGTATTGCCTGCAATGATGTCTGCTGAGCCGAACGGCACCAATAGCAAGATCGGGTTGGGACTTGATCACGAGGATCATCTTCGCGATGAGGATATAGGCTCATCTACCACCAGCATTGCAGGAACCGCACCATCCAGGCCGGATTGTCATACCCTGCCCGGGGAAAATTCCGAGTCTATGGAACAGGACATGAATACTACTCAGACTTTACAGCCACAATCTTTCCTTGACAATGGTTCATTCCTGGTGAAGCCAGCGCAAACATTGCCTAATAAAGCTCAGAAACCCTATGTCCAAACAACTTCAACGCACTCGAGGTCTGCATCGCCCCAATCAGATATGGAGATGACTTTGCCACGTCCACTGCACGAAAACAAAGACTTGCACGTCAATTCAGCGCCGCAACAACGATCCCCCTCTACTGCTTCTCAGCCAGACGCGCCTTTCACACAAGTAAAACGGACACCATACGTAAATGGTCAACTACAAGGCTACTCAACGCAAAGCTCGATCCCGCAATCCTCTCCATCGAAATGGCAAGGCTCTCAACCTCTTGGTGGTACTATGTTCGAAGACACTACCCATGTCTCTGCGTCACTTCTTTCTACGCAGCTGAGATCCAGCGCTGACGTTGCTTCTGCCGCTACAACGCATCCTTTGACGAATAGCCATGTCGGCGAGGACAATGAACTCCCAAAGGAAGGTGACGACAGCGTCTCAGCTCCGACCGCGCCAGCTAATGTTGATCCTCAGAGCCGGACTGACAGTATCCAAGACCACGCTAAAGATCAGAACACGAAAGCTGATGTCGGGGGTTCTCCAGGCCAGGACCACGGACTCGGTGCGCCAAACGCGATTTCCCCTGGAAATGGGAGAGAAACGAGTGGGAGCCCATCGCGCATATCTAAGTCAAAGCGCAAAGCTTCAGATCCAGGTTTCCTGTCTCCGAATGTCGCAAATCGATGGAAGAAGCTCAAAGTGTCCTCTATTTTCGACTTCACTGAAAATTTTGAGGATCGGCCAGACCCCTTGAAAGGAGCTCGCCACTCTCGTCGAGAGTTCATGGAGTCCAGGAGGAGCAGCGAGAGGATTACACCAATATCGAGTCCGACGAGATCTTCTGCCAGTCCACCCAAGAATGTGCAGCCAAGTACGGAGGCTCCTGCACTGGTAACACTAAATACTCAACTTGTCGCGCAAAGCAGCCGATAGTCACGCCAAGCAGACGATAATTGACCTAGAAATGTCATGCGGTATCGACGAAGAAGAATCGATGGCAGTCATTGAGAAGGCTACGGCATCAGCAAATCCAAATGGAGACATAGACGAAGATGTCGTTGCTCCAACACTCGAAGAGGGCACCCAATACCAAATCATTGATGGGGAAAGAGAAAAAAGTTCAGTTGGAGCTGCCGACAGCGATGTGAATATGCTAGATGCTGACGTGCAATCGACTACGGCCCCGATTGACATGGACACGATCATCTCAACAGTCCAAACCCCGTCCACACAACCCAAAATCGATGTTAAGGATACCATACCAGCTGCATACGATGACGAGTCTACTCGTCTGCTCGATGATGTCTCAGGGACAGGCCTCCTAATCATTGAGAGCGAAAGATTGGTCCATGAAGAAACCAAGATTGATTCGAGCAAGGAATTCATCCTCCACCAGAAAGAGTCGATCCAGCACGACCTCAAGCCTCAGGTCCTCGATCATCAAGAGCTACCTGCGCATTCCCCAAGCGCGCTAGCATCGCAGTCTTTAGTAGCCGACCAAACCAACGACTGGTCCACTAGTTTAGCTTCTCTACCTTTGATGATGGACGTGGAAGACCCAATGCCAGATGTCCAAGAGGAACAAAATCTCGATCCATGGGTGAAAGCCACTTTAACTCGGCCTAGCCTCTTAGATGAATCACCACGCGCACAACAAGATGTTCCGGCCCTAGTCAATGAGCCCGTGTCTATTGATCAAGCTTTACCTTTTGTGAATGCCACTAGAACGGCGTCGCTGAATGTTCTTGCGACAGATACGAACGCGAGCAACCATCCACCGAAGTCTGCTTCTACGGAACATGTCGAGAGCGTTGCAACCCCGGCACCTGCAAACATCTTTGCAAGATTCAAAGAGACTTATCCCTCCTATTCTGGGGATATGAAGCATCTTGTTGCTATATGTAGAAAGATCAGCAGCCTTTGCCAATCCAATCGAATGGAGCATCAATCCTTGTGGGACGATTTTATTATTAGACACAAGGTCGAACATGCACAATATCTGCGGCAGTGTGCTGAAGATGCCGAGGATCCACTACCATACGAAGACTTTTATCGAAATGAAATTGAAGAGCCAAAGTACCATAGCCGCGTCGTCACACGGAAAAGCCTCGACGAAGTTTTATCCCTGATCAACCAAGCTCCCAAATTGAGGGAGGAGCAGAAGGTGGCTGCAAGAAACGAACTATGTCGTCCTGAGATTAGCAATTCGAAGCCACAAGCAAGATCGAAGACTCCGGCAGCCACCCCAACAAAATCGTCCAAGGCTCGGGTCACCATTGATCTTACCGAAGACGATCAAGGAAGTGGCTCTCGTCCTATTACCCAATCGACATCCGACCAATTCCTGATGAATAGCAGGAAGAAAGTGTCGCGCTCTATACCTTGGCGAGAGCCTGGTTGTTATCCTGGTCAAGATTCGCCCCGTATCGCGGGCGCGGTAACGTCAGCAAATGTTACCCCGCTTGGGCAACGAGAAGATTCAAGTCTTCTTGGAGTTGACGTGTCGAGGTCTCAGGGCTCAAATCTTGTTCGTTTTCAGAACTCCCATGCTTCAGATACTTCCGACACTGAGTCTGTTAGCGTTCCTATCGCTTCCGGCAGGCTCGGAGGTCCTACTAAGACCAAGGCAGAGAGAAGACGAGATCAAATGATAGAATACGAGAAGATCATTCGCAGTTCTTGGGGGATCGGCCCACATGATGTCCTCGAGCAGAAGTACGTTGACAAGATGGACAAAAGGCAGATGCAGCACTTAGCAGATATTTCAAGAAATGTCGCGCTTGAGAAGGGCCGCCAACTGCTCCTAGAACGCATACATGGACGCATCGCACGCAATCCCACTGGTGCAATGCTGAGGTTGACGATTGAGGATCTCAGAATAGTGAAAGAACTTACCTGGAATTTCAATCTGACGCGTCCGGGAATGCCGTCAATTGAGGTGGCCCATTCTCAACAACCTAGGCACTCGGGCAAAAGCCCGTTCACCCCCAGTCCGGATCCCTATGGAATCAGAATACAGGTAGCTTGGGGTGTGGAACCAGGCAATGTATTGGAACGCGAACATTACAGTCCTAGGGCCATCACGCCGAGACTGAAGCAGTTGCTAGCTGAGATAGCAGAAATCGTGGACATTCACGAGGCGCGTGCTATGATCAAAGCCGAGATAGAGAAGCGCAAAAGTCGTGAAGCACAAGTATCGGTTTTACGCGACGCAACGAAGATATTGACGACTGCTGACCTGGAAGCTGTGAGAGAGGAGCTTTCGAGTAGGAAAGCTATCAATTCTGGACGTCAAAAGCGTTCGGTTGGAGCGAAGAAGGTCCGGGGTCTGAGTACACCGGATCCCTTGTCTCTGCCTCCAATTAAGACAGCAGATGAGTTTCAAGATGAAAGTAAGGTCAAGGAATGGTGGCAAGACGCCAACGCACCTTTCAAGACATTCGCAAGAGCTTATGCTTCGATACAACCAGGAAGGGGAAATAGCTATGCCGAAAGTGAGACGGTGAGAAGAGGAAGTGTGGAAAGGGTGGAGCAGGTACAAAAGCAGATCATTGACATCCTTAGCTGGAGCTTGTAGCATATGGTGGCTTGCCGCTTTGAGAGGATGCATTAGGAGCTTCATGTCTTGCTCATACAACGTACATTCATGACTGACGTTATGGCGTTTTGAATTTAGCATAAGATACCCACTTGTAGCATTCAGCTTTGCAGCAGCAGTCGATAGTAATGGACATCATTAATGATGAGCAGACCCCACATGCGACCTCTCTTCCTCTAGTTTACAAGGAAACCTTCATCCAAATACAACAGCAAAATATCCAGAGCAACTGAGATTGAAATCTAATGCTCCTACCAAAAAGTGCATTTCAAGGTTAAGCGGTGAAACAATATTATAAGACAATAGTAGGGTTTTTTCGCGGTCGACTAGTATAGTGGTTATTATGTCTCCTTTACAAGCATTGCATTGAGCGGAGAAGGTCGCATGTTCGATCCATGCGTCGATCAATTCGTTTTGCTTCCCTTCCTTCTTTCCTGCTCCATAATCTGCTCCGGTTTTTGCAGGTATAGAGTCAAATTGGTATTGGGATAGTACGGAAGGAGTATTCGGTGGGGCCCCTCGGGCGAACCTGCCCTCCCATCTAGGGTTAGGGTTTTAGATTTTGATCTAGTAACGCCTCAGGTTCTACCACCATCAACAACTATTTCAACCATGTGACTTCAGCCCAAGGATGGCTGACCTCCTGAAGGTCAGTCTCCCTTGTCTGAAAGACGAGCATGGCTTACGCACTCCTATTCGTAGATCGAGAGTGCCTTGAATCCCATCACTGCGCTAGCTTTTCTCGAATTGGACCGTCTTTACTTGCTTGCTGGCGAAGGATGCTACCTCTCAATCTACGATCATGAGACAAAGGTCCTCAAATACTCAGGACGTGTATT
>JAABUP010008944.1_pt1 | contig 12549 bp, 8 predicted proteins | sample 5559201 | NCBI WGS metagenome assembly JAABUP01 (sample SAMN10711887, study PRJNA513373) | rock metagenome | isolation source: Antarctica rocks | place: Antarctica | reverse complement strand
TCCTCCACTCCGTATCGCAGGTGGCTTTTGAGAGAATGCGCCGAAGGTTGAGAAGACGGTTCGCTGATGATGAGTACATATCGTCAGGATCCGCCTGTGAGCGGAGTCTTTTGTCATGGTTGAGCCGTCTTCCTACTGTTGCAAACATCCTCTGATGCCTGATCATACTGCCCTGTATTCCACGTGTCCGTATCGCCTAGGTGAGAGCCACTCAAGCCCGCCAAGTCCATGCGGAAAAGGCTTTTGATCACCAATGTTCATTTCCGTTGCAAGATCTCTTTTCCTTGATTATATTGCCCCTTTCGTTCTCGAGCTCCATTCTATTATCACCGCCTTCTGAAGACGCATTCGCAGTCTTCTGTATGCTTCTGATGACGCTCGCGACTCCATCTCTGAACTCCTTTCTAAGTGCTCAAAGCGAATACATCGATTGCTTTAGATTTGCTCGCGGACTAGTCACTTCTCCTCCTCGAGATCATATATGAATTTTGAAAGGGTGATAGCTGCTGCGAAAATCTCAGAGGAAGTGACTCGGGTCGAAGTTGAAGGGCGCAAGATTCACAAACTAGATCTGACGTCAGGCCATGTGGCCCTCGTGTCTCCTTCGTCAGGCAGCATATCTCAACGGTGAAGGATTGGTTTTTGGCAATGACGTTCATGACGTTCCAGACCGCTGAGTCAGCTTCGTATATAGCCAACTTTTGCTCCTGCTTCTTCAGATATATCAATCAATACACATCACCCAAATTGAGACCTTTTATTATAGTAGTGTCAGTTGGACTTTCAGTGGGGGCTAAACTAGGATTAAGTGCTCTGTCAAGAGTACTAACTTATAGAAGAAGTCGGGAGGCTCGAAGGACTAGGCTTCTTATAATTTATTTCGAGTACGAAGGATTAGGACTCGATTTATTTATCCTATATATCGTTCCTTACTTTTTTTACCTATACCATCTCTATTCTCGTCTATTAAGAAACTTCCGTCTTATTAGTAAAGTATAGTAGCGAGCCGCTTACGTTCTCTAGAGAAGTTCTTTATAAGCTTAGTTAAGAATAGCCTAGTAGAGGATAGCTCTACCGAAGAGATAGATCCTATTAAGACACCTTCCTCTCCTATAGATAGACTACCCCAAATCTCTATAACTACTTCCTTAAAGAATACTATACTACCTCCTCCTACTATTATAGAAGCTCCGTTTACCCTACTATTAACTATAGCACCTCCCGCTATAGCTATAGGAGCTCCTAGTGTTATTACGTAAGTACCTATTACTATATTATCTATTATAGGGTTAACTAAGATTAGAGCCTTTAAGGGCTTAAGAGATAGGAAGGAAGACCTAGCTAAATTTATCGAAGATATCGAATAGGCTTATAAGTAAGACTATAAGCCTAGAGAGCTAGTAGAGAAGGATACCTAAATAGTATTCTATAATAAAACCTATCGCATTTTATTTAGGTAGAATTTAGACGATAATACTTTCGTCTAGTATAGCGACTTAGATAGTAAACTAAAGTAAGACTAGCCTCGCCTTTAGGACGCTTTTCTTCCGGCTTTTATTATTACTATAAAAGATATATAGACTAAGAAATTTAAGCTTAGAGTTAAATTAGTAAATCTCGAATAAATTAATACCGAGAATATTACGGATTATCTAAAAAAGGCTTTAGAACTAGCTATTCGGCTTCTACTCGATTAACTCGATATCGGTATAGCTACTCTAAGAGGTATAAAAGATAAAGATAAGAGAGAGAGAGTATCTTTTAAATATAATAAAGATACTAATTACGCCTTCGCTACCGTTATACGATTTATTAAAGTATTATATAGCGAGATTAGGAAAATTAACCTATTCGATCCTAGGTATAAAGACGCTATAAGAGTAACTCTTCCTAAAATATCGGTAGTATCTAACGAAGAATTAATAAGATAAGTACTAATTAATACTAATTAAGTATTTCTAGTATTAGTTTAAGGTATAAGAGCTTTATATATAGCCTAAACTAAGGGGCTCCCTATTTAATAATCTACCTAATCTTAAGTATACCCTACTCGAGACCCTAATAAACCTCGGAAACCACTATTAGAGATTAAGTGCTTCACGTGCGGGTAGCTAGGCCACTACGCGAGCTATTATACTTAAGTAGCTCCTACTATAGTAGCAATTATAGAAGAAGAAGATAAGCTAGAAGATAATATCTAACTATCCTCGTTACGAGCATTAATTATTATAGATAATATAAAGCCGGCTATAGTAGTAGCCCGGAATACTACGAATACTAAGAAGCTAAAGCCCTAGTAAATCCTATAAAGACCTACTAGGGTTAAGAAGCCTTAAGTAGTAAGAAAGAAGCCTTAAACTTATAATCTACCTTAGCTACTATAATATATCCTCGATTAAATCGAAGCATTTAATAAATCTTAAATACCTAAAGATAAACCCGAAGATATAGATATAGACGATAAGGAGGAAAATTAACTTCTATAATATTATCCTTCGCAGCCTATATAAAGTAATTTAGCGAATATATAACCTCCCCGAACCCGTATTACGAAGATAGGTAAGGTATAAGAACTCGTTACTTAGAAAGCTCCTAAGTTACCTAATCCTATTCGAGGAATTATAAGCGGTCCTCGGTTTAATATAAAGAATGTTTTTAATTTACCTATATAGCTAAGTCTCGGAGAATTACTAGATAGATTAGATACGACTATTAAGGAATTAGCTTATAGGATATAGCGAGCTACACCTCGCTATCGTGTTAAGCGGACTACGGAAGTAAGTAATCCTATTATAGTACCTCTAAATTAGGGAAATATTACTACGCTAGCAGCCGCTTTAATACTATTAGAGATTACTACTCGGGCTTATAAAGATAATAGCTAGAGCTAACTAGTAATAATTATCTCTTAGATTAAAAGGACTAAGTTATAGAAAACGTTACTCGATAGGGGTTCCTTAGTTAAGTTACTTAGTCGGAAAAGGCTTAATTAACTAAATCCGCGCCCGAAAGTTTATATAAATAGGTATTTAAGAGTTTTATTAGTAACTAATAAAATTAATACCCTTACGGATTATATAAAAATAGCTATAAATATCGAAGGCGTTAAAGCTTTAATTAAAGCTTAGATAGTAGACGTAGAAATTTACGATTTATTACTAGGGTTATCCTAGTTAAGGCGAGTTTATTATAATCTATATTATAGATTAGGGGAAATTACTATATTTAGTAACGACGGTTAACTTCGCTATATCCCGGCTTAAATTACCCTAATAGAAATAGAACTACCTATTATTAAATTCGATAAAGAGGATAAAGAGTCTACGGATCTTATTTATTAATATTTGCTAGACGAGTAGGAAAACGCGAGGCTCTAATTCCCCTATTAGGGGGGAGTTAGGGCTTAGGTATACCTAGATAAGAAGCTCTATCTACTATCGAAGTACCTAATTCGATTACGGCCCACCTAAGTATAGTAGTAGGTATCTTATTAGACTAGAATATATAGGCTCCTCCTATTAATCTAAAGCTAGCGGCTATTACGGTAACTATATACACTACGAAATACGCCTTAGGAAAGGGTGAAGGATTCTTAACTAAGCGTCGGCTAGTCTAACGCTAGCTCTTAACGGAACCTATAGAGATTACTAAGGTATAGTTTAATACTAGTAGAATTACTATCGGAGAGATAGTAGATACTCCCTAGCGAGTAAGGAAAACTAAGTAGCTATTATATACTTAGAAGGATTATTTTACTACCTTAGTCCGCGATATTTAAGCTACGGATTTAATTAAGCACTCTATCGACTTATAACTAAATATAAAGCTAGTAAAAAGCTTATTACTACGATATACTTAAGAGGAAAAAGAATTTACTAATCGAATATTCCCGGAGTTAGAAGATGCGGGGATTATTATTAGACGAAGTAGTAAATAGGGCGCGCGTATAAAGTTCCCTCCTAAGAAAAAGGACTTACTATTAAAAAGGGTAGTATATAACTTTATTCCTATTAACACCTAGACTATAAAGTTAGGATACCCTATATATCTTCTAGAAGATATTATCGAGATAATTATTACCCCTCGATTGACTATATATTTCACGTCGGACGCTTCGAATAGATATTAGGCAGTACTAATAAGAAGGTTAGATATTAATAAGACCGGCTTTATTACGCTAAATAGATAATAGGTCTACTATAGAATAGGATAAGGGTTAAAGGGTACTCCTTTTACTTATACCTAATTCGGAGACATTATTTTCGGACTACTCCCCCCTAACTTAAATAGTATTCCTTGTATACCTATAGAAATTGACTAATTCGATAATTACGCATTCTAAATATTTATCGATAATTATACTATATCCGCTACGGATTTTAATTTAATATTCACTTTCCTCTATAAACGATATTTTCCGAGAGTAGCTTTTAGCCCTATTTATTTATTAGGATATAAGACGAGTATATTCGGTAGTAACCTTAAATTATTAGGATTCTAAGGGAATACTAAAGGTCTCCGCCCCTTATTAAAGTATAGGGAGAAGATAAGGAATTAGCCGATTCCTATAAACCGAATTAAATTAGATACCTTTCTTTAGTTAACGCCCTTTCTCCGGATTTTTATACTAGGTCGCGCGGGATATATTATAGCTATAAAGGAGGCTTACCTCGACCTTATCTTAGTAGAGCTAAAGCTTAAGAGACCCTATAACGATTAAGTCGAGCTATATAACGAAGACCTTATAAAAGTAAGGTATTTAGCTCTAAAGGCTAAGAAGCCTATAATTTAACGGAAATATATAGAGCGAGAATACTTTATATAGGGATCCGAGTAGTAAGAATTATTCGATACTATAAAGAGAGTAATTTCGGAAAATATAATATCGGGGGGGGACCTATTATAATAATACTATCTATTAGTAGACGCGAGTATCGAAGGGATAGGAGGATACCTATTTTAACTACGAGGAGTGCCTATAGGTACTAAGGCTACACCTAAATTCTTAGATAACGAACGCATTATAATATTTATATCTTTCCGTCTTATAGATATAGAGATACGATATATAAATTCTAAACGAGAATATTTAGTAGTAGTAAGGTGTTTAGTAGAAGTAAGATAGATAGTAATTAGGAATAAGCCCCCTATTTTTATTTATAGCGACTACGACGCCCTAAAGGGAATTCTAAATAAGGGATAAACTAAGAAAGGAAGAATTAGTAACTAGCTTAACCGACTTAGTAAATACGATTATTACCTCTATTATAGATCCTCCTAGGACTAGTATATTAGTATTACCGATAGTCTAAGTAGGATACCTACTCGCTTAACTATAGTACCTAAGAAGGAAGATTAGGAACGGATTACTATAGCTATTACTACTAAGTAATAGAGCTGGCCCCGCCGTATTATAGAGTAAGTCGAGGATAGAATAGCTCGATACTTATAATTACCTATATACCACGAACTAGTCGACTACCTACGAGGAGGGGAAGAAGCTATAAATAAATTAGGATTATCTCGGAATCGGAAGAAATATCTTAGGAAGAGGGCTTAGTTATATATATAGCCTAAACTATATAAACTATAAATCTTAAAATTTATAGAAGCTATAGGAGTACGGAGCACCTATCTTATTAAAGAGGAAATTCCCCGATCCTTATATATAGTATATAAAGATCACGGACATTTTATATCGGCTCTTATATTAGACTTTCTTATAGTTAGAGTATACTAGCCTATAAGAGTTAAGGACGTTCACGCCTAGTACTAGAGTTATTATTTATATTAACTTAGGGCTAAAAAGCCTATTAAGATAAAGGTATAATTAATTATATATTTCGAACCTATATCTATAGGAGGAATAGACTAGATTAGCCCTATCTTACCACCCTATTCTATTACGGGAGTACGATACATATTACTCTACCTAGACTATTTCACCCGATTTATCTAGGTAAAAGTATATCTACGGTATAGAGCTATTAAGGTTATCGACCTCTTTAATAATTATCTAATACTAATTTTTAGCTAGCCTTAGGGAGTATATTCTAATAATAGATCCTATTTTATAAATAGGGAAGTTAGACGCATATTTATAGAATATAGGGTTAGTTATTTTATAGGGCCTATAAGCTATCCCGTATCGATAGGTCTCTTAGAACAAGCGGTATAGGAAATAATAACGTTCTTATTAAAGAAGTATATCGAGAGGGGAACTACCGATAGATAGTCTCTAACTATACGAGAAGGCGCGCTAGATATAAATACTAAGTCCGTGCGAATATATATATATTCTCTAGCTTAACTAATATTAGGCTACGAGCCCTAACTTTATTATTTCGATTCTATACCTACTCTAGTCCCATTACCCGAGGAAGCTAAAGAAGAAGTCCCCGTATATTAATACTAAATTTTCACGGTATTACGGGATAAGAATAAGCGCCTATCCTCTAAAGTAGCTTCCTATACCCATTACTAACGGGGGTAGAAGGAAAGGAAGTAGAAACTACCGAACCTAGGGGATCTTATAATAGTAAGGAATTACTTAGTAGATATATAGAAAGGTAGAAAGCTAGAGGCTAAATAGTTAGGACCTAGATTATTAACTAGGGTTACGACTTATAGACGTAGCGCCTATATTAGAGAAATATATAGGATAGGAGAAGGGAAGCGATATTACTTAGATAATATTATACTCTATTAGTAACGAGCCCTAGTCTTTATCGTAGCTAGTATAACCTTAGTTAGCTCTAATATAGGTATAACGCCTATTACGATATCCGTAAATAGAATTCCTATTAATAGGCGAGGTAGGCGAGTATTATTGCTCTCCGCCCACTAACTACCTATTATCTTTCCTCTTAGAATTAGTATTTATATATATTAAATTCTTAGCATTAAATTCCGCGCTTTAAATTTATATATCTAGCTTATAACTAACTTCGGAAGCTACTATATTTTAAATAAAAAGGGGAGGATCCTATATCCTTAGAGGCATTTACTACTATCTTTATTATTATCGCGTCTAATAATAAGTCGCGTCGTTACGCGTCTACCGAGAGTAAAGTTAGGGAAGATTCTCGGGAATATTTATCTATATTCACTCTTAACCCTTATAATCCTCTTACTTTCGCTATCCTTACTTACTAACCTTATTATAATATATATACTTTAATACTACGCTCTCCCCTAATATCCTTAAAACCTTATATTACGTTTTTTAATAGTATATCGTCGTCTCACTTAGTCTATTATTAATGATTACTTATATCACCGCGATTCCTTACTCGGCATAGGTGTCGCTTAAAAGATATAACTATAACTAGCTTTCGTATATATAGATTAGCGATAGATACTAAAATATAACGGAGAGGCCTATTAGGAGCGGAAGCTAAGAAATAGACTAATATAGAGAGAGCGGCTTCTACTATTATAGGACCGGACGATTCTACTATAAACGCTAATAAAACTACTATAAGATCTGAGAATATAAATATTAAAGTAAGTAATCTAGTTACTAGGTATAGAGAGATAGCAACGAATCCACCTAATATAGCTATAATAGCTGAGAATGTGGATAAAGGCCCCCCTAATACCCCCCCCTATACTAGTAATACTAACTCGATATCTAACTAAGTCGGAATATTTAGCTTCGCAAATCTACTAACCCGAAGCCCTATATAATTATTCGGGCCCTTTAGACGTTTAGCACTAAACGCTACGGTAGCTATACTCGGGAATGCGACCCTATTACGATAATCCTACACCCCCGTAATAACGAGTAATAAAGATACGTAAGTATCTTCCGGGCCTACGGCTCTAGGCAAAAGTAGTAGCTCTATAGCTAGTTCCTCTATTAAGGCTAAGCGAGAGTATAAGGACTTATTAATAGATAGATCTAGGAATATTAATAAGCGAGTAAGAAAGGATAGGGAAAAGTATAAAGCTATACTTAATTACTTAGAATTATAAGAAGGACTAGATATTAAAGAGAGGGTATATAAGAGTAATTATAGTATATTTAAAGTAAGGTATAATAAGACTACTAACGTCGAGAAGTTAGCCTTCTAGAATAGTTTTTAGGGAAGAATAAATTAAATAAGAGAGACTATATCGGATAAAGTCTTTAGTTTAGACTTTACTACGGAAGAGTTAAACTTACTAGATCTACGAGTAGCTACGGATCTTATACTAAACCTAGTAAATTCTAATAGAGATATTAGGACACGTATAGTAAAAGCTAAAAAGCTAGAAAAAGATCTTATAATACGACTTAAGAATAAGGCGAAATTCTTTAGAGAAGTTAGTACGGCGGTAAAGAAATAGGAATAGAAATATATCGATACTATTACGAAAACCGATAAGAAATTGCGTAAGGAATTAGATAAAATTCCCTCTATATTAGGAACTATACTCCGAGCAATAGTACTAATCTAAAGCTTCGCGGAGTTAAAGAAGCGATTATTTATTATTAGTAACTATATTATAGAATTAGTAGAGCGCTTTCGGAGAGAATTACTACCTACGATTATATTTATACGGAGGGAAGTAGCCGTAGTAGTAGAACGCGAATAATAGCTACTATAACTATATAATTACTAAAGTAGGGCTATTAGTAATTAGGATATAGTAGCGAGGATATATTTCTTCCCGAAATTTATCGAATTTTTAGCTCTAGAGGTACACCTATGCGAATATAATAAGAAAACGGAAAATCTTCCGAACTAGCTAATTATAGAAGATAAGGACGAGATAGATACTATTAATCCGAAGTATTAAAATTATACTATTAGGATAACGGATAAAGGGCTTACGTTAAGAGAAGATTAGCTACGCCAATATTTAGACCTATTAGAATATTATCGTAAACCCTCTTTTAGCTTTACCTAGTAGGGCGAATATCTTATAGCTTTTAATCGTAATATACATACGTTATAAGAGAGGGAAGAAAAGAAATATAAAGCTTAGCGCTAGGTGGAATAGATAGCTAAAGATAAAAGAATAGTACGTATTAGAGTAGTCTAAGACCCTATAAACCCTAGTATATAATTTACCGAAGCTTAGGGATCGGTTGCACTAGCTACTACGATTCCTATATAAGCACCTATCCTACTTACGGACCTAGTAGCTTAGGATTAGGCTAATTACCGCATTAAACGTCTAGAACGACGAGGGCGAGATAAATATTTACTAGAACTTTAATAAACTTAGGTTCGCACACCGACACTACCGCCTTAGCTAAATCGTAATTAAGGGTAAGTTTATTACTAGACTAATATAGAGTAGCCGTATAACTTAGTAAGAGAAAGCTTCCCTCCGTACAAACGAGAGATTCCGGAAAATCTACCGGAATATATCCTAAGATTATAGGGAAGACGGATTTATACTACGAGGACCCGGTAGCTACTATAAGGGAATTTATATTATACGCCTATTTAAGAAGAGAGGTAAGAGGCGGATAATATAGACTTCTATAATCCTCCTACTCCTCCCACCCCTACTCTAGTATATAACCTAAACTCCCGTATAGTACTACTATATCCCGAAAATTCGGTATTTCTCTAACGCTAGTATATAGATAATAAACGCTAGAGATAGTAGGCTTAAATCTTACGCTACTAGTATATATACTTACGGCTATCCTAGCGCACCTCCTCTTCCCGCCTAGGTAGTCCTTTAAGTCGCCGCTAGACTCTTTACGAAGATAACCCTTATAATTACGATTATTACTAAAATTAAGCTCTACGCTCTCCCCGTGTTAATTAATAGTAGTAAGAACGTTATCTAACCCTATATAACGATTAGCGTAATTATCGCCGTCACCCTTAGAGGTGAATCAGCGAAGTTTGCGGGGACGCAAACATTTCGAATAAGGGGGAGGTTAAAGGATTGGTTTTTGGCAATAACGTTCATGACGTTCCAGACCGCTGAGTCAGCTTCGTACATAGCCAACTTTTGCTCCTGCTTCTTCAGATACATCAATCAATACACATCACCCAAATTGAGACCTTTTATTGTGGTAGTGTCAGTTGGACTTTCAACGGTGGTTGCATTGAGTTTCTCTGGGTTTCTTTCCGACCCTTCCCTTTCCTCTGGGCCAAATTCCCGAGATTCTGACATTTTGTCCGTGCCTCTAAGAAATACGAAGTAATCGACGTTCCATTTAACGGATTCATTATTCCTATTTCATCTTCAGAGTGGAAGTTGCCTCGCGTAAACCAATGATCAAAGGCTCCCAAATTCTTGGGTAAAGTCAAATTAATTGGGACGTTTCGTTGTCACATGCGTCATTCCAACGGCTGAAAGCCCTTTTTATTAAAGCTATGTTTCTCTCGTCACCCATCCTTATTTTCATCCATCTCACACGTCAATTCCACAATCACCAACACTAAATCCTTACGATCATGCCTCCACGAATCAAATTGAATAACCTGTGACAACGCTATGGATGGGAAACGCCAGCGGCCAGCAGAGCGCACAGAGAGGAAAAGGAGCAACAACAAGGTTTTACCAGTAAGGACTATGGTCACAAATTCGTGTTCATAGGCTGACTACACAGATTTCACTGTCGTCGGTCTTTCTTTGGGAATAATAGCCTACATGTATGGGGCCCCGGCGGCACATCGCTTTGTCAACAAGTCTGTGCTGCCATTGTATGAGTCCTGTCGGGATAAATTATTACCGCCAAGCAACGAAGGCCCCAAATTCGCGAACGACCTCGAGAGAAGACAACACAAAGTCTTCACCGACTTACAGGCTCGGTGCAAGACGAGATGTATGGAGAGAGAGGAAGCCTGTTCAATCTTAGAACATGTCGAAACATTGGAGTACGCGTTCAAAGCAGACAGGATCCAAACTGAAGTAGCGTTGGATCGTATTAATCATGAAACAAGCGTGCAGAAACAACCAGAGCTTGGACTTGTGTTCGAAAATGGACAGGTCTTTGCCAAGGCGGAGGTTGAAGAGGGCAGACGCAGGTGTCTCCAGAGCTTAGTCGAGGCCATGGGGAGAACCGGGCAGATGCTTTCTTTGGACCAGGTGAACAGAATCTGTTGCTGTGAAGACGATTGAGTCTTGAGTGTCGGTTGTTGATTTCCTTTTTGGAGATTTGATAGAGGTTAGGTCTGGAATTCTAAGGATAGTCACCACTCAATTTATATCGCTTTCCCAATTAGACCACTGGGTCATCGCTTCCCTCCTTTGGAAGCCTGCTCGCCTGGCTGATCTTGAAACTCCATCCTCGTTGCACGCTGACACTACACTAGTTTTAGTCGATTCTCTCCTTTGGCATAAATTATCAGCTTCGATGATTCAATATGTCTTGGAATAGCTTGATATGTTCAAGTTCCAGACCGAAGGAGAAATCGACCTTGCCGTGGCATGGGCGAATGACTCAAGTCGGTCGGAAGATTCTGCTTTTCAGAACTTCGTTCTTGTGATATGAAATATGTCGGGAGGTCTATTCGGCCGCAACTATGTTTTAGCGGCTCGTTTCTTAGCACAGGTAGACATCTGACTGCGCGGTCAACATCGAGGTCAGTGCATCTTGGGCATCACAGTTTCATGAGTAGTAGGATATTGGAGGTGTACTGCGTCATGCCTGTCTCACGGTCTTGCATGCGAACTGTGCTTTTGATGCGGCCGGATCAGCGCCTAGAGCAGTATCTTCGTGACATTGCACTTGGCACTACCAATCCTGGCAATTCCAGTGTTAATGGGCCAAGACAAGCTCCTCACAATGCTTTGATCGATCTTGCAGATAGGAACTCCCTATGTCAAGCTCTCATAGATCAAGCTTGCTCACCAATAACGGCCCCAGGAGACCGGAACTTTTACTACCACCAGATGAGATTCCTCGCTGCATGTCACGAATCTCTGGCTCCGCTTGCGACTTGCGTTGAGTGGGATCCACGTTCCCTTTCGAGCAGATTGTGAGCATGTCAGTGAACAAGATTGCTATCGAATTCGTCCTTTCCAACACGGGAAACGTACTCTGTATAACATATGGCTTGCTTCCTCTGTCATACTGTTTCCGATGCTGGCGGACTCGCTCGTTCCGTTGCTCGCCTTGTCTCAGCATGCCTACGCTGTCTTCTTGCCACTTCGGCCGTAGAACGATTCGATCACAAGGTTTGCCTTGCTTTTTGCTGCAATACAAAAGGCTGATTTCTCGAGAAATTTCTTCTGGATCTTCATTACACATGTTCTTCATATTGACTAAGTTCCTTCTATGAACCAGCTTCCCAGGTCCAAATCATCCAAGATCGAATTGGACCATTACGTCGTCTACACAGCTATCAATAATGCCATCTAAGTTCCCGCATTCGAGCTCTACTAGATGGACTAAGAAGGAAGATGACACCATCATTGAATTACGGAGCCTGCATTGGAATTGGGGACCAATCGCAGACTACTTGCGCTGGCCGAGGGCCTCTCAAGTGGAACAACGCTGGAATGACCTTGCGATGAGTAGGACAACCCTCAAACGGCACCCAGAGACGAACGTGGCTCGGCAGGACTTCAAAATTGGGTCATCCAACGCAG
>JAABUP010008943.1_pt1 | contig 12550 bp, 9 predicted proteins | sample 5559201 | NCBI WGS metagenome assembly JAABUP01 (sample SAMN10711887, study PRJNA513373) | rock metagenome | isolation source: Antarctica rocks | place: Antarctica | reverse complement strand
GGAAGAAGGGGGGGGATGGGGGGCGGAGTATTCGTCTAGGAGGATATTGCAGAGACCAATGGTAGCGGCGACGTGATCGGGCCAGTGAACGAGGGCTTTTTCAAACGCTTCGCTCGCTGCGTTAATATCCCCCAACTGCACATGCAACGTCGCCTGATCAGCCAGGACATCAGCCCAGAGCTCCCCGCAGGCTTTAAGTCCGCCGAAGCCGGGCGTGGAGAAGTTTTCCGCGCTGCTGCCTTCGCGGTTTGCGATGTCGAGTTCGATGCTCTGAACGTGGGTTGTGGCTTCTGAGAGGGCGCCTTGGGCGTCGGCGGGCATGGAGGCGCGGCGGTAGAGGGAGGAGATGACGAGCCAGATTTTTGTTAGGAGGGCTAGGGCGTGGCGGCTTTCTTCGGCGGGGGGGTAGTGGGGTTCTAGGAGGGGGGATAGGGAGGGGGTTGTGGGGGGGTTGGTGGGTTGCTGTGATGGTGGGTTTGGAGGAACGGGGTGGGTGTTGGGGTTGCGGTGGTTCATGTTTTGGGTTGTTGAGGGAGTGGCGTGAAGAGGATTTTGTGGGTCGGATGCTGCTGCTGGGGTTGAAGGTATTGAGGGTAAGTCGTGAGAGATAGCAACGCCGACTTCATCAGAAGCGTATTGGTTGCTGTCCATATACAGCGTGTTACCTGATCCATCGGTTGTTGATTGCTCGTCGTGTCTGTTTCGAAATGGAAGATGAAGATTTGAGTGTGGACGATGAGGCTCTTCTGAAGAAGATGGCTTCGAAGGACTAGGAGCTCGACTGGTCCTTCGGCTTACCATGCTTTTCCGGCTGTTTCTCTTCCGCAGCTTATTCGACTCATGCCGTCCAAGGAAATGAGAGTGATGGTTTGTGTTTCGCGACGTAGCACCATCAAGGCCGGTAACTGAGATAGTAGGAGGTCGCGTATCCTCTTCCGGTGTCTCAAATGAAGGGAGAGAACCTGAGGTGGTATCCTGGGCTCTAAGCCCGGTGTTTCGAGACTTGAGAGTTGGATCCTTTGGGAGACCTAATATGCTCCCTCGAAGACTTCGTAATGTCCCATTTGCGCTCGATGGTGGTGATTGGAATGGCACCTGGATTTTAAATGCTGGTTTGTGAACATGCTTGAAGAGCTCGGCGTAAAGGCCCAGAAGTTCTCCGCTGGAATTCACAGCTTCTTCAGGGCCATCGACAACTTCTGAAAGTGCAAGCTGCGTCACCTTTATCTCTATGATATTCTTCCTCTCGGACAAAGCAAGACCAGATGTGTCTAGGCGCCGAGTATTCCCGTAGAGAATAGACTTATTCCCATAAAGATCGAGAGCCGCTTCGCAAGAAGCTATTGCTGTTGCAAACTCGTGTCTGACACTAAGAAGCAATGCCAGAAGATGCCAAGATCTCAGCAGCAAGCCTCTGCTATCCGCGTCAGTCGGAGGTTCATAATCAGCATTGTCTGAAGCAAAGTCTGCAGTAGCGACCCCATTCATGCTTGGCGCTTTGGTGCCAGGAGACAGGGCTCGCTTGATGATGGCAATGGCTGGATCTATTTCTCGAGTCTCCGCGAGCACGAACGCGAAAGAGTAGAGAATCTCGACGTTGTCTTCCTCTCCCAATTCAGGTTCTAAGGCCTTACGGAAATTTGCTAGAGCTTTGCTTTGTAACTCTGACCGCGAAGATGTTTCATAGGTCGTACGTGCCCAGTAGGATTGACCTATAGCCAGAGCATGATACCCAAGAGCTAAAGCTTTGCCATGCACAGGTGACTTTATTGCTCTCGGCTGTTCCATCAAGTCTTCGGGTAAATCATTGGCACTGACGGCAGGCTTCGGTGATAACTTGGGGTTATGTAATTTCTGAAGCCAGTCCTCAACGACTTTAGTGATCTTGAGAGACTGTTCGACTTCATGCCGGCGACCATAATAGCACAGCATTTTAATACCAGCTGCGGCAGTACTAATGGCAGTGGAGTCGTCATCAAGGCCTATTTCGTCTTCGCCAGACTTTTCAGCACGTGCTTTGCCTTTCACGAGTATTTCCAGGTAAGAATCGATTGCTTTACTTGCGAGATAAAACTCCGCTAGGGCCGCATGAACGGTGAAGAGATGCCCCAGAACTCTTGTGGAATGAAATGTTCTGGTGGCAGCTCTATAAAGGATCTATGCAGGCTACCATCAGCTGCCAAAGTCGCGATATGGATAGGCCACAGAAGGGCGACAAGTACAAGGCGACCTACGTCCAGTACACCACGGCTCACAGCCACTCTATCAGCTTCTCCGAAGTCTTCCTTCCGCCATGTTAATCGGCATATGACTCGCCAATTTGCGATAACTTGGTCAACCCAAGTCTCAATCGTTGTACTTGCTTGATCGGCCCGTGGAAAACTGACTTCTTTCAGAAGAATGGCCTCATAAGCCGACTCAGCACTTTTCAGCTCCTCAAATAGCTGCAATTTTGATTGAAACATTGGCTGGACTAGATCGTTCTTTAAGAAGGCTGTTATCGTGTTGTAGTAAGCTCGCCATACACTCAATGAGGAACTAGGTTTGCCTCCATGCGGCGTTTTCTTTGCGTCCAGGGTTTTCGTATATACCCGAAAAGAGGCGAGCGCAGATCCCAGAAGCATCTTCGCCGTGGGCGAGAGTGGAGTGTGGGGGTCTTTAATATGAGCTGTGAGACGGCGGCTAGAGAGCGAACAATAGCGCGAAAGGAACTTCTCAACCCAGGACTGATACTCCGGGGTATTTGCAAAAGTGGAAGGCAGATTCGAGATGTAGGGTATCATAGATTCGTATAACTGTAGGGCATCTTTTGTGTTCCCCTCAATCTCTAACGAGTACCCTATTCGATTTAGTCCAAGGGTCTGCTAATCGAATTGCCGCATACGGACCCCTTATGTATGCGCCTTTGATGATACAGACATGCGTCCAGCGTGCCGTGATGCCCCCATCTCGAGCCAAGCGTTCAGATGCTTGCTCGAGACCAGTAGGCAGAGAGGACAAGGCATCTTTGGCTTCTCCAATCGTTTGATACAGCCAGGCTAAGCAAATTTGTGCTTGGAAAGCATCTTCCTTCAGAGTCTTCTCTTGTTCGATAGCGGTGATGAGTGTAGGTATTGATTGAGACAATCCCGTCGAACTAGATGTAGTGGCCGGACGATGTGACGATTGATCAGCTACAACACGTTCGGTCTGGGCCGCATGAATGAGGCCTAGGATGATTGAGAATCAGCATTGAATAGGATCGATTAGTCGTAGATTTTGGATGTCTTCGATGATGGAACCCAGCATACATTGCCGATTCGGTGCATGCTTGCCAACCTTCCTCGTAAGCTCTGGAATCTCCTGCCATTGGCCGTTGCACCGAGTGGTATCGAGGAGATCCAAGTAATGTCGAGCTTTATCAGACTCAGAATGCTGCATATTGTTCAATTGTAGCACCGCTAGAGGTGATTGATGGACCTACTCACGCTCAGCATATCTTCATCGAGCTCTCAAGGATACGATCGAGCTCAAGCATTACCGAGTCCACCGGTTGTGGAATTGCTTGACATGTCGCTACCCCAGATTTAAAATATAATACACGTAATATATTCCTGGTCTTTACACTAGGGCTGCATCACGAGATTATTTCCTTCAGCACCACTAAAGGAAATATCCAAATTGAGCGGTGTTCAGCCATCGATAGACCAATTCGCTCGCTACAAAGTGGCACTACTTATAGCAGCACAAATGGCGACTCCTTTACGAATGGTCATTCAGCGACTCTCATCGACGCCTACTGCGCAGCTTCCACATGTAGCTCCGGTCTTGGCAGGCTCCATTACAGACAGTAGGAAGGCATTTATCATAGCTCATAATGAGAGCAAGAGCAAATCTGGATCTGAGATGAATGTCCTGATTCACAAGCTTAAGGCTCAGCTCTCTGCTCTATTACAAGACAAAAGTCCTCAGGCTAGGTATTCAGCCCTCATTCTAATCAAAGCAACGATCGAGGTGGGCGGCTGGAACGTATTGCAGGGGTCTGGAGCATGGGTCAGGGCAATGATTGCAAATTTAAGAGTAAGCTGTTCTATCCCGAATTCAAAAGGCTTGAATTGCCAGCAATATTTGGGCACTTTGATTTGCTAGTCCTAATTCAAGCACAGAGACCCGACTCTCCAGCTAGCAAAAAGCTCTGTATCATAGTTGTGACTCGGATCTTTCTCCTTACTCAAGAGCATCAGTCACTGGTCAGAGAGATCACAACAGTCTCGCTCCCAACCATTATCACGACTTGTCTTAACGCTGCTTCACAAGATTATCGAGCATCATCAAGCCAGATGTCATTGCTTCACGTTGTTTTGCAATCTTTCAGCGAACTTATCATCTTACACCCAACGTCCTTTCGTCCTTCCGTTCATCACATTCAGGACCTCTTGTTTCCACTAATCGCGCCAACGCCCTCGAACGTGGAGCTGGAGGAAGCGCCAATCGCGGTGTCCGCGCCGGTAATCCAAAGTGCGCGACGACTCTTCGCCCTGCTCCACGTTTGCGCGCCGAAGAACACCGCCGCAGACGAGTGGTCAAGATCGCTTCACAGCGTCATTGTGTCGACGCAAAGAACGTCTGATAGGGTGTTTCGAGCTTGTATTGAAGAGTGGAGGCCCCGGACGGAGAAGACTGAGCTTTTAGATCTTGAAATTAGTGAAGTGTTATCTGATCGGAACCCACAGTCATTGACTTTGCCCGGATGGATTGGAATTCATGCTGGGATCGAAAGACTTGACGGACTTGTGGGCATCTTGCAAGCCTTCGTGTCCTCTACGACGTCGATGGCAGTTGCACTCCCTGTAGGTAAAATAGTGAGCCTAGTCGATAGAATTCTGTCTGTATTACAGTCGAGCAGTACAAGAAGCTCACGCATGAGACCAGAAATCGGTAGAGATGAGCGTGAGGGCCTTGAAGTTGGCTTGCCTCGGCTTCATGTCTCTGCATTTGAAGTTCTGTCTTCTATGATGTCACGTATTGGCAATGGATACACAGCCATGTCTCAGACAACTCTGGAACCAGTTTTGTGGGTTTTAGACAGCGAGCACGAGCATGACATAGTAAGGAAGGCCGCCTATGATGTCGTATCACAAATACTCGAGCATTTCGGTCCTACGCTTCCTGGTTCCTATGCAACACCGGTCTCTCGATGTGTCAGATTATGTTGTGAGGATCTCCTGTCTTCACATGAGTCTTCGGTCAAAGAAAGCGGTTTTCCATCCTCGAAAGGCACGGCGCAGGCAGACAACAAATCGGCCGCCACAAATCCCGACTCGTACCTCAAATCTCCTGTACCAGGCGGCAGTCCTTTGGCCGGCTCAGTCAACGTTGTGGCAGCGGCAGAAAAACTACTATCTCGTTCACTGACAAATTTGCCTACAGGATTTTTGCCAATGGCCGTCCGAACTCGCATTGATCGAACTGCGATTCTGACAAGTAACAAGAAGGCGATGCTTGCAAGCGTTATGAATCCTCTGGTCAGTAATAAAGGCCAAAGATCGACGACCAGTATTTTGCCGATGCTGTCAAGAGCTCACACTGGCGACTTGAATGTTGAGGCACTCCTTCGTCCTCAGATGCCGCTCATACGGGTGACTCAAAATGAAGGCAAAGGGGAGTCAGTCGACGAAGAGGAAGAGGCTGAGCGTTATTCGGATAACATGAATGGTATTCGAGATCATACCCGTAGAGACAATTTTGATTTCGGCCACAATGCCACACCGGATGGAAATCTAGCTGAGACTGCAGAGGGTACTGCAGAAGCTCCACTTCTGGTAAACGATACTACGAGCGCTCTTACTTCAGCCACCAACGGCGCCAAAACACCTGCAGCTGACTTTCCACCGCCGACCTCAAATCCGTCACATACGCAAAAGAAGAGAGACCGAGACTCAAGGGGTTCACCCGATGCAGAAATGAAAGAATCCGATTCTGCTGCAATGCAAAATAGCGAAGTGCTGGAAGGACAGACTTCAAAGAAGCGGCAACGACTGCGCCATAGTGAAGCGGAACAGTATCAACAAGTAGAGAATGGAGCGGCTGAGTTTACAGTCGTCGAAAATCAACCAGTAAAACCTGCGCCATCAAACACGTCACTATTCCAAGAGCCCACCGAGACCCTAGCACTGGACAGCGACGAAAGCGATCTTGAAATGCCCACGCTCCACCTTGATCCGGATACTGACGAAGAAGAGGACGAAGAGGACGAAGAAGACGAAGAAGATGAAGATGATAAACAAACCTAAATTTGAAAAGGTCCGCCTACGTGTTCCAACGCCTCGCTGAGATCAACAATGTCCACTATCGCATCCTTAGAATGCCAGACCACTTTCCCACCAACGTTCTCCCGTATGCCATCGTACCCAACTACCACTCCATCGCCACCAACCCTCCCTTCTCAACCCTCTTAGAGGACTGATAGGTAAAGGCTCATACAACCAGATTCCAGTGGCAGCAAAATCATCCGAGACAAGTGATCCTGTCAAATAACCCCATGCCACAACGAAAACCATATTCCCCAACTCCCTCAACCAGACCGGAACCTTCTCCCTCAACCCCCGCTGCCTCATCCACCCACTGAGTGCACTCTGTGCCAAAATTCCCACAGGCTGCACCATGAAAAAAGCAAACGACCCCCTCATCGGCTTCGTATCACCCAGCGTCGCATACGAAGCACAAGCATGCAACGCCCCACTACAAGCGAACGCCACCAGAACCCTCAAGACCTTCCCCCTCCGACTTCTCTTCTCCCATCTAACCACTCTACCCGCAAATTCACCAGCCTGCTCGAACGCAAATCGGAACAATTGATGCCACCATCCCGCCCAGAAGCCCGCTATCCCCTTCTGCCAGACCTGACTCAGAGGACCGAAACAGGGATGGTAGAGCCACGGCCAGGCATGCTGACCTATACAGCGAGGACCGAGCAGGACGCCGAAGATGAGCGGAGCGAGCACAAAGATGGTCTGAAGCGAAGTATACACGAAAAGCAGCGACAAAACCAGCCTCGTCGCCATCGGATACCGAAACGGCGAAGACGAGGAAGGCCCTAGCCCCCAAAAATAAGGATCCTGCATAGTGAGGGTTTTCAAAACGTCAAGCGCTACACAGCAGAGCAGAAACGTTGGCAGATCTCGACATAGGAGATCAGCACGCGTGAGATGGCTTTGAGATGTCGGGGCCGGGAACGAATGATCTGCTAGACCGGCTTGGATGTCGGACGGTGGAGGAGGCAGACCGTGGATCTGATGGTTCCAGCGTGTGCCGCGGAAGTTTGTGACGAGATCCAGGACCCAATCTAGTCTGTGGAGAAAATCAGTGGGGAGAGACTGGTAGACTATTTTCACATCGGTAGTCGTGCTTTGCTCTCCATCATCATCCTTGCCGGTACGCTTGCCGTCCGAATCTACAATGCGTGAACGTATCCCTCGGTCTTCAGACTGCTCCATCCCCGTACCCTCCCCATCAGCCAAGTCGTCCAGCTGCTTTCCCCCCATTTCCCCCTGAACCTCAACCCTTCCCGCCTCCCCCCTAAAATCCCTCCAAACCAACAACGTTGCCCCCCAAAGCACACACCACGCATTCAACAACCCAATACCGTAACCAACCGTCACCATCGCGCTCCTACACTGCATCATACTGCTTACACTCAACCATACTATTGCTATGAAGAGCGGGTAGCGGACATAGTAGATGAGAGGGGAGCGGGAGGGGGGAAGGAGGTGGTAGAGAACTAGGAGGGTGGGAGGGAGGGCGTGCAGGGGGTAGATGAAGGGGATGAAGTTTTCATAGAGGAGGTGGGTTAGGTGGGATTGGAAGTGGGAGAGGGCTTCTTGGGGGGTTTGGGGGATGGGGAGAGGGGGTGGTTGGGGCATTGGGTGAGTGGCTGAGGGAGTGATGAGATGGGTTTGTGTGTTTGGGGGAAGGGGTTTGAGAATTCTGGGAGTGCGCCAGGAGGAGTTGATTTGAATATCATTGCCACTTGACGAGGTTGATGATGGAGCGGAAGCACGTGACGTGGTGTCGCTAGGCGGGAGATTAGTAAGTCATGTTCAAGATGGAGGATTGGAATTGCCTCAGTACCTCAGACGTGCATGCCAAGCCCGCTGATATTTAGCGCCCGCCACTAAAACTATTCCGGGCTAGCGTGCGATGACTACTGGCTTCGCGTTTGCACAAGCTGGATACCTTACGGAGTCATCCTCGGAAAAGCTAACCAAGAAAGGTTTGGCGGCGGGCGCTAAATATTAGCGGGCTTGGCATGCACGTCTGAGGTACTGAGGCAAGATTGGAACGTTTTTTTCTTCGAGAGTTTTCCTCCACGGTGGTTTTCTTCACGATTTCTCCATTCACGTCTTTAATCATCAGCAAGTCGCCAACCCCAGGTCATACCCTTTAGGTATGATGCTGCAAAGTTATTGTCTTGGTAAATTCGGGTGGGAAGTCTACCACTGGAACATCGGAGCTTTTTATCGCTACCTACGAGTAATTATGGTAATATATCATCTGATAATCTAATAAGAGCCACAGCGCTATAGATGATATGTCACGCGAAAGTCCTACACTTAGGCAGAATTGGCATTTGGCAACCACTTCCGAGTGAATTGATATCCCAACCTTCAGTGCCGGCTTGATCAACGCAAATAGCCCGTATCCTCAGACCTGTTCTAGGCACACAATGAAGGTCATTGGCTTTGCGCAGACACATGAATGGACGATTTCCATCTTCTGAAACGGGACCCTCGAGTATCACGACGTAAAAGGTAGCTACGGAGAAGAAACATATGCTATCGGGGAACACCTTCCCCACCGACTATCCAACGTCGAGAACTTGGACTACGAAGGAAGTTCGATGTTTGCGGATGCATCTCCTACAAGCCAGTAACATGATACATCCAAGCGACAATTGCTTTACTGTACCTTTTTGTTCAGAATCGGCTAAACTAGTATGGATGATTATATGTCAATAGAGCACCAAATGACTCTTACACCAATGGCAAGTGGTCGTCTCGTCCATCTCACAACTTCCATGCTCAGAAAGAAACTCCCCTCGGTACGAGTAAACCAAGCCTTCTTCATGTCTCCATAAAATTTTCTCTCGGTGTGGCAATGAATATCATTGGGTGCTTCTCCAGACACGGTCGATGTTTACTTGGCCCAAGAATCTGATTCGACGAGTGTTTTCAATACTGCAATCCGTTTCGTCAGTCGCAACTCCACAGGTCCTTGGCGTTTCGCGCAAGTAAGTGACCATCGCAAATACACACGACCCAAAATCTAGTGCTATTTCCGCCTTTCTGCACCGATGATGTGCGGAGATCCAAAACCCGGGGTTGGTCTTCAAGCTCAATCACATCAGCCATCAGTCCGCACACACCACCAGCGCCATCACTCCCACATCTCAACCAACCATGATACCCAAACCCCACCACCTCATCACAGCCCTGCTCCTCCTCCTCGGCCCCCTCCTCGCCTCCACCGAAGGCAACAACTGCCACGGCAGCACCTACTGCAAAAGCTTCACGAACGGGAAATCCGGATCCGAAATCCAACACCAACTCCTCACCTCCCTCAACGAAACCTCGCCCAGCGCCATCCTCCTCAACGGCCAAAACATCGCCTGCGTCCCCGGCATCGCCGGGAACCTCATCAACTGCGCCATCTGCGTCTGGGTCTGGAACACGCAGAACACCACGACGGCGGGGCAGGTGATGGGGTTTGCGGAGAGGATCGTGGAGCACGGGTGCGGGTTGTGTGGGAGTGCGTACTTGGTGGATGATGGGAGGGATGATGTGGGGGAGGGGGAGGTGACGATTGGGTGGAGTGGGAATGAGGGGGGGTGTGATGGCGTTTGTAATGAGTTTGGGGGGAGCGATTATTTGCCGGGGCAGACGGTTCCGTCGGCTGGGGGGCCGCCGGCGTCGTGAACTTCGAATGATTGAGAGGAGCGGTTGGTGAATTGGTGGGTGGTGGAGGTTTGGGGTCTGTATCTTACTTGCATTGGTTGCGGTTTGTATTGATATGGTGTATTTGTAGGGATCAAGAGGCCCCTTTTACGCATTTGCCTTTTGAGAATGGACACGATTTTTGAGATGAATGCTGGTGTCTGATATCACGCTCATGATTTGGCATTCATCACTGGTGTCCAACATGACCTTCATGGGTTGGCATACAAGTCGAGAGATGATATTCGAATTCGAATTCTAGTTCACAAAGATTGTACATGAAGAAAATGCCGATCATGCATGAGCAAATATGTACGAGATTTCCTTCTGTGTATCTACTACACTACTGTTCTCGCCGTAGAATATGAATGAAGGACGGACGTGAGCTATGACCGAGTCCTCCACAGCGTATAATTGGAATAGAGCATCGACTTTGAAGGAATGGTGTAAGGACTATCTCCCGAAATGATCCCCGAGTTGCAGAAACCTGTATGTTTTGTCCAAGAAACGGAACTCAAGAGGTGTCTTCGTACCTCTGGAATGCACGCAGCAGAATAAGAAATGAAGAGGAAATGGTAATGACTCGCAAGTATGTACACCTAAGCAGTTCCGCATGTTTGAAATGCTATGAGAGTAATATGTACAATCAATTTGTGGGTCTCCTGGAACCAGGCAGCATGCCGTAACGCCTCGCTCGAACCAGTGTCCTATCATACTTGTATCAAAAGAGGAAGGTGTCAAACTCAATAGTGAAATCAGCCTCATGTTGTCGGCATCCCATCACCAAAGCCCCAATCAAGGCGTAAGATTGATGGACAGGCTCGCAGCCTTCCCAACCATCTTACCAAAGTCTGGGACCTTCCTGGGATGTCTTACGTCGACGTCCATACTTCATATAGGGAGACCAACTTTGCCTGCAGCCCCGTTCACCCCCTTGCCTGCAGTATCAAGATGACCTTTCGCATCTTTCGGCGCACCGGTCACTGCTTTCCCCAGACCCCCTCCTTTCGGCTTCCCATTAGCCTCCTTGTTCTCCTTGCCCTCTTTCTTCTCCTCATCCGGCTCAGTCCCCGGCTTTCTCTCCCCAGTAATACCATCCAACTGCCCCATGACGTTGTCTTGCACGCCTTCCTTCAAATCTCCATGGATACCAGGAATCTCCTTCTGGTTAAACCACTTGAGTATATACCAGCCAGCATAACCCCATAGCCAAATGAATGTTGCTGCCGCTGTAGTGAGGAAGAGGGTTGGGAGAAGGATGATGAGAGCGAAACCGACGCAGGCCACTATGAAGAGAACGGCACCGACGAGACCGATGATGAGACCGGCTAGGAGGGCGAAGATGACGACGGAGATGGTCATGACGGCGAAGAGGCCGAGAGGGAAGCCGGTGAGGGCGACTTGGGAGGCGATGAATGACTAGGCTTACGTCAGTACTTTCACCTCTGAGTTCTCATAATCTCGACCTGGGACAGTTGCAGGACATACAGCAAGCGCAGGCTTCTCGGTAGCAAACTTCGATATCTTCGCTATAAGCTCGTTCCGCTTCTCGGGCGGGAATATGCCGTCAAGCCATGCAGAGCCTTGGTTGAGCATACCTCCAACGGTGCCTTGGAGAGCACCGGTGGCTCCGCTGAGGGCTTCAGCCATGATGGTGGATGTTTGGGTACGGCAGGTGGGAGATGCGGGAGTTCTGGAGGTTTGGCTAGAAGACTGTGTCCTTAAACAAGCAAAAATGAGTCTGGGCTGGTGATGTCGGACTAGGAAACTTTTGTGCTTGAAAGGCTAGGGCATTCGCGTGTCATTTTGACTTGAACAGGTGATCATTTTTTTGCTTGTGTTTATCAGAAACCGGTATTCAGACCAACGCGATTTACTGGATGTGACATCATCTCCCGCTGTCCTACACGTAAGCTAGCCTATCCCCACACGCGCCATGATCCCACGAGCCCAGCGGCTAGCAGTGAAGCCAGTGGAGTGAAGCAGATGGGGTTATTGGGTCACGTGCTGCATTCATCCATGGTTCACATTGAGCTTTGTATACGCTGCGAGATGGTCTCGAAGCCTCTGGGAGAACACAGATCATTTCCAGCAACATCGAAGTCGAGGTCTAATCGAAGCTCTTCCGATTCAACTCCTCTGAGTTACGATACCATCATTGATGATATATTCTAGTATCTCCTATTTCTAATGGCACACTCTCTGGATGAACTCCATGCTCTGAAGAGTTAAAACAGCCCGAGAGCCGCTATTCCCAGGGACTCATAAAGAATGGTAGCGACCTGCAATGATGATGCTTCTTTTCAATGCCTCTCCTACCACGGCACCTGACTTTCCCTGTGACTTGCGTCTACCGTCTCAATCATTACACATTATCGCCCAACCCCGACTGCAGGAATATCTCCACAATATGCTTCCTTCTTACCTCGCTGGCTTTCGTCACCTTGCCAGTAGACAGTGGCTGCCACCTGATCATTGCATCTGCAAAGATCGCCGCATAAGCTTCGTCGACCTCCTTCCGCCGTTGCTTAGCAGGGTCGCCGTTTGATTCCTTCACAGCATCCATCTCATTGAACGAT
>JAABUP010008941.1_pt1 | contig 12555 bp, 10 predicted proteins | sample 5559201 | NCBI WGS metagenome assembly JAABUP01 (sample SAMN10711887, study PRJNA513373) | rock metagenome | isolation source: Antarctica rocks | place: Antarctica | reverse complement strand
TTTATCCATGACAGTGCAGCGTTAGAGTTTGCAACAAGATCGAGGCTGAGTGCGCTTCCCGCCGCGATAAACGATAAGCGATAGCCAGTCATTCGTTTGGCTATCCATGGGTCACTTTTTTGAGATTTTCATCGATACGGAAGATGCCCATTCGTGGATCACATTGAAGTATGCACGGATCTACGTGTCAAGATGCACGGGTCCCTATCCTGAACCTGATCAGCCGTTTCGTCGCGTGGGTTGCATCACTGAGACTTGTGATGGACGCTACTCGGCGAGTATCTTCGGAAACAGACAACTTTCATCTCCAGAAGGTACCCGATGGAAGCTTTAGGGAAGGGTTTGCGTGTAGGTAAAGGCCTCGCACGGTATTTACACGTGGGATCCGGCACCCGCGATCGGCTAGACCAGAGTATGACCCAGCCTTACGAAGGCCATGGATTTCATGTCAAGGTGATAGGGCCCCGAATCTTATTGCAAGCTTTTCTGTGTATCACGATAGCGTCAAGAAGTACAATAATTAGCTACCTGTAGGAAAAATGCTTCTCTCAAAGCCATTCCAACTGCTAGCACTGTCGACATCACTTCTGCTCGTAGCTTCAATACCTCTCACCAATGATCTCAATACTCGACCGAATGCTATTACTCCCCCGATTCCAAATGCCGCCCAACCCATCGCTCTCCTAGACAAGCGGGCGATTTACAACTGGGGCCCGTACAGAGCCTGGATATGGCGATCTGCGGCCGTCCTCCCGGCAATGGCAGCGGTACCGGACATGAAACGATTCTGGACCGACATGGCCATCAAAGGAAGCGAATTGTCCCAAAACGCAGTTATTATGAACAATTTCGACCACGCGTTGGGGGCGCTGCAGATTCTCATGAGCACTGCAGATGGCTCGCCCATAGACTTCGACTTCGTCACGTTTCTTGGCTCGAAAATGATGCAGCTGACTGCCATGGGCTGGACGGATCATTTCGTAGCAACGTTCACGGATCTACGGACTCAACGGGTGGTGGTTGTGATGTTGCAGGCGGTCGTGGGAGCTGGAATGTCGACTATGGGATCTTTGCTATCAGGATTGGACAGCGCTGGGCAGTCTTTCAAAAATCCTGGTCCAAATGGAGGGGCTCCAGGCTCTTGAGGATTCCACGATACCCTTGTCATCGTCCTTGTCAATTGGCCACAACTTATTACATGCTTAGGTCTGGTCTACAACGAGGTTCAAAGAGGCCAATTTCTCGAATTTTACCTACCGAAAATCGGCATATTTCATGCCTCATTGCCAGGCTATCAGTGGTAGAATTGAATTGGGCGGCTAAACTTAAGCCCTTCACCAACAGACTGAATAATGGCTCTCTCGGACTCAGCTGCGAGTATGCGAGAGCACGAAATGGCAGGTTTCAATCGAAGAGTCTAATTGCAAACTTTCGATAGCTGTGAACCTGATCATTCTTGATATTGACTCTTGGATGTGTCGCATTGTGACTGGCGCTTTTCATTCTCAAAATAATCAGAAAGTACAATCCCTAGGCTGCAAAATTGTCTCTCAAATGAAATCCATCCTCCAAAATTTTGTGTGATCCTAACGTCGTATTGGTTCGACAGGAATCATCTTATGCATATGCACCTTGGTAAGTCTTCTTGGCATCTTCGACTCGAATGAAGATATGTCTTTGCCATTGCGGAACCCTTGCACGTCCTTGGCAAACAGTTGAGGAACACACCTTGAGCCGAAGACCTTCAGTTTGATTACGATATAGAAGCAATGATTCACGGAAGGCTAATAGTACGGTAAATGGATCTTTCAAAGATTGAGGGTTGAGTGACCGACCTAACTTGCAATCACACCAATACACATTTCAGCCAAACTATAGCCAATCAGTCCACACATAGCATCTATAATCTGGAAAATTACTTCTTCATTATGACCGACAGTTCTTCATGGGTAAAATCGTTTACGTAATGACTGAGCACCAATCTGTAACAATTGTTGAGTGATGATGCAATGCATGCACTTGTCAGCGTGTCAATCTATGGCGCTGACCGGCAGGGGGGGTTGTATCCTTGTCGGAAATTGCTTCAGTCAAAATCACAACCTCAATTCCAATTATCTTTTTGGGTCGAAATTGTAGCCTTTGCACCACTGCAATGGGCAAGATGAGAATGTAAAAATCGAGAACAAGGTTGAAGCAGGCGATCGGTAGGGATATCCTGAGTAGACCCGCTTGCCTAGGGCTCTGAGATGTTTCCACGAAGGACTCTCCTAGCTCAGGAGCAGAATATGCCAGAGGAGCAATAATCACAGATATGTAGCAGAGTATTGTTGCAAAGGCACCGCAAAAGTCAGAATACGGTATGAAGAAGCTGAGTTTCGCGAACGCCAGGACCACTGCAATCAGGTGCCGAAGAACTCCGACTGCTATACTTCAACTTACAAGTATACATACAATGCCACAAACATCTTGCAGATGGTTGTCATACTAATCAATAATAGAATTTGAGGTTTGCATCATCTTTGCTTTGCACCAAATAGCCCGCAGGGTTATTATTATTATCATTGTTGCCCTTCATATTAACCGATATTGGGGATTCCAATTTTCGTATAGAAGCTTTAGACTTGTAAGGCTATGAAGGAGATGCTTTCCGAGTCAAGATCGAAATTACTTTGATTCAGCGGAGTCAAACAGAAGTTGGCTCATGGTGATTTACAGACGTGCCTGTGGAGGGGAGAGAGCAAGCCCTCAATCCTGGAGTCGACTGAAAGTAGTTTGGTAAATCGCTAGTCGGGCCTGATGGTTGGCTTCGTGGCATAAATCAAAATGTGCTATTGAACTGACGCAAAATGGCAGACGGTGCGCAATGGTGCATGAGCGATTTGAAAGAGGCTTTGACATGGCTTTTGAGATGAGAAAGAATATTGGAAGGACTGTCACACGGTGATCTCATCAATACAGTTGAAGGGATTGACAAGAAAGGGCGCCATGACTGTCGAATGAGCTGACCACTCACTGTCTACTTGGACGGCTAGCCAGTTGTCGATCGCAGGCTTGAAGCCACTAGGATAAAGATTGAGCGGTAAGGGGACATCTCCAGTCCCAGGTGTGATAGGTGATGCAGACGTCAGGCTGTCCGTATCGCGGTTTTATTGACGTGGATCTAGACAGTATGAGGACTTACTGGACAAACGTGTACGGTCAAAGGTGAATGGCTGCTATTTCGCCATTGAGGAGGTGAATGACAGCATGTTCGTGGTGCATTGTTGTGGAACGGGTTGAAATATTGTTAAGCAGTTCGAGAAGGGAGTGTGCAGGGTCACATAATACGAGACTAGATGATAGAGATCCACTCCAATCGAAACGGGGCACTGGGCATGTATCGATTCGGGAACCTGAAGACTGTCCCACTAGGGTAGTCCACTACGATGCTCAAGCTCTTACTCTCGCTCGAGGCATTTCCGAAAATTTGCGCGCCGAAAGACCAACAACCATTAATCCACCAAAGGTACTTTATTGTTACGTTGGCTAGTACAAAAGCTGACACTGTGAGACATCGTCTGGTGATGCGGCGGCTCTTGACTAAGCACGATGAGAGAGGTCAAGTGGGTGGTTGCAAAGATGCTGGATTATTCTGCTACGGAATTTTGGGTAAGTATTCAAGAGCTAGTCTACTTTTAGCTAGCAAAGGCCTAGGCCCTTGGTGGTGGCTGTTTCTCCACCCCACAACGAGCACTACCACTGTCAGCGGCGCCTAATCCTCGGATGAATAAAGTAAAACTATCTATGGACTGAATCTTTAGCCTACTACTTTACTTACCATCTTGGCGACTCCTCTCCCACGGTTTATGATGGCCAATGAGACGTCCCCGAGTGGACGCGCTGATGAGGCAATTCCTGAACCGTTAGCTGAGACTGCAATCAAACGCGTCTTTCTCCGCCTTCGGTGTCAGGGCAGCGATCTCGATGCCCAAGACATATCCAACAAGTTCCTGACCCAAGCTGGTTTGCCTCTACTCGAGAACTTCTTCACACCACATTACATGCACGAACAACCTCAAGAAGAAACTGGAATTTATCATATCGTCCTTGACGTCAACCCCGCTACCGCCCCCGCAGATGTGAAGATCCAGGATATACCCCACGAATGATATAGGGTACATTTTAGAAAGAACAGGATTGATCCGCAAGTAATCCTCGATGATACCCCACCATCCTTCTGCTAATCCTTTTTAGAAGTCTTGAGCGATTGTATGGTCAATGGTTGGCCATTACAAAGAGTCGTTCGAACGGATACTGGTGGGAACCCAGAAAGTTGGAATGGCGCCATAGCATTACATTTGCAGAATTCATCAACGATAGAGTTGAGCTATCAGTGCTACCTTCTGCTCTGCACCACTAAACCAAATGACGTGCGAAATACCGTTCCAGCCTATCCTTGTCGTTGAGATCTTTGATATCAAGCTGGCACTAAGACGAGAGAAGTTAGGAACCCGGCTCAAACGCCGAGACGGCAGCACAGATGTTATACCAGGTGCTTTACCACTGTGATCTTTGAGAGCTGTGAGGGGTATGACCTCTGCATGCAGGACATTTTCCGGGTAAATACGATCTTGGACGTCTAGTGTCTGTTCTAGGTCTCGTTGATGGCCAGAAGCTGGCACACAGACCTGGAAGAATGCAATTGACCTATCAAAGGTTGACCAACTTCGAGCGTGGACACATTATTATCCCCGCCCTGTTTCTTCAATCTTAGTTACCCGAAAGCGCCTCGCTACTACTCGTCCTGGGCGGCGCCATGGACCGGGTCCGCCCCCACATAGGTCTAGACTTAACATAGTTAGTCTCGCTTCCGAGAATTAAGCCCTTTTGAATCAGTGGCCGTGAGAGTCTGAGTTTTAATTCGCCAACTCATTTTCCCCTAAGCCTTAGTTCGCGCGACATCCAGCTGACAGGCCTAGGTAACCGAATTGCTACAAGAGCTACGAAATAAGATGATCCGGCGTGGCGCTATGGATCCTACGACCAACTCCAAGGGATCTGGCGTACTGCCGTAGGTTGAGTTGCAGCAGGCCGCAACCTCCTCCATCCTCTCTCCTTTAACGTAAAGCAACATTTCTTTGACTACAGATTTCCATACAACATCGAGACACGTTGAAAATTCAGTATGGGATTCTGGCGCAATCGTAGCTCTGCATTATCCGGATGCAGCGCCATATGGCTGGCCCTGTTTGCTGTGGCTGATGCCGCCGAGTTGCCGAGCCTTTCAGATGTACAGACTTATGCAAAGCTGCGCCCTGCCTGCTGCGATGTTCTGGCACACTATCTGCCAGGAGAAGTTTCAACGCCGGTCTTACCGGCTTACACATTATCCTTGCTATCATACTGGTCTCAGCAAGAACAACAAGTGTCACCAGCCTGTATCGTGACTGCGAAGAGCGCACAAGACGTGGCGACTGCAGTGTATGTGCTCAATACCACCTCACAAATTGTCAAGAGTAATGACTGTATATTTGCCGTCCGGAGCGGAGGGTAAGCACACAACCTACCAAATATACTAGACATGCAACATCTCATTACTCGCCTAGACATACGCCGTTCGCCGGCGCGGCTAACATCCAGAGCGGAGTCACTATCGACCTTCAATCTCTGAATCAAGTAGATGTTTCTCAAGTCAAGAAAAGTGTTGCTATTGGCCCAGGCAACCGATGGGGTGGTGTTTACCTGAAGCTGGACGCGATGGGCCTAGCGACTTCGGGAGGGCGCGTTGCCATCGTCGGAGTCGGAGGTTTGGTGCTAGGAGGTATGAGGACAACGGTCTCCATGCTTGAGAAACAATATCTAATAGCCCACCCAGGTGGCATTTCGTTCTTCTCTCCGAGGTACGGTTTTGACTGCGACAACGTTGTCAATTTTGAGGCAAGTTCGCTGAAAACTTTCTGCTTGAGATCTAGTGAATGCTAATTGCTTGGCCATAGATTGCCCTTGCTTCAGGCCAGTTAATCAATGCCAATTCGAGTGAAAACTCAGACTTGTACAAGGCATTAAAAGGAGGCTCGAACAACTTCGGTGTTGTCACGAGATTAGACATGCGCTTGTTCCCTCAGGGCAAATTTTGGGGTACGTGTGCTCTTTACTACCCTCTCAATTACATAGACAGTCACGCATTGCGATCCGCAAAGTCTGCGGGATAGCTTTCAGTATTGACTTCGTCTCTATAGGAGGCTTCATTGGTCAGCCGATATCGACGCGTTTTGCTCAGTTCCAGGCTTTCGAGAAATTTGCCAACTCCGCCAACTACGACCCTTACGCAGCTCTCATCAACAATTATGTTTATACAGCGGCATCAGATTGGATCATAGCATCGAACTATGAGTATACGAAACCTCAAGCGTATCCACCTGTCTTCAAGCCCTTCACGGATCTCCCCCAAACATTCAATACAATGCGAATCTCCAATCTAACGGATTTTACTGTTGAGCTCTCGGCTACTAATCCGGCCGGTAGCCGCAATCTCTTCGCCACCGGCACCTTCAAAAATAATGCCCAGACCATGCAATCATACTTTGATCTCGCTAATAGCACTATCCAGGCTGGAGGATTGACTGGACTGAAAAGTGTTGCGGGTCTGGTCCTCAGCTTGACCTTTCAAGCGCTACCTCAGACCATCATCTCCAAAGCTACACAAAACGGCGGCAATAGTCTTGGACTTGACTCCTCAGACGGCGATCTTGTCAACGTGCTTTTGACTATACAATACAAGCTGGCGACCGATGATGCCAAAGTAAACGAAGCTGCTCAAGATCTCTTCACGAAGGCAGAAGCTGCTAGCAAGACTGCAGGAACTTATAATCCATATCTGTATCTCAATTACGCAGCCAAATGGCAGAAGCCTATAAATGGATATGGCGCCCAGAGTGTGGCAAATCTGAAGGCTGTTAGCACCAAATATGATCCTGGGAAGCTATTCCAGAACCAAGTCCCTGGGGGATTCAAGCTGAATGATTGATCAATGATATGGGAGTTGCAGGGTGATTGCCAAACGAGTTTCTCCTGAAGACGTCGAACCCATGCACAAGATCAGGGGAGCGTACTTGATTTGAAGATATGACGGTCAGCGCGCCTTATGGCCTAGTACGCAGCTCCGTGACTCTCGATCGGATCGCCAGTCACTCTTCTAGGAGTAAAGCCAACATGTGAATATATTTCAATTAGTAATTAGTTCAAATCGAATTTATTGACATTGAGAACGAGACGTACTTCATCCATTGCACTTTCTCGTTAATTGAGCCTAGGTCTGATTTATATATCATTTCCAGTATAACAGATATCCTAGAGATAATGATTGATAGTCTCGGCTACAAGAATCACTTCTCCCCAATTGATGGGGATCGCTGGAGTAACCACAAGGATTGAGAGGCATCATGACGACCCAGAGACACTCGGCGGTTCAGTGTCGAGGAACGGTTGTTTTGGTCGGCAGAGAATCCGAACTAATCCGTCCCTCTCAGAGGCTCCAGTCACTCTTGTGACAATCTAAGCGAGCCCGCTCTCCGGTGTTCTGTCGCTTGCAGCCTTTGGTAATTAGTTTATCCAAGAATTAAGAAGCTAATGGCGCGGCCATATCCAGCTCCGTCGGACGTGCCTCCCATATCTTTGACCCTACTTTGAGGCTCAACGCTCCTGTGTCAAGCCTAGTTGAGAATGTGGAAAGGAGTGATGCTTAGGTACAGAGCTTACTGGAATGAAATGGTTCTCCTTCCCATTCATAATTAAGAAGACGCGTCCTCTGCCAATTCCAGTGGTTTCAAAAAATGCTTATTTCGGCCCTCTGTACGCCATGTTGGAACAGTTTACCGTGCTCCAATGTCCGCCAAATATCTGCTAAGACCCAGTCGCGGAGTATGCGTATTAGCATTGATGCAATATTTCCCCACATCAAAGTCGGTGGAGCTGTCACAAGAATGGCAAGTGTAAACATCATATCAGGCACAATTTTCCAGTGTTTTATTGCCCTTGTTGGCGTTGTCCTTAACACCAGTTCTACCATAGATTGCGAAACAAGAAGGCCTCAAATCCAAACAGCAACGAAGCTAATTCCTATCACTGATCCGAGGTGGCACGGCGAGGTTGCTCCCATAGATACCAGATTCAACAGATAGGCCACTTGCAGTGTCAGTAAGAATGCACGTTCTAGAATAATGGTAATATTGCTATATAATCTAACACATTCTGCAAATACAAATTAGAATGCAAAGATCCAAAGTTCAGACTTCGTTGACGTTCTTTTTCCAACCAAAATTCTACGAAGCGTCTATTTGTAGCACCCGCAAGAACCCAGATCGATCCGTTTGTAAAGAGTGTTATCAATCTCTAGCAATACCCTTCAGCTACCTTTATAGACGAAACACAGATTGTTTCCAACTGTATGCATGAGATGCGCACAGACTTAGTACAGTCTAAAGTCTCGAGCACCAAAACCTTTAGTCACAAGGTGATGATGGAACTCCTCATGGTACCAAGGCATCGACATGCGGACCAGTGGGACGGCTTTTCCTACGCGCAGTAATTAATTATCTTGGACATCGCCTTTAATATAATAGTAAATCGGAAATGTTTCAAGCGGAAGATGAGAATCTTTATCAAACTACGGCTAGGAACTCTTTCGAAATATCCTATGTACGTAAAAAGAATAGCTTTTCGCTGGCCGTAGATGGCGGATGTTCCTCGAATAGAAAACTAGTGGGAAGAAACTTGATGATTGCTTGGACACCATAATTGGTAATATTGCATGATGGATCACCATTTGGTACTTGTCGCATGTAGTGGGATCATCCGTTAAGAGAATGTAAATTCTGTACTCAGCCTATCATGTAAGCTTCTTGTACTTTGACGAATGCAAGTTCTAATGATACATGGTATCTGAATATGAAATATATGCAAATGTCGCTAAGATGCTGCAAGTCCCCAAGCTCTACCTGATCTACCCTCCGCGGTAGTATCCAGGCTTTGATAACCTCTCACTAAGCAAGATTTTTGTACGAATCTCTATCCGTGACCCTGCTCGTATGATGCGTGAGCGAATAGGTAAATCCCTATGTCGCGGTAGACGCTGGAGCGGCTGATGCACTACTTGCAGCAGCCAAGAGGTGAGGTAACGCGGCTGATGCCGATGCCGCAAGATTTTGGGTATCAAGTTGTGAAGAGGCATTCGAATCGACCATAAGCCTAGCAGTATATGTCGAGATGGTCGGTGAACCACCACTTGCCGCTGCCTGAACCGCTTTGAGCTGTGGACCCCTGATACTGCCCAGAGCTGCCGACTGAACTTCGCTAAGAGTCTCTGGAAGATGTTGACACGCGAGTTGGCCGGGCCCATTACCTGGGGGTGGTCCACCGGCCGAATGTACGGCGCGCTCGACACAACCACCCTTAAAGAAGCTCAACCCAAAGTATGCCGTTTGGGTTTCTCTCAATTGACCTTCAAATTCGCTCGACTGGTTCGTATCCCATTCACCACCCGACAAGATACCGCAACCATCTTCCTGGTCCCAGAGTTTGGAGCCGTCCCCACCGGCCCATCCATTGATGCCGTAGACCTCGAAAGCGGAATCTCCCCATCCATCGTCGCTAAGTATCCAACAACCGGCACTGGGGACAGCAGCAGCCGAGGACCAAGCTGCAGATGCAGATGCTGCAGAAACCGATGCCGCTACTGCCGAAGCAGCAGATGCGGCAGACACTGAATACACCGAAGCAATCGAAGCGACGGTAGAGATGACTTGTGTAGAGCCCGCACACGTGGGAATTGTGTTCACTGCATAATTGTAGTACGTAGAGGTTGCACATGAGACGACCTCTCCGTCAGATTTGGTTGTTGTAAAGCCTGGCACTGAGGTTGCTGAAGCTTTCGTCGGCGACGTCGTGTAGCCACAACCATTGTAGCTGCTTTGACCGGAGGTAGAGCTCAAGTATGGATAGAAGCCATCAAGCCCATCGCACTGGCACTGCGGTGTCACGGGTCCCGCGTCTGGATCTTCAAAGGGATAACATTTATAGGTGGATGTAGCTACGGGGACAGTACTTGAGATTGATCCGCTTCCTGTCGTAGTTGGGCCTGCGGTGATTGTGCTGGGCGTTCCTCCTGCGGAGGCAGATCCAGACTCAGATGCTGAGGTCTGTCCAGTGGGTGTACCTGTTGCCACTGTCCCGGTTGCTCCGGCTGATCCTGATCCCCCAGTTATAGAAACAGATGGATTAGCCGAAGGATTCAACGAGCAGGCTGGGCCGTCACGTTTTTGAATGTTCATAGCATTAGCCGGCCAGTCCTGCGGTTCGGGAAAGGTCAATGCATTGATCTGATATTTCACGTTGAAGTTCGATACGAAAGATGACCAATTCTTGACGACTCCTTTGTTCTTTTGAGGGGCAGCGTCAACATCAGTAGGGATAGCTGCACTGATAGCGTTTGCAGTTTTCGTTATCAGGTCATTCTGACTTGCGATTTTGTTAATCATGTATGCTTTATAAGAAGCCGCCCACGTCGCTTCGACTGGCTTGCCATTTGAGTCCTCTATCGGTTTACTGCAGCCCTCTTGCGCGGTGATTACCGCGTCGATACCGAGGAATGCTGAATAGATCCGGGCATTTGTGGCAGAGAATAGGCCAGAGACTTTTGCGTCATTGGCTATGGACATGACCACTGCCAAATTAGAGAGTGCCTGCACAGCTGCGTTGCCATTTTGGGAGCCCAGATTAGCACCTGAGATGCCAGGGTTCCAAAAGGAACCTTTGAGCCGGTTCATTGCCGAGTCCATTCCAAGGAAGTCGGGATTAGTCAAAGAAGGCAACTGGCCGAAAATCCTATTTGTCGATTTAAAGTCAGCTTTGATTCTCTGCAATGTGTAATGATTTACAAGAACTGTCTTGTGATATTGCCCTTGACAAGCTCTTAACGACGTATTGCTACCCAATAACCGCCATGGAATGGGGTGGAGGAAATCTAGAATGACGTACGTATTGAGCCTACTGCCAGGCCCATTGGCAGAGTCCGGCTGATCGAATAGCGCCGAAATGACTTTACAGCTTCCACCATCTGCAGCGTTTTGTGAAGCGAAAAACTCGTCTAGAATGCTGACCTCATCTGCGAAATCGATTAGTTCCAATCACCAGGTTACTTGATCACGAAAGAAGCCGTTACTCACAAACATGGTCAATATTCACAGATTTCTTATTCCCACCGAGCGCCCATGGAGGATTGGCCGCAGCGATTTGCTCTGTGCTTAGATAAGCCCAACCAGGAGCACCACATTTAGGAGGCTGGGTAGGGACAGCCCAGTAAGTGGCAGTTGCATAGAACGGAGCCATCTCGGGAAGTGGGTTTGCCTCGTTGTTGGCAACAACACCCGGCCCTGGATACTGCGGCTTCATGGTAAACTTAGCAACAGGACAGGCTCCTGAGGCGACTGCTGCAGTAGCGACACTTTGGTAGTTGTTTCCTCGCTTGTTGGCAACAAATCGACCTGCTAAGGCTCGCCTTCTCATTTGATTTGAGTCGTCATCGAGGGGATTTGGCGTTGCATCTGGAGCGTAATCATAGGTCGCGCAAGTGTCACATGCTGAGCAACTTGATGAGGCGCTTGAGGATGAAGCCGATGAAGAAGATGCAGTCGTCGTAGCTGAGACGCTGGACGGCTGATTGGTCGATGTCTGAGTATTTGACGTCTGGGTTGTCTTGTCTTCCTTGCTTGACTGCTTTTTATTCTCTGAGTCGTCTGGATTGTTGGGGTCAGGGCCATTAGGTAGCTCGCCAGGGTCAAGGCCGGGAAACCCTGGTGGCTCAATAACGATTCCAGGAGGGCAGAATGAAATCTGATCATTGAAGTCAGTGTTATCGTTGCAGATTGAATTACAGATGACAAGAAAAAGATTTTAGGAGTGATATGAATGTTGCTGGAAGATATCCAACAATCTGTGAAATGGTCCTGCCAGGGGAACGATGACATTCAAGAGACTACGTACTCCGAAGAAAGAGGGGCAACCACTACTTCCTGATGGAGGACGAATTGGGCCCCCAAAACCAGGTGGACCGATGACCCCACCCGCCGTAGGGAGATTCGGTGGATGAATAAGTGCCGTTCCTCCTTTACCGATAATGACTGAACCAAATACGGAGGTCACTGAACCAACCGAGTTGTATTCTGGAAATGAAATCGCAACTACTGTAGGCGTCTGAATATTTGAGTACTGGGAAATCACCACACCGTCGTAGGTGACCGTGGTGGAGGCGTCGCTCAAGGTGATCGAGGCCACTGGCCCAAATCCTAGCCCAAGTCCAGCGGATGCCGAAGCGGCCGAAGTGATGGAGCTCGTACCAGCGCTCCCTGTAGCTGATGCTGGAGAAGGAAGACTCGTTAGGCTGCCATCAACACTTGTGACTGTCGCTGCACTGCTCTGAGCTGAGCTTAGAGCGGCACTAGAAGATGTTGCTGCTGAACCACTTCCTGCACCCGTGCTTGAAGCAGCCCCAAGTGTTGTCCCATTGACCTTTAGGCCAGT